>JAESFH010000107.1_pt1 | contig 73633 bp, 55 predicted proteins | sample 9269381 | NCBI WGS metagenome assembly JAESFH01 (sample SAMN14504062, study PRJNA617094) | algae metagenome | isolation source: Aphanothece sp. CMT-3BRIN-NPC111 and co-occurring heterotrophs from well... | place: USA: Clark Mountains Wilderness, California | collected 2010-04-18
ACGCAGTGAGCGTCTCGAGCAGGCGCACGTTATCGCGCGGATGCAGTCCGATTGTCGGCTCGTCGAGAACGTAGAGCACACCGCGGAGATTCGAGCCGAGTTGCGCAGCGAGCCGGATACGTTGCGACTCGCCGCCGCTCAACGTCTTCGCTGAACGGCCGAGCGCGAGATAGCCGAGCCCGACGTTCTCCATGAACTCGAGCCGCTGGTGAATTTCCGGGACGAGGTCCGCCGCAATCGTCTTCTGGTTTCCGCGGAAGCGCAGCTTACTCGCCAAAGCCGCCGCTTCACCAGCCGACAACGCGGTGAAGTTGTCGATCGTGTGGCCTTGCAGCCGCACGTGACGCGCGATCGGGTTCAACCGCGAGCCGTGACACGCAGGGCATTCTTTCGCTTCGCCTTCGTCGATCGACTCCGACTCACGTTCGGCTGCGAGCTCGTTCTCGAGCACGGAGTCGCCGTTGTCCTCGTTGCCGGTCTGCTTCGCCCGATTCCAAATCTCGCCAAACCCGCCGCATCCCCCGCACGCGCCATGCGGTGAATTGAAGGAGAAGAGCCGCGGGTCGAGTTCTTCGAACGCGCGGCCGCAGCCGGGGCAACTCATCTCCGTGCTCATGACGGTGAGTCGATGCTTCGCATCGAGCAGATGCGCGGTGCCGCGGCCGATATCGAGCGCGCGTTTCACCAGGTTTCGCGCTTTGAGGATGCGCTTGGCGTCGATGACGCCGACCACCACGTCGATGGTGTGTTCCTTGAAACGCTCGAGCTTCCGGAACTGCGCGACCGGGATCAGCTGGCCGTCGACGAAGAGGGTGTCGAAGCCTTGGCGCTCGGCCCAACGGGCGACGTCGGTGTGGAAGCCTTTACGCGCTTTTACGAGCGGCGCGAGGACCTTGAGCACGCCGCGATTCGCTGCGGCTTCGACCTGTTTGACGATGGCCGCGAGGCTTTGCTTCTCGACCGGCAGGTCGCAATCCGGGCAGAACTGTGTGCCGGTCTTTGCGAAGAGGAGACGGAGGAAATGGTAAACCTCAGTAACTGTCGCGACGGTTGATTTGCCGCCGCCGCGCGTGACGCGTTGCTCGATCGCAACGCTCGGCGGAACGCCTTCGACGAGATCCACATCCGGCTTCTCGAGCTGCTCGACGAATTGGCGCGCGTACGGCGACATGCTGTCGAGGAAGCGGCGCTGTCCTTCGGAGAAGAGGATGTCGAATGCGACTGTCGATTTTCCCGAGCCGCTCAGGCCGGTGATGATCACCATCATATCGCGCGGGATATCGAGCGAGATGTTCTTCAGGTTGTGCTCGCGCGCGCCGTGGATCCGGATGGATGTGTTGCGGCCGTTGGTGCCGTATCGCGGTGCGGTTTCCGCGGCGATCGCGAGGGGCTCGTCTTCGTCACTGTCATCCTGAGCGTAGGCGAAGGATCTCTCATCCGCGGGGGAGCCTGTGCGAGATCCTTCGCCGTCTTCGCGGCTCAGGATGACAGGCTTGAAGGTGCGCGAACGTGAGGGCGTGAGGACGCGCTTCAGATAACGGCCGGTGTGGCTCGCTTCCACCTTGGCAACATCCTCAGGTGTTCCCGCAGCGACGAGGCAGCCGCCATCGTCCCCCGCTTCTGGTCCGAGATCGATCACCCAATCCGCACACTTGATCACCTCCAGGTTGTGCTCGATCACGACGATCGTGTTGCCCGCCTGCACGAGGCGCTGAAACACCTTTACCAGCAGCGCGACGTCGTCGAAGTGCAGACCGGTTGTCGGTTCGTCGAAGATGAAGAGCTTTCCGCGCGCGGAGTCGCCGTCCTCCGCCGTGCCGTGTTCGCCGAGATGCGCGACGAGCTTGAGGCGTTGCGACTCGCCGCCGGAGAGCGTGTTCAACGGCTGACCGAGTCGCATGTAGCCGAGGCCGACTTCATCAAGCACGTCGAGGCGGTCGCCGATTTTCTCCGACTCGCCGATCATCGCGAAGAACTGGATCGCTTCGCTGACGGTGAGCTCGAGCACGTCGTGGATCGACTTGCCGTAGAGCTGCACGCGCAGCACGTGCGGCTGGAAGCGCTTCCCTTCGCATTCGGCGCAGCGCACGTAGAGATCGCTCAGGAATTGCATCTCGATCTTCTCGAAGCCGGTGCCGCAGCAACGCTCACACCGGCCGCTGCCGGAGTTGAAGGAGAACGCGCTCGCGGTGAGGCCTTGCGCCATCGCTTCGGGTAATGCCGCAAAGAGCTCGCGCACGCGATCGTAGAGGCCGAGGTAAAGGATCGGGGTGGAACGTGGCGTGCGCGCGAGCTGCGATTGGTCGACCATGACGACGTCGCCGATGCGATGCGCGCCGGTGACCGACTTGCACGCGCCGGGCTCCTGCTCGGTCGGCTGGCCCTTTGCCTGCATCAGGCTGCGGTAAAGGACGTCGTGGATCAGTGTCGATTTTCCGGAGCCGGAGACGCCCGTCACGCAGGTGAAGACGCCGAGCGGGATGTCGACGCTGACGTTCTTGAGGTTGTGCTCGCGCGCGCCGGTGATCTTCACGACGGCGGTCGAGGCGCGACGCGTCTTCGGGACCGGGATGGATTTGCGGCCGCTGAGGTAGTCGGCTGTGAGTGACTTCGGCTGCGACATCAACTCTTCGCGCGCGCCGCTGAAGATCAGCACGCCGCCTTCTTCGCCGCGGCCGGGGCCGATATCGATGAGGTGATCGGCGGAGCGGATGATCGCTTCCTCGTGTTCGACGACGAGGAGCGTGTTTCCTTTATCGCGGAGCGTGTGGATCACCTTGATGAGGCGACCGACATCGCGCGGATGCAGGCCGACGCTCGGCTCGTCCATGACGAAGAGCGTGTTTACGAGCGACGCGCCGAGGCAGGTGGTGAGGTTGACGCGCTGGACTTCGCCGCCGCTCAACGTGCGCGTGGATCGATCGAGCGTGAGGTAGCCGAGACCGACCTCGCATAAGTAGGCGAGCCGCGTCACGACTTCGCGGCGCAGCATGTCGGCGGTGGAGTCGTTAGCCGGCAGCGCCAGGTTCGCGAGCAAATCGCGCGCGCGGCAAATTGGAATAGTGGCGAGCGCCGGCAACGTGAGCGCGGTCTCGAGCCAGTTGCCGTTCGTCTCTGATGGCGGCGGGGTAACGAGCCGGTAGTTCAATGCTTCCGGTTGGAAGCGGCCACCGTCACAGCTCGGGCAAGTCGTGTAAGCGCGGTAGCGGCTGAGCAGCACCCGCACGTGCATTTTGTAGGTCTTGCTCTCGAGCCACTTGAAGAACCCGCGCACGCCGTACCAGCGGCCGCTGTCTTCATCCTCCTCGTACTCGCCGCTCTTCTTCTCGCCGTTGATGACGAAGTCCTGGTCGGGCTTCGGCAGCTCCTCGAACGGCGCGTGGATATCGATCTCTTCGCGTGCGCAGGCGCGCAGCAGGTCCTTCTGCGACTCGCCCATCTCTTCGCCGCGGAAGACGCGCACCGCACCGGCCGCGATTGAGACAGAGCGATCGGGAATCGCGCGGTTCAGGTCGATCGCGATCGTGCGGCCGAACCCGCGGCATTCCGGACACGCGCCGAGCGGATTGTTGAAGCTGAACAACCCGGGCGTCGGCGGGCGAATGTCGAGGTCGCAATGCGCGCAATGCCAGCCGGTCGAGAACGGCAATTCCTTCCTCGTCTCTACGTTGACGAAATTGATGCGGTCTTTGCCGAAGTTCAGCGCCGTCTCGATCGCTTCGACCAAGCGCGAGCGTGACTCTTCCGAGATCGTGATGCGGTCCTGGATCACCTGCACACGCGCGCCGAGCCGCATGGTCGGCTGGTCGATATCGCAGCGGACGACTTCGCCGTTGAGCCAGACGCGGAGGTAGCCTTGTTGCTGCAGGAAGGCGAAGAAGTCGCGCGCATCGGCCTTCGGCGGAACGGCTACCCAGAAGGTGATGAGGACGGTAGCGCCTTTCGGTGCCGAAGCTTCGTTCACCGCTCGCGCCTCTGTCTCATTGTCATTCCGACCGGAGCGAAGCGGAGTGGAGGAATGACAATGGGGCGGGGGCGCTTCGGATACCGATAGCGCCGACTGCGCCGATGCTGTCGAGCCGACAAGCGCTGACGAAGACGCCGCCGCCGGCCCAAACTGCCGCATCACTTCATCCGCGATCGACTTCGCCGTCTCGGGCCGAATCTCGCGCTCGCAGCTCGGGCAGAACGCGCGGGCGACGCGCGGCCACAGAAGCTTCAGGTAATCGTTGATCTCCGTCATCGTGCCGACGGTCGAGCGTGAGGACTTCACCGGGTTCGCCTGCTCGATCGCGATCGCGGGCGGGATGCCGCGGATCTCATCGACGCGCGGCTTGTCCATGCGGTCGAGGAATTGCCGCATGTACGGGCTGAAGGTTTCGACGTAACGCCGCTGCCCTTCGGCGTAAATCGTCTCGAACGCGAGGCTCGACTTTCCGCTGCCGCTCGGGCCGGTGATGACGGTCAATTGACCGAGCGGCAGATCGAGATCGATCCCCTTCAGGTTGTTCTGCCGAGCGCCCCGAATCTCGACGCAACCGCGATCAGCCGGGGCTGTCACGCAGCCGTCGCCAGTCTTCGTTGGTACCACCGGAGAGTATCTGGGAAGCGGCGCGGCTGCGCAACAGGACTGGGCTCCGCAACGCGCCTCTGGGTCGCGACTACGGCACAAGCCTGCGCCCGCGTCTACGCGTCGGTTGGCAGCAGGCTACGCGAACTGCGACGCAACTTTGTCGCGCTGTGCTTTCATCTGCTCCGGCAAGTCCGAGCCGAGCGTCGCGAAGAACTCCTGTTGCCCATTTAGTTCCTTCTTCCACTCGTCCGGCTTAATCGAGAAGAGCTCGCGCATCGTCTCACGCGTGATGTTGAGACCCTTGAGATCGAAATCCTCGGGCCGCGGAATGAAGCCAATCTCCGTCTCCGCCGCACCACCGCTCCCTTTGACTCGATCGATGATCCATTTCAGAACGCGCATGTTTTCGCCAAACCCGGGCCAGAGGAATTTACCGTCCGCGCCTTTGCGGAACCAGTTCACGTGGAAAATGAGCGGCGGGTTCTTGAGACGCGGACCGATCGTGAGCCAATGCTTGAAGTATTGCGCCATGTTGTAGCCGCAGAACGGCAGCATGGCCATGGGATCGCGGCGCACCTGCCCCATCCCGCCCACCGCGGCCGCAGTCATTTCGGAGCCCATCGTCGCGCCGACATAAACGCCGTGCTCCCAGTCACGCGCTTGGAACACCAGCGGCATGGTGTCGCCGCGCCGGCCGCCGAAGATGATGGCGCTGATCGGCACGCCTTCGCCTTTCTCGACGTTCGGGTCGAGCACCGGGTTGTTGCGCTGCGGAACGGCGAAACGGCTGTTCGGATGCGCGGCCTTCTCTTTCGACTGCGGCGTCCACTCGTTGCCCTTCCAGTCGATCGCGTGCGCAGGCGGCTCGCCATCCTTGCCTTCCCACCAGACGTCGCGATCGTCGGTCAGCGCGACGTTCGTGTAAATCGTGTCGCGCTGAATCGACTTCATCGCGTTCGGGTTTGATTTGTAGCTCGTGCCGGGGACGACGCCGAAGTAGCCGTTCTCCGGGTTGACGGCGTAAAGCCGCCCGTCGGGGCCGATTTGCATCCACGCGATGTCGTCGCCGATCGTCGTGATCTTCCAGCCCCGGAAGTGCTCCGGCGGGATCATCATCGCAAAGTTCGTCTTACCGCAGGCGCTGGGGAACGCAGCCGCGACGTAATGCTTTTCGCCTTCCGGTGATTCGACGCCGAGGATGAGCATGTGCTCGGCGAGCCAGCCTTGTTGACGCGCCAGATACGAGCCGATGCGCAGCGCGAGGCATTTTTTCGAAAGCAGGACATTGCCGCCATAACCGGAGCCGACGGAGATGATCGCGTTATCCTGCGGGAAGTGGCAGATCCAGCGGCGGTCGGGATCAACGTCGAGCAACGAATGCACGCCTCGGTTCCATTCGCCGTTGGTTTGCGATTCGAGGCGGTGCACGGCGACGTCGCCCATCCGCGTCATGACTCGCATGCTAAGGACGACATAAATCGAATCCGTGATCTCAAAGCCGACTTTCGTGAGCGGCGAGTCGGGCGGACCCATGATGTATGGGATGACGAACATCGTGCGCCCTTTCATGGCGCCCTTCAGCATGTCGTTCAGCTTCGCGTAAGTCTCGGCGGGATCAGCCCAGTTATTTGTCGGGCCGGCTTCTTCCTTCGTAGGCGTGCAGATAAGCGTGAACTGCTCCACGCGCGCGACGTCGTTTTGCTTCGAGCGATGCAAGTAAGAGCCGGGGAGCTTCTCCTCATTCAGCTTCATGACGACGCCCTGCTGCTGTGCCTGGTCGAGCAGCCACGCGTTCTCTTTCTCGGAGCCGTCGCACCAGAAGATGTTCTCCGGCTTCGTCAGCATCTCGACCTCGTGCACCCAATCGAGCACCTCCTGGTGCATCGGTTTGTTGTCTCCGATTCCGCTCGGTGGGTGAATGGCAGGCGCGAGGTTATCCATGTGTATCGGCTCCCTGAAAGCTATCCGCCGGCTAGAGGCGGACGGCAATTTTGGCCGCTGCCGCGCGTACTCCAAGCTCTTTTTCGCGCAGAACGGCCGCGCCAGTCCGAACGCCGCTTGCACCGGTGAACGGCGCGCCGTTTATTCCCGCATGTTCGGAGTGACGACCGCTGACGACTACAAGCCGGTCACGTGGGTCGGGCGGTATCCGGTCGATGTGACGACGCTGCTCGTCGGCGTCCATGCGCTCACGATGATCATCGGCACGCTGCTGATCGCGATGCGCAATGGCTGGCTCGTCGAAGGCCTTCTCTTCGACAGCGCGCAGGTGCTGCAGGGCGGTCAGGTGTGGCGGATCCTGACGTATGCGTTCCTGCATACGCCGTCGATCTGGTTCGTGATCGGCCTGGTGATGCTCTTCTTCTTCGGCCGCGAAGTGGAACGCTACATCGGCAGCCGCGCTTTCATGACGCTCTATGCGTTTCTCTGGATCATCCCGATGCTGCTGCTGACGGCGTGGGGCATGGCCGGTCGGATCGTCTATGGCGACTCCGATGCGATTCACTTCGGCATCTTCGTCGCGTTCGCCGCGATTTATCCGAGCGCGGAATTGATCTTCCGGATTCAGGCGAAATGGATGGCCATCGCGTTCGGTGCGATTGGCGTGCTGCAGTATCTCGCGGCAAATGCCTGGCCGCAGCTGGTGGTGTTCGTGCTGAGTATCGCGATTGCGTGGCAGTTCATCCGGATGCGAGGCGTCGGCGGCGAAATGGAATGGTGGTCGGGCTTGAAAGGAAAGCTTCAGCCGAAGCCGAAATTTCAGGTCGTGCCGCGCGCGACGCCACGGCGCGTCGTGGAGCCGGAAGATGTGCATGTCTCGATCGATCCGCTGCTCGAGAAAATTTCGAAATCAGGGATCAACAGTCTCACGCCCAGCGAGCGGAAGGCGCTCGACCGCGCGCGCGCGCAGCTCCTGAAGAAATCGCAGTGAGCGACGGTGCGGCTCCGCTGCGCATCAGCGTTGTCGTTCCGTCGTGGCGGGATGCGGATGCGCTGGCGGCGCTCGTGCCAGCGCTGGCTCAGCTGAAGCGCGTGCACCAGATCATCATCGTCGACGCGTCGGCTGACCAGGCGACCGAGGAGCTCGCGCTGAAACACGGCGCGATTCTTCTGAAATGCTCGGCCCCAAATCGCGGCGCGCAGATGAACGTGGGTGCGATGTTCGCGAGCGGTGACGTCGTTCTGTTCCAGCACGCCGACACGGAGCTCACGGATGCGCATCTCGCCTCGATCGAAAGCGCGTTAGGCGATCCGGCAATTATTGGCGGCGCATTTTACCGGAAGTTCGACAGTCGCCATCCGCACCTGAAATGGCTCGAAAAAGTCGCGCGGATCGTTTCGCGAAAAGGCGGCACGATGTACGGCGATCAATCGATCTTCGCGCGGCGCGAACTGTTCCTGCAGATGCAGGGGTTCGCGAAAATTCCGCTAATGGAAGACATCGAGTTCTCCCGACGGCTCCGCGTGGCCGGTAAAGTCGCGTTGCTCGATCCGCCGGTGCAGACATCCGGCCGGCGGCACGAGCGGAACGGCGCATGGAAAACGACGGTCCAGAACGGCCTCTTCATCGTGCTGTACAAGTGCGGTGTCTCGCCGGACACGCTGCATCGCTGGTATTACCGCGGGCGCACGCGCGACCCGAGATCGTCGGCGCAGCCGGAAGCGCTTTCGTCCTGAACGGCGCTACTCCAGTTGCAGCGAACCGGCGCGCAGGATCTCGACGAACTCTTCGGGTGACGCCGTCGCGATTAACTGCTCGCGTGTCGCTTCAGCTTTCGTGAGGCGCGCTAACGCGCCGACGCACACCAGGTAATCGGTCACCCGCTTCTTCGGCACGCCGATGACGAAGATCAGCTGCGCGACTTCGCCTATATCGCCGAACGGCACGCCCCCCGCGCTCCGGCCGATCCCGAGCACGATCTCGCTCACGAGATCGGTCCGCGCGTGCGGAAATGCGACACCGTTCCCCATGAACGTGGTGTGGACTTCTTCCCGCGCCAGTACCTCCGCGAGGAACTTCTCCGGCTCAGCGACCTCCATTGTCGAAACGATCGCCCGCAGCGCCTCATCCCCAGAACCGACCGGAAGCTCGAGCGTCACGTGTTTCGGATCGAGCAGATCAGCGAGGACGACGGCCATGAGTGCGCGCCGAGGAAGTGTTGGATTATCCCGGCAAAGACAGTTATCGAGTTAGTCACTCCGCTGTGGCAACCGAAAACACTTCGCCGGAAAGCAGCAACACCGAACGCACGGTCTCGCTCCAGCGCAGCGTCTACGATCCCGGGTACGTCAATGCGATGTCGCATTTCTACCGCGGCGAGCTAGGGCGCATCATGGTCTGGCGGCAGCGGCTCGACATCACGACGAACTGGGCGATCACCTCGAGCACGGCGATCATCACGATCGCTTTTTCGACGCGCGATGTGCCGCACATCATCTTCTTTTTTAATCTCGCGATCGTCTGGGGAATGCTCTGGATCGAGGCGCGGCGGTACCGATTCTATGACGCGTTTCGAGCGCGCGTCCGGATGCTGGAGGCGCATTTCCTTGTCCCGATGGTGATGGAAAATCGCCAGATGCTGCAGGGTGAATGGAAGAAGCTCGTCTGCGAAGACCTGATCCTGCCGCGCTTCAAGATCAGCAAGCTGGAGGCGATCGGCCGGCGTCTGAAACGCAATTACCTTTTCATTTTCATCCTCATCATGGTCGCCTGGGTAACGAAGATCTTCCTGCACGCGCGGGAGCCAATGAATGATATCGGGTCGTTCTATCGCACGCTCGCGGTCGGCTACATCCCGTCGTGGCTGGTGGCGTTTATCTTCGCCGGCACGTTTGTCGTGGTCATCGGCATCAACATTTATGTGAGTAAAAACACGACCGGCGAGATCTCGGAGTTCGGCGCGCATCGTTCGCTCTGGAAGATATGAGCGAGGCGTTCGCGAAGCTGCGCGAGACCGTGGCGCGGCTGCGCGCGCCGGATGGCTGCCCCTGGGATCGCGAGCAGACTAACGAATCGTTGGTGCCGGGGCTGATCGAGGAAGCTTACGAAGCGGCGGCGGCCATTCGCGCAAAGGACGACGCGAATCTACGCGAGGAACTCGGTGATGTTGTATTGCTCGCCGTGATGCACGCGCAAATCGCGAGTGAAACGGACCGATTCACGATCGAGGACGCGCTCGCCGAGGTGACCGAGAAGTTGATCCGCCGGCACCCGCACGTCTTCGGCACGAGCGACGTCACTGGTTCGGACGCGGTCGTCACGCAATGGGAGGCGATCAAGCGGGACGAAAAGAAGGATAAGCCGACGCATTATCTCGGCGATCAACCGCATGCGCTGCCCGCTTTGATGCGCGCGCAAAAGATCCAGAGCAAAGCAGCCCGGGTGCATTTCGATTGGACGGATATCGCCGACGTCGTCGCGAAAGTTGACGAAGAGCTGGCGGAAACGAAAGAAGCCATGGCTTCGGGCAACGCCGAAGATGTGGCGGAGGAAATCGGCGACCTGCTCTACGCGGTCGTGAATCTCGCGCGGAAGAGCAAACTCGACGCGGAGACGCTGCTGCACGCCGCGACAGATAAGTTCGTGCGGCGGTTTAACGCGATGGAAGACGCACTGCGGGCGGAAGGCAAAGCGCTCGGCGACATCGGGCTGGCGGAGCTGGACGAGATCTGGAACGCCCACAAAGCGGCGCGGCGCTGACGGGAACGCGCCGTTTACAAACGGCTCCGGTTGGCCATATTGCCGGTCCCAATGTCGATCCTGCTCAACATCCTGCTGGTGCTGTTTGTCATCGTCGCGCTGCTGATGGTGTTCGTCATCCTCATGCAACGGCCGAAGAGCGAAGGCCTCGGCGCAGCGTTTGGCGGCGGTGTCACGGAGAACCTTTTCGGCGCGCAAACGACGAACGTTTTGACGAAAGCGACCGGCTGGCTCGCAGGGCTGTTCTTCCTCCTGACGTTTGCGCTGTCGATCCTTTACGCGCGTCAGTCGAGCACTGGCAGCGGATTACGGAAGCAACTCGAGCAAGCTGCGCCTGCTTCTGAGGCGGCGATGCCGGCGGCGGTTCCGGGCGCACCGCCTTTGACGGCGCCGACGGATCCAAGTGCGCCTGCTGTGGGAGCACCCGGCACGGTGACGAATCCGGCGCCCGGTGGGGACCAGGGAGTAAACCTCGCGCCACCCAATGCTTTGACGCCGGCCGATCAGGCGGTTGGCGCGAGTGCCCCGAGCGAACCGGTGGAAGCTCCAGCGCCTGCGCAGCCGCAGCCGACGCAAGGTCGTTAATGGAGGCGGCGCGCCCTCGCGCCGAAGGATCCAAAGGTAGTTCGGCCCGCGGGCGGGCCGCCTCCACCGCGAAATACTACCCGGCCGGAATGCCTTCCGGCTTCGGACCGGCTTTTTCGTTCAGCGCCTGCGTGAACTCCTGCAGGCTCGAAACGATCTGCGGTGCCTTCGTTAACACCGTGCTGGCAAGCTTTTCCGAATAATCCGGACGGCGCTGGGACATCTCGGAGAGGGCCATCATCACGGCGAGCGCGTTGTTTATCGAGTGTTTGATCTCGCTGAATTTCTTCTGCAGAACCACGAGTTCTTCCTGGGAAATCGTATGTGCTGGGGCGTCACTCATGATTGATAGCATCCAGTAGAGAAAAGCAGGAGCTGTGCTTAGCTGACAGGTTCTAGCTCTCTCGTTCCGATGCCTGCCGAAGCTATCAAGATCACTGGTGCGCGCCAGCACAATCTCAAGAATCTCGATGTCGAGATTCCCCGGGAACAGCTGGTCGTGATCACCGGCCTGAGCGGCTCCGGGAAGTCGTCGCTCGCCTTTGACACGCTTTATGCGGAAGGGCAGCGCCGCTATGTCGAGAGCCTCTCCGCCTACGCCCGACAGTTTCTCGATAAAATGGAGAAACCGGATGTCGATTTCATCGAGGGCTTGTCACCCGCGATCGCGATCGAGCAGCGGAGCGCCGGAGCCAATCCCCGGTCGACGATCGCTACCACGACCGAGGTCTACGATTACCTGCGCGTCCTGTTTTCCGCGACCGGGCAGCCGCATGATCCCGTCACCGGGCAGCCGATCCATCGGCAGACGCCGCAGCAGATCGTCGACCAAATCCTCGCCTACCAACCCGAGTCGAAAATCATCCTGCTGGCGCCATTGGTGCAAAACGAGACGGGTGAATTCCGCGACGTCCTCGAAAAGGTAAAACGCGAGGGGTTCGTCCGCGTGCGCGTGGATGGCGAGATCCTGGAGCTTGGCCAACAGGAGCCGATCCGACTGAAGAAAACGGGCCGGCACACCATCGAAGCCGTGGTCGATCGGTTGGTCGTTAAGGAAGGTATTCGCACCCGTCTCGCCGATTCTGTCGAGACGGCGCTGAAGTGGGGCGGCAATAAGATCGTCGTCTTACGGCAGGATGCCGCCGGCGAATGGCAAAGCGCCCGGTATTCGACGGACTACGGAAATGCCGACACCGACTTCTCGTTAGGCGAACTGACGCCGAAACATTTCTCGTTTAACAGCCACTTCGGCGCCTGCCCTTCATGTCACGGCCTCGGCACGGAAATGGTTTGCGATCCCGATTTGATGATTTCCGATCAGACGAAGTCGATCGCGGACGGCGCAATCGTCCCCTGGCGGCGCGGGACGAAGCGGATGCAGTCGTATTACAAGACGCTGCAAGGCGCGCTCGTGAAGCATTTCGGCGTCGACGAATTCCTCCCGTACTCCGATTTACCCGAGAACTTTAAGACGGCGCTGATCCACGGAACGGGCGATGAGCCGATCGTGATGAGCTTCGGCACGAATGGTAAAGCCGAGAAAGCAGCGAAGCCATTCGAGGGACTCGTCCCGCAGATGCAGCGGCTCTACGCGGAGACGGAGAGCGAGTTCACGCGTAATCGCATCCGCTCGTTTATGACGCGCGTGCCGTGTCAGACGTGCAAAGGCGCGCGACTCAAGCCGGAGATTCTCGCCGTTACAATCGAGGATGAGACCGAGCGGCAGCTCAACATCCATCAATTCTCCGAGCTGACGATCGAAGCCGCCGCGCGTTTCATCAGCAATCTCGCGCTCACGGATCAGCAGCGGAAGATCGCGGGTGAGGTGCTCCGCGAGATCGAGTCGCGGCTGCAATTCCTCGTCGAGGTCGGCCTTGATTATCTCACGTTGAATCGCGAAAGCGGCACGCTCTCCGGCGGTGAAGCGCAACGCATTCGCCTCGCGACGCAGATCGGCTCCGGACTCGCTGGCGTGCTCTACGTGCTCGACGAGCCGAGCATCGGCCTGCATCAACGCGACAACGCGCGCCTGCTGAAGACGCTCTTCCGTCTGCGGGATCTCGGGAATTCCGTCATCGTTGTCGAGCACGACGAGGAGACGATCCGCGCGGCCGATCACATTCTCGATCTCGGTCCCGGCGCCGGCCCGCGGGGCGGTGAATTGGTGGCGCAGGGCACGCTCGCCGAAGTGCTGAAATCGAAGAACTCACCGACGGTCGATTATCTCTCCGGCCGCGCGCGCATTGAGATTCCGAAGCGGCGTGTCGCACCACGATCGCCGATCGCGAGCTCGGAAGGCTGGCTGACGTTGCGCGGAGCGCGCGAGAACAATCTCAAGAACGTGACGGCTGCATTCCCGCTCGGTTGCTTTACGTGTGTGACCGGCGTTTCCGGGAGCGGAAAATCGACGCTCGTCGATGACACACTCCGCCGCGCGCTGTTCCGGCACTTCTACAACTCGAAAGACAAGCCGGGTGCGCACGGCGGCCTGGTCGGCCTCGATTATCTCGACAAGGCGATTGTCATCGACCAGACGGCGATCGGTCGCACGCCGCGCTCGAATCCGATCACCTATACCGGCGCGTTCACTCCGATTCGCGAATTGTTCAGCCAACTGCCGACGGCGCGCGTGCGCGGCTACGATGCCGGCCGCTTCAGCTTCAATGTGAAGGGCGGTCGCTGCGAGAACTGCGAAGGCGGCGGGCTGATCAAGATCGAGATGCATTTCCTGCCCGATGTCTACGTCGAGTGCGAAGTGTGCCGCGGCCGCCGTTATAATCGCGAGACGCTGGAGATCACCTACAAGGGCAAGAACATCGCCGATGTTCTCGATCTAACCGTCGACGAGGCGGCGCGCTTCTTCCGCACGGTGCCGGCGATTTCGGATCGCCTCGAGGCGCTGCTCGATGTAGGGCTCGGCTATCTGCGGCTCGGGCAGGCCGGCACGACCCTGTCTGGCGGTGAGGCGCAACGCGTGAAACTCGCGACCGAGCTGGCGAAGCGTGCCACCGGACGGACGATCTACATCCTCGACGAACCGACCACGGGCCTGCATTTTGCGGACATCGAGAAACTGCTGCAGGTGCTGATGAAGTTGCGCGACTCCGGCAACACGCTGGTCGTTATCGAACACAATCTCGAGATGATCAAATGCGCCGATTGGATCATCGATATGGGGCCTGAAGGTGGCGACCGCGGAGGCACAATCGTGGGCTCGGGCACGCCGGAGAAGATCGCCGCGATCGCCGAAAGCTATACCGGGCGTTATCTCCAGCCGCTGTTGAATCGATGAAACGACTCGCGCTCTGGTTCTTCTCGTTAGGCGCGCTCGCGCTGACGCCTCTCGTCTCAACGTTTGCTGATGCAGGTGAGGATCTGCAGCGCGCGGCGCAGCCGCTTGCAGAGGGTGTGCCACAAGTCGCAGTGGTGCGGCTCCGCGCGTTGCTGGCCACGAATCTCCCGGCGACCGAACGCCGCGCGGCAAGCGCGAAGCTGGGCGAGGCGCTGGTCGCTTCCGGCGAAGCTGAGGAAGCACTGAAGGTGCTCGACACTCCCGACCTCCGCGCCCTGAGCGCATCGAAATTCTTCAAAGCGCAGGCGTTCGCGGCACTGAATCGCTGGGCGGAAGCGTTGCCATTGTATCAGGAAGCGGTGAACGACACCGCGTTTCCGCTGCGCTCGGAAGCGTTGTTTGGCCAGGCGGAATCGCTCCGCGCCCTCGGCCGTGTGGATCAGTCGATCGCGGCGTTTCGGCTGCTGGAGCGCGATTCAAATTGGACCACGCGCGCGCGCCTCCGCGCGGTCGAATTGCTGGTCCAGAAAGAGGATACCGAAGCCGCAAGACGCCTGTTCGAGGAGACGGAGGCGACACGCCTTGCGGACCGCAAAGAGCGGCGATTTTTGCATGGGCGTGTCGAGGCGAAGACGAGTCGAAAGAAGGCGGCCGAGCTCTACGAATCGATCCTGAAAAACCCCGACGGAGCGGCGCGGCCGGTGCTCCTCGCGACGCTGTTTGCGATGGCGGAAGTGCACCTGCAATCGCGCACGCCCGAGGCCGGCGACAATTTCCTCGAAGACTTCATCGAACGCCGGCCAGCTGATCCTGATCTGCCGGCGCTCTTCGCGAAGCTCGACCAGCTCTACGCGGCGCAGCGTCAGCAATCGCTGCATGAACTCGGCCGCTGGAGCAGAGATCCCGCGCAGCCGCGGCGCGCGTTCGCGCAATGGTATCTCGCGCGGGCGCAGGTGCGGCTCGGTCGCCGGGATCTCGCGCTGGAGACTTTCGAGCGGTTGCGCGCGGATCATCCGGCGGTGCCGGCGCTCGCGGCGGCGTTTGTGGAATGTGCGAAGCTGGCGATGGAAGATCAGCGGTTTGATGACGCCGTGAGCGTCCTCGACACGGCGCGCGCTTTACGTCCGGAACCGTCAATGCTGGCGCGGATCGAGATGCTTGCCGGGAGCAGTCATTACCGCGCGCGCCGGTTCAATCTCGCCGCGGAAACTTTTCACCGCATCGCGAACCAGGACGCGGCGTATGCCGACGCTGCACTTTACAACACGACGATCGCGTGGCTGGCAGCCGATGAAGCGCCGAAGGCCGCGGCCGCGAGTCAGGCACTGAAAAGCCGCGACGCGGATGAACAAACGCGGGGCGATTTGCGGCTCGAGGAAGCCATGATTGAGGCGGCGCGTGGCGCCAAAACTGCAGCAGATTCGCTGCAATTATTTGTGCGCGAGTTTCCGAAACATCCACGCGTCTCGGAGGCGTGGGTGACGCTCGCCGAGCTTGCCTTTCACGCCGCGCCGCCGCGGATCGACGAAGCGCGACAGCATCTGGCGCGTGCTGCGGAGAATCAGCCGACTGGTCTTGCGGCGGAGCATGCTGACTACCTGACGATCTGGCTGGAGGACGCCGCGGCGACACCTGACGAGACGAAAGTGATCGCGCTGGCGAACGCGTTTCTGCAAAAGCACGCCACGTCGCGGTTCGCTGCCGATGTCCGCCTGAAGCTCGCCGAGACGTATTATCGGCGGCAGGACTTCGCGAGTGCGCAGACGCAGTTTGAACTGCTCGCGCAGCAAAACCCCGGGGCGGCGGTCGCTGATAAAGCACGCTTCTTCGCCGCGCAATCCGCCATGCAGAGCATGAGCCGGGACTCGTTAGACCGCGCGCTCATCTTGTTCGACGAAGTCGTGCAAAAAGGTGGCGAATTGAAGTGGGCGGCGCGCAACGAACAGGCTGCGATCGAGCGGCGACTCGGCAAGCCACAGGACGCACTGACGTTTTATGAAGAAGTGTTGCGCGGTGATGCGAAGGCGCCCGAGAAGCGCGAGGCGCTCTGCGCAAAGGGCGACATTCTCTACGAGCTCGGATCCGCGGACGCGGAAAATTATCGCCGGGCGATTGCCGCCTACGAGCAACTAGCCGCGCAATCAGACGCACCACCACACTGGCGAAATCAGGCGCTCTTCAAGAAGGGGATGTGCCTGGAGAAGTTGAATGAACCGGCCGAAGCGCTGGCGACATTCTACCGCATCGTCGAAGACCAAAGCAGCCCAGGGAGGCAGCGGGAGTTCTTCTGGTACTACAAGGCCGGGTTCAACGCCGCGCGTCTGCTCGAGCAGCAAGCGCAGTGGCAACCCGCCGCCGCAGTCTACGAAAAGCTGGCGTTCGCCGGCGGCGGCCGGAGTGAAGAAGCGAAGTCGCGGCTCAACCGCCTGCGCCTGGAACATTTTCTCTGGGAACAGTAGCGGCGACGCCGCTCGGTCACGTCTCCCAGGCCATCAAACCGCGCAGCCGCTTGCCGACGTTCTCGATAGGGTGGCGCTCCGCGGCCCGGAGCAACTCACGGTAGCGCTTCTGGCCAGTCTGCGTCTCGCGGATCCAGTCCTTCGCAAACTTCCCACTTCGGATATCCTGCAGCGCCGCGCGCATGCGCTTGTGCACCGCGCGATCGATGATCCTCGCGCCGACGGTGATGTCGCCCCACTTCGCGGTGGTGGAGATCCGCTCCCGCATGCCGGCGATCCCGCGCTCGTGCATCAAATCCACGATGAACTTCAACTCGTGGAGACACTCGAAGTAAGCCAACTCCGCCGGATAGCCGGCATCCACCAGCGTCTCAAATCCGAGCCTAACGAGCGCACTGACGCCGCCGCAAAGTACCGCCTGCTCGCCGAAAAGATCGGTCTCTGTCTCCTCTCGAAAGGTCGTTTCGATCACCCCTGCGCGCGTGCAACCGATCCCCTTCGCCCACGCGAGCGCCGTCTTCTTCGCACGGCCTGAAACGTCCTGGTGAACTGCAATCAGGCCCGGCACGCCGCGCCCCGCTACAAACTCACGACGCACCATCGGGCCCAGGCCCTTCGGCGCCACCATGACGACGTCGACATCATCAGGCGGAACAATCGTGCGATACAAAACGGCAAACCCATGCGCGAACAGCAGCGTCTGCCGACGCCGCAGATGTGGCGCGATCTCACGCGCATAAATCCGCGGCATCTCCGTGTCCGGCAGCGCGAGAAAGAGAACGTCACCGCGGCGAGCCGCTTCGGCCGCGCTGACGATCTCGAGCCCTTCGCGCCGCGCCGCCGCGCGAGATTTGCTCCGCGGTGGCAACCCTACCAACACGTCGGCACCGCTATCGCGCAGGTTCAGCGCGTGCGCGTGTCCCTGCGCGCCGTAGCCGATGATCGCGCACGTTTTGCCGCGCAGTACCTTCAAATCCGCGTGCCGATCCACGTAGATGCGCGTCCGCATTTCGCCCGAACAGAGTTTGAGTCCGCGCGATTAGCAAGAGGGATATCGCGGCAAGAACGCGGAGAACCTGAAGTCAGCGCGCGGGGACCTGCGCCTCGGCCACCGCCTGCATGTGGGAGACCTGCGCCAGCACCGCACCGGCTTCGCCAGGACGTCCCATCTTTGTCAGGATTTCCGCTAGCATCAGGTACTGCCGCGGTTCGTCTGGTCGCCGCGCGACCGCGCGACGTTGAACTGCGCAGGCTTCGTCGAGCCGCTCCTCCTTCATCTTCACCGAAGCGAGCAGGTTGAGCGCGCGTGCGTCATGAACGTCGAGCCGGCTCGCGTGCGAGAACGCCAGGCCCGCGCGCGCGAGATTTCCCTGCTCGATGAAGAGCTTGCCCGCTGTGAGTGAAGCGCCCGCATGCCACCACTTCTCGTCCGCGAACGCTGTCACGAGCGGCAGGGCCGCCTCGGCGCCTTCAGTTGCGCGCACGATCTCCGACTCGAACCGAACCAGCTCCCACGCGCCGGGAAACGCACGACGCGCATCGGCCAGAATCGCGCGCGCTCCGGCAGTGTCTTTGTCATTGTAGCGCAGCCGCGCGAGGTGCAATGCAGCGTCCGAAGTCGGCTCGTGCGCCACGGAACTCGGCGTCCCGGCCGAGTTCGCAGTGCGGAACAACTCAGCCGCTTCGTTTTTGTTACCCTGTTGCGCGAGCGCGAGGGCGAGGTTGTTGCGCGCTAGCGGGTAATTCGGCGCGACTTGCAGCACCTTCCGCAAAATCGCTTCGGCTTTCGCGTGTTCGCCACGACGCGCGTAAACAACACCGAGATTCACGCCGATTCGGCTGTTGCTGCCGCCTGCTGCAAACGTGCGCCGGAAGAACGTCTCAGGATCAACCCAATCGCTGCTCCGAATTGCGCTCCGCGCCGTCAACGCGAGGACCGCGAGACTCGCGAATGCGACGGCCGATCGCTGATAACGCGTCGGCAGATCGAGGACCATGCCAAGCACAAAAATTAAGAACCCGACGCTCGGCAGGTAAAGCCAATGCTCCGCGACCGTCGCGTTCAGGTGGACGAGATTCGACACCGGTAAATATGTGATGATGAACCAGGCGGCGCCGAAGATCCGCGCCTGCCGCCCGCGCCCGCCGCGTCGCGCGCCGTAAAGAAAGGCCGCCAGCAAAACTGCACCACCTATCGCGAGGAAGTCGACGAACGTTTTGACCGAACTTGCGACGGTTCGCTCGACGTGGAGGTTCGTCGGAAGCAACATCAACCGCGCGTAGTCGCCGAGAGCGCGCAACATCAGCACCGCGGTGGTGCCGGCGGTGCGCGAACTCGCGGCGATATCCTGAGGGCCACTTTCCGGTAGCTGCCGAAGCGCGCCGTATACCAGCAGCAGCACCGCACATGCTGAGAGAACCGCGGCTTTCCGGCGCCACGTTGCCGTTCGCTCGAAGCCGAACACGTAAAGCAGGAAGATAAGCATCCACGTGAGCCCGCTCTCGCGCGAGCAAAGCGCCAGGAGCGCGCATGTAGCCGCGAGCAGGTACAAAGCAGCTCGCGCGGCCGATTGCGTTCTCACGCCGGCCTGAAGGTAGAGTAACCAGGCGCCGGCGGAGAAAACGAAGACAAGACTATCCGCGCGGCCGGAGATGTAATCGACCGCTGCGCTGTGCACCGGATGAACCATCCAGAGGAGCGCAACCATAAACGCTGCGATTCTCGGCACCGTGCAGGTGTTAGCTCCGTCGCGCCTACCCGCCGCCGAGAGGAGAACGGTCGGAAAGATTCTCGCGAGCAGAAGGTAAAGCAGAACTCCCGCCGCCGCATGCCAGCAGATATTTGAGAGATGGAAACCGACGGTGTCAGTGTGCCAGAAGTAGTAGTCGGCGATGTAGGAGACGGTTTGGACAGGTCGATAGTGTCCCTCGGTCGCGTCTGGAAAGAGGTAGTGCCGAAAGGCTTCCGCGACGAGAAGCGGGCTTCGGATCATCGGGTTCGTCTCAACCAGAAGATGATCGTCCCAGATCAACTCGCCGTGTAACGCCGGCAGCCGTGCCGCGATCCCGAAAAGCAGCAGAAGAAGGATGCAAACGCCGGTGCGTTGCCAAAATCGGGCTTGCGCTGGTGCCGCCAACGCCGCCGGTGCCGGCATCGATATGCGCTCCGGTGATTCGAGTGTTTCCATCGGCCGAATGTTAGCGGGCTGGATTTCTATCCGGGATCACCGTCGCCGATCTGCCGGGGCAGGCGCGGCGGTCAATTCGCGACGGCGGCTGATTGCGCCATCGCGTGCATGCGGGTCACCTGGGCGAGGGCTGCCTGCGCCTCAGCCGTGCGGCCCATTTTGCCGAGGATATCGGAAAGGATCAGGTATTGGCGCGGTTCATCAGGCTGACGAGCGATCGCCCGCCGCTGAGTAGCGTACGCATCCTCAAACCGACGCTGATTCACACTCAAAAGCGCGATCTGGTTCAAGGCGGATACATCATGAATGTCGAGCCTGCTCGCCTGGCGAAAGGCCGCTTCGGCACGCGCAAGCTCGCCCTTCTCGCTGTAAAGCTTGCCGAGCGCGAGTTGCGCCTCGATGTGCCACCAGTTGTCACGCGCGAACGCCTCCACATTAGGAAGCGCCGCGTCAGGACCGTGAGTCTTGCGGAGTAGCTCTGATTCGAGACTGATCAAACGCCATACTCCGGGATAGTCCTGACGAGCTTTTGCCAGCACGCCCAACGCGCCGGGTATGTCGTCATCCTGCAGGCGCATTTTCGCTACATTGAGCGCCGCCACCCAGGTGCGAGGAAACTCTTTTCGTGCTTCACCGGCGGCAGCATTTGCCTCCTGAAAAGTCCGGTCCGCTTCTTCCGTTTTGCCTTGCCGGTGAAGGACGTCAGCAAGATTATTGCGCGCCATCAAATAGCCCGGATAAAGTTCCAGCGCTTTTCGGAAAAGACGTTCGGCGCGCGCGTATTCTTCGCGAGCACCGTAGACCTGACCGAGGTTCAAGATGACACGGACGCTCCCGCCTCCCGCTTTCAGCGTGCGGGTGTAGAAGATCTCGCTGTTCAGCCAATCGCCGCTCCGAGAGTAGCTGCGGACGCTGAGCCCCACGACTGCAAGGCACGCTGCCGCGGTCGCGATCCTGAGTGGCCCGCGCGGAAGCTCTAGCACCAAACCAGCGACGAAGAGCAAAAAGCCAACGCTAGGCAGGTAAAGCCAGTGTTCCGCGACCGTTGCGTTTAGCTCGATGATGTTAGAGATCGGCAGGTAAGCGAGCAGGAACCACGCGGCACCGAATATGCGCAATCGCTGTGCCTTGCCTGGCACAGCCGCGCCAGCCACTAGCGCAGCGAGCACGAGCAATCCCGCGACAGTAAGGTAATCACCAGTGGCGTTGCGCCGCCAGTCGGCGTGGCTCCTCATCACTTCCGTGTTCACTACCGTCCGCTCCATGTAAAGATTCGAAGGGTAGACCATCAGGCGCCCGTAATCTCCCAACGCCCGCAGCATAAGCACCGCCCGAACTGGCGCCGACCAACCGTTTTGTGGACCACCGCCGCCAGGCCGTCGTTCGGGCAACTGCCGCAGGCCCGCGTACGTCCCGACGATCACGAGGCATCCTGCCAAAACGATGGCTTTCGCGCGCCACGATAGCGTCTTCTCGAACGCGAAAAGGTGAAGCAGGAACACGACGAGCCACATACAGGCGCTCTCACGAGAACAGAGGGCCAAAAGCAGCGAGAAGGCTGAAAGAGTAAGACAGCCGATCCGCACAGCGCGATGTGACGACGTGCGCGCGCGTAAGTAGAGAAGCCACGCGCCGGATGCAAAGAAGAACGCGAGGCTATCTGCTCGACCGGAGATGTAGTCAACTGCGGCGCTATGAACAGGATGAACCGCCCAGAGAAGCGCCAGGAAGAACGCGCCGAATGTGCAGCGACGTAGTGCCTGTGCATTGGAAACCTCGTCATCAACGCGGTGAAAGCGCGCCGCTAAGCCGGGCAGGAGGCGCCGCAAGAGGAAGAATAGCAACAGCGCGCTTCCCACATGTAACAGCACGTTTGACAGGTGGTAGCCGTAGTCATTGGTGTTCCACATCCAATAGTCGAACATATACGACACATTTTGGACCGGACGGTAGTGCATCGACAGAGAGTCGAGCAGCAGGTGGTGCCGAAAAGCCTCAAAAATGAGAATCGGACTTCTTATGAAAGGATTATCCCGCGCGAGGAACGAATCATCCCAAATAAGCTCGCCCGGCAAGGCAGGCGTTCGGACGATGAATCCTACGACAGCAATTACAAACGCCAGCACGAGTGGCTGGCTAAGTCGTGCGCCGATCTGCGCGAATCGCCGCCGCGAGGAGGCCACAACCTCACCGGCAGGTTCTTGGGGGGACGTCAGCATGGGTCGGGGTTGGTGAGTGGCGGTTGATTGAGGACGAGAAACAAAAGAGCGTCCCTTCGTCAAAAAGGGACGCTCTCGAAATTCAAGCCCTAGGAGAGGCTTAGTTGTAGGGAGACCAGAAGGTTTCGTCAGTGACGTCGGAAAGAGCTTCCTTCGTCGATGCTGGCACACTTGGCAGCGAGTCGACGGTTTGAACACCATAGGGGTTGCTGAAGAGGTCGGCACCGGTAGCGTAGAGCTGGGTGTCTTTTTTCAGGTAGTTTGTCCAATCTTCGACGTTCACGGTAGCGCCAGAGGTCTTCGCATTTTCTATCGCGTACTGATCGACCGCGCCACTGATGAGGCGAAGATCGTTGATGACTTTCGAAGCTTGTGAACGCTTGCGGGCACGGAGGAATCCGGGGACCGCAATTGCCGCGAGCAGTGCAATGATCGCAACCACGATCATGATTTCAACCAGCGTGAAGCCGGCGCGTTTCTTATTGAGACTATTGATCATAAGGCTTGTCTTCTAGGTATGGTTAGCGCTGCAGCGAGACGGGGATGGTTCAGGTCTCACCGACATTCCCCGCCACCGGCATGCCGGTGGCGGGAGAATGAGTGCGATTGTTAGTTGTACGGAGACCAGAAGCTGGTGTCAGTCACGTCGCTGAGTGCTGCCTTCGTGCTCGCGTGCACCTTTGGCAGCGAATCGACCGTCTGGATGCCGTAAGGATTGCCCAGGATGTCGTTGCCGGACGCGTAGAGGTTCGTGCCAGCCTTGAGGTAGTTGGTCCAATCAAGAACGCGGACGGTTTGACCGCTCGCCTTGTTGGTTTCGATCGCGTACTGGTCGACGGCGGAGTCGATCAAGCGCAGATCGTTGATGATGCGGCTCGCCTGGGAGCGCTTACGAGCACGGAGGAATCCGGGCACCGCGATCGCTGCCAACAGAGCGATGATCGCGACAACGATCATGATTTCCACGAGGGTGAAGCCCCCGCGGCGGTTGTTGAGTTTGTTTAACATTGTTTGCTTTCTTTTTATCTCTTGTTTGTTTGATTGCGTCCGCGATACCGATCGCAGATGACCGCTTTTAGAGCAGTGTTGATGCCACACCGGTGGCTTTTTAGAATTACTGGAATGGTGTCGCGCGCATCTGCCTCTCGGCCCAGCAGCTGGAGCCGTGGCTCTGACGAACAGCGAGTGTCTTCCGATTCGGAGGACGCTGTGGTGTCCACGCGGCTCCCGTGACGGCAGAGCGCGCTCAGAACAGAGTGGAGGACCTCTTCCGTCCGTCGGCGCGAGCGGCGGCCGTTCTTTTTTTCGTCATTTCAACGGCGGTGTCATTTGCCCGGTGGGCGAATTTTGAATATCGGACTTTCGACCTGGCTTATTACGTCCAGGGCCTGTGGCAGTTGCTTCGTTGGCGGTTCGACGTCTCGATTCTGCAGACGCCACTGCTCGGGAATCACGTGGAGCCGATCGTGCTGCTTTTTGCCCCTGTGTTCGCGCTCCTACCACATCCGATCACGCTGGTCGCGCTGCAGAATGGGTTGCTCGCGCTGCTGGGGCCAATCGGATATGACATCGCACGTCATCTGCGGTTTACCCGAGCCGCGGCCGCCGCTGTGGCGACGGCTCTGCTGCTGGCGCCGGCAACCGGATACGTCGCGCTTCATGAATTCCACCCCGAGGCGCTCACCGCGCCTTTTCTTCTGTTGATGTTCCGCGCGCGGCTGGTGGGATCGGTGAAACAACATTGGCTTTGGTTTTGTGCGGTTCTCGCCTGCAAAGAGAACATGGCGGTGCTGCTGGTCGCCTACTGCGCGGCGGGCGCACTCGGTGATCGCGCGAACGGTTGGGCGTGGGTTCGCCGCTGGTCTATCTGGCCTGCTTTGGTCGCCATCGCCTGGCTGATCCTGTGCATGGGCATTACACGCGCCCTGAACTCCGGGAATATTGATTATGTTTCGCTCTATGATCGCCTCGGTGCGACACCTCAGGAGATCGTCCGGAACGCGTTCGTTGATCCCGGCCGCTTCTTTCGTGCGTTGTCAGGGGCGATCGGCAGTGGAAATCTGCTCAGTGGCACTCTGCTGCCGTTCCTTTGCCTGCCGCTTCTGCGCCCGCGGTGGATGATTGTCGCCGCACCAGTTCTGCTGCAGCACCTGCTGTCGTGGCGATCATCGGAATGGATGATCTACTTCCACTATGGCGCTCCGCTGGTGGCGATCTTCTGGTTCGCGAGCGTCGAAGCGATCGATCACCTTCGCCGCTGGGACGCGCGCCTATTGGCGAGCGCCCTGCCCTTTGCGCTCCTCGTGGCAGCTTGCGCGGCTCAAGCCATTCTCGGGCCGGTCGATGCCGTCCTGAACTCTGCGAAGGAGTGGCGCCAAGGCGCATTCGCCCGGCAGCAAAAGAACGCCCTCCTGGCCGAGATTCCACCGCACGCGAGTGTCGTCGCGCCGTTGCCCTATCTGTCGCATCTCGCGATGCGAGAGCATTGCCATTCGCTCCACTTCATCCTCAAGGGTTTGAAGACACTTGGCCGCGCCCGCTATATACCACCCGAGTCCGCAGACGTGGTGCTGATCGACTATGGTGACTCGGCGACGTTCGACGCCGCGGCGGGCTATTATCATCCGACGATGAAGACGGCGGAGGGCGAGATTGTCCCCTCGAGCGAACGTCTCTTGCACGAGTTTCTCGCCCGCTCGAGCTGGACCGCGAAAACGAAAAACGAATACGTTCTGCTCGCGCGGAGTGAGCGGCTGCCGCCGATCGACGCGCCGCCGACGACCGGTGAAGCGATCCAGCTGGGCGAAGGTAATACCCTCGTGGCCCTCCGGCGAGGATCGGAGACCGATTCCGGCGGTGACACGATGACGATTCTGCTGGACTGGTCGTTCGAGCAGAAGCGCGAGATCTTCCCCTGGCTGGAATTAGTGCTCTGGCGAGACGGAACCACGGAGCGGCACATTCTGACGAAGGGACTCTGCGCGCCCGAGGTGGCGCACGGCCCGGTGCAGGAGAAATGGCTGATCCGTTTCGGTGACCGCATCGCTCCCGGCAGCTACAACATTGAAGCGCGCTTCGTCGACAACTCGAAGCGAGCGTGGGCGACGCTTCGAAGAACGGGCGCCGGGTCGAACACGCTCCTGTCGCTACCGTTAGGCCGGGCCGAAATACCCGCCATAGCTCCGCGGGGAAGTCGCTGACCCGACCGTAGGTGTGAATCCGTTCCGATCACTTTTTCGCGGTTCGCCTGGCGCGTCGCTCTACGTTTTCGCGGCTGTCTTTCTCTGGCGGTTGGTAGCGCTCGCGAAGCTCACCGGCTCGCCCTCTTTCCTGCCCGCGAGCGGCGACATGTTCTTCTACGACCAGTGGGCGCAGCAGATTACAGCCGGCGAATGGACGAATCACCATGCGTTTTATGGGCTGCCACTCTACGCGTACGCGCTGGCGCTCATCTACAAGGTGTTTGGCTACGGGCCATTCTTGCCGGGTTTGCTCCAGGCCGCGGCCGATGCCGGCACGGCGACGCTGCTGTTCAAACTCGCCGGCAGCGTCTTTGGCCCGGGGCGGCGGAGCGGATTTGTAATTGGAATCGCAGCCGCGGCTATGTGGGCGCTGTTCGTCCCGGCGCAAGCGTACGCCGTGATCCTGATGCCGACAGCGTGGCTGGTCTTCGTGACCTGGCTGCTCGTGTGGCAGGTCGTGCGGACGGCCGAGGCGCCGCGGCCGCTGGCCGCATTGACTTACGGGCTGCTGATCGGCATTACCGCGATGGCGGTTGCCACGATTCTGTTCCTCCTGCCGTTGGTGCTGGCTGCGCTGATTCTCAAACCGGCGCATCAGCGCAACGCTCTACGCGCGAAACTCGCAGCGGCGGCATTGCTGATCGCGGGCGTCGCCGCTGGCACGTCGCCAGCCTGGTTGCACAACACGATCGTCGCGCACGATCGTGTTTTTCTCTCCGCGCACAGCGGCGTTAATTTCTGGATTGGCAACAACCCGGAGGCGACCGGTTATCCGCACTTCACTGAAGGATTGAGCGCGGGACAGGCGGCAATGCTGGCGGATTCAATCGCCGTGGCGGAGGCTGCTGCGGGCAGGCCGCTCAAGCGATCGGAGGTGTCACGTTTCTGGTCAGAGAAGGCGCGCAACTTCATCAGAAGCCAGCCTTTGGATTGGCTGAAGTTGCTTGGCACGAAGCTCAGGAACTTGTGGAGCGCGGCTGAATATGACGACCTCAGCGTCATCAGCCGTTTACGGGAAGAAGGTGTTGTCCCGCCCGGCTTTCGCTTTGGTCTGGTCGCCGCGTTGGCGCTTCCGGGGATCTTCCTCGCGTTCTGGAGGGCGCCGCAGTCAAGGTGGATTCTGTTCGCCGTGTTGCTGCACATGACGGCAGTGCTCCCGGTGTTTGTCACGGAACGATACCGCTTGGCGGCTGTTCCCGGCCTCGTGTTGTTCGCCAGCTATGGGATCTGGATGTATTGGCAAAGCTGTGCCGCTGGACGCGTGCTGCGCGCCTCGGCTTACGTGGGCGGCGCACTGGTAGCGGCGTTTCTCGTTTCGGCGGCGCCGACCGGTCCGTCGTTACGGGCGCTAGAACTCTATAGTGCGGGGACACGAGCCGCCGAGCGCGGCGACAGTGCCCAAGCGGAAGAGAAGCTGAAGCTCGCGCTCGCGTATGCGCCGGGAAACGCTGAGGTGACGTTTGCACTCGGCAATCTCTACTACGAGCGCGACGATCTCGGAGCGGCGCGGAACTACTACCAACGCGTGCTCGTTGAAAAGCCACATCACCGCGGAGCGCTGAATAACCTTGGTGTGATCGAGTTGAGGCAAGGCCGGCCCCCGGAGGCGGAACAATATCTTGAGCGGGCTCTCGTGCAGGAGCCGGAGAACGCCACCACACGGTATCTCCTGGCAAAAGCGCTCCTCGCCAACGGTCGCCCCGAACGAGCAGAAGCAGAAGTGCGTCAGGCGCTTCGTTTGAAGCCAGAGCAACCGGAGTTCCTCGCCTTGCACAAAGAGATTGCAAACGCGCTTTCGAATTCACCACCGCCTCAACCGCAATGACCCGTCGATGGCGGCCGAACTTCCTTGCTTGCCTGCGCCGTGGAACTCGTCCATCCAGTCGTGAGGACAAGCAGGTCCACTCCTGTGGTGAACAATTCGATCACTCGCTTCGCCGCAGACTGGTGGCCACTCTTAGCCGTCGTCTTAATCGCGGCGGTGTGGCTGTACCGCACCCCTTACGTCGCTTCCGACCTTCCGATCGCTCCAGACTCAGGCGAATACGCACTCGCGCCGCTGCAGCTGCTCGCAACGGGACGGTATGAGATTCCGGTTCAAGACCGGACATTGCCGCCACGCTACCCGCCCTGGTTTTCTGTGATCGCGATCCTGCCGGCGTATGTCTTGTTAGGCCAGGAACCTGGTAATGCGATTCTGCCGATCACACTGTTTGCCGTGGCCGGTGTGGCGATCGCGTATGCGATCGGCAGACGCATCGCGTCGACCGCCGGCGGCATTTTAGCTGCGCTCGCCCTCCTCGCGATCCCGTCCTACAGCATATGGGCGAAACATGTGATGACCGACGTGCCATGCACCACACTCATGCTAGCCGGTTGTCTGCTTTACCTCCGCATCGTTTCTCGTCCGACATCAGTGTTGCTTCACCTCGTCGCGGGAGTGCTGGTCGCCATTGCGATGCTGTTTCGTCCAGTCCTCGGCGCGATGCTGCTGCCGTTTCTTCTCACGATTTTGCGGTCACGGCCGCAGTTCTTCGCGCGCGCAGCCGCTCTGCTGCTGCCGATTGGCGCTGCAGCGGCTGGCACGCTTTTCTACAATCGCGCGATCTTCGGCTCACCTCTGCGCAACGGCTACCACTTCTGGACGCCGGTGCCTTCTGATTATCCGAGCCTGGTCTTCTCGCCTGGCTACGTCGCGGACAACATCCGGATGATCGGCGCGACCGCGCTGCCGATTCTCTTCGGCATCGCCGTCGCGCTTTGGCTCGTCCTCAGATTTCGGCCTCGCGGAACAAACGACGCGACAAATCAGCCGTTGCGGCACGCGATGACGTTCTTCGCCCTGACCACGGCGCCGATTCTGTTATTTCACCTCTTCTATTTTTTCCCCTCGGATCGTTTCCACCTGCCGATGATGGCGGGCACGGCGGTGATCGCCGGATCATTACTTGGCCTGCTCGTTGGGGTACGCTTGATGCGAGTGCTGCAGCTGTTGCTGCCGGCACTGCTGATCCTGGCGATAGTCATGCGCAGCATGACGCCCGAACCAGTGCCCCATCGACGACTCGCAGCCGACCGGGTGCGACAGCTCACCCCCGACAATGCGATCATCATCTCAGGGATCGATCCGGTCTACCTCGGCTGGCTCGCGGGTCACGGATCGTCCCGCCGTATCGTGCCGTTCTCCCGGCGGGTTGAATATGCCGACAAGGTGACCGCGCGGCAGAAGGTTGTGAATCCTCAGCCACCACCGGCTCATTGGGGCGATCACCGGGCAGCTGGGCTCATCCGCGGCGGTGCAGATGAAGCCGTTCCATTCGTCGCCTCCGAGCAGATCGACGCGCTCGCGGCCGAAGCGGCCCGCGGAACGCCGATCTTTCTCGAAGCGGTTTATCTAGGACGTGCCGACAAGGAGGTGCTCAACCGCATCCAGCAGCGTTTTGGGCTGGTCCAGCACGGACCAGGATTGTACCAGATGCAGCTCCTCTGAGGGAGCGCAGCGCAGGCGCGAATTTGGCTAGCTGTGGCCGACAGGCACCGGCGCAGGCAGCGACTCAGCTGAAGCAGCACCTGCGGCGCCGAACACGTACGACTCTCGCTTCCAGAGGTTGTACTTCAGGATGACGTAGAATGCTCGAACTCCGTCACGCCATCCGATCTTCTTTCCCTCATCGTAGGTGCGACCGTGGTAGGAAATGCCCACCTCGTAAAATCGGCAGCGGCGTTGCGCGAGTTTCGCAGTGATCTCGGGCTCGAATCCGAACCGCGCTTCCTCGACCCGCAAGCCTTCGAGCACTTCGCGGCGGAAGACTTTATAGCCGGTCTCCATGTCCGTGAGGTTGATGTTCGTAAAGACGTTCGAGAGCAGCGTGAGCAGGCGATTGCCGACCATGTGCCAGAAATAAACCACGCGATGCGGCCGGCCGCCCATGAATCGGGAGCCGAAAACGACATCGGCATCGCCACTGATGATCGGCCCCAATAATTCGGCGTAATCCCGCGGGTCGTATTCGAGATCGGCATCCTGAACGAGAACGATCTCGCCGGTTGCACGGCGGAAGCCGGTCTCCATCGCGGCGCCTTTGCCGCGATTCCGCGGGTGATGCACCACTTTCACATTGTCGCAGGCAAGCTTGTCGACGATCGCATCACAGCCGTCCGTCGAAGCGTCGTTGACGATGATGATCTCTAGATGCTCGGGCACTGCCGCTTTCACCTTCTCAACAATGGTGCGGATGGTGCGCCGTTCGTTGAAGCAGGGGATGATTACGGAGAGAGTCATAGTGGCAGGAACTAAAACGAGCAGAAGCAGTGCCACAGGCGGCCGGACAAAGTTGCACACCGGCTCGTTGTCTTTCGCTCGGAACTGCGACAGTCTTCGCCGATGGAGTTGGAACAGGCGAAGTCCGAGCGCGCGCGGTACCTCGTGGCGCTGTGGCTCGTGCTCGCGGCTGGCTTCTTCCTGCGGTTGCCGTCGCCATTGTTCTCCGGCCCGCTCAAGCCGCTGGCGATGCTCCACCCCGCGCCCGGTTATGAGCATGTCGGTTTCGACGAGAACCTCTATCGCGGCTACGTCGAAGATCTGATCCGGGGCGGGATCACCGCCTATCCCGATTTCGCGCAGAACTATGTGGCGGTGCAGAGCAGTCTCCCCTCCGCGATTCTGCCGCCGACTCGTTTTCTATACATCTTCTCCGGCTACGTCTGGCACTCGGTCACCGGCGCCGATCCACTCGCGTCACTGCACAACGTCTCAAGTGTCTTTAGCATTCTGCTGCTCGGGCTGGCGGCGCTCTTCGCGTGGCGCCTGGGCGGCCGCCGAATGGCGATTTGCGTGGCGGCTTTGATGGCATTTGCGCCGACGCAGATCCACATGTCACAGCACGCGCTCATTGACGGTTTCTTCGCCTTCTGGGCGACGCTATCTCTCTGGCTGCTGTGGGAGAACCTGCAACGGCCGGCCGATACACGCTGGCTCGCGGCACTGGGAGTGTCGCTGGCGCTGCTCGTCATCACGAAGGAGAACGCGATGTTTGTTTACATCGGCCTGCTCGCGATCCTGGCCCTGAACTACTGGCTCCGGTTCGGCACAATCACCAGGGGGCTGCTCGTCGCAATGCTGCTGGGGCCGCTCCTCGGCGTCGCGTTGCTCGTGAATCTCTGCGGTTCGATCCAGACGACAGTCCAGACCTACTCGTTGCTCGTCAGCAAAGCGTCGGTGTTGCCGTACGCCATCAAGACCGGAGACGGACCATGGTATCGCTACTTAGTTGATCTCATGATCATGAGCCCGGTTGTGCTCGTGCTCGCGATAGCCGGGATCTTTCAACTGCGCGCGAAGGATAAAGCGCCACTCTTTCTTCTCACCTTCATGGCCGCGAGCTATCTGCTCATGTGCAATGTGCGCTACGGGATGAATCTGCGGTACGCGAACATCTGGGACCTGCCGCTGCGTTACTTCGGCACGATCTGCCTCATGAGCATCTCGGATCCAAGAGGGCAGCGGGCCAACCTATGGCTCGGGTTGATGATCGGCGTGGTTTGTGCCGTTGAGCTTCGGCAATATCACATCTTTTTCGTGGAGAACGATCTGTACGAGCTCGTCACCGGCGGGCTGCTCAACGCGATTCGCATTCTGAAATAGCTGCCTAGAGTGTTGCCGCAGCGAGTTCGAGCGCAGGTTCGCGCGCCACGGTGTAGATAAACATGCGGCGTTGCGGCAGCGCGTGGACCAGTTCCACACCTTCGCGCGCGGGATCCACAAACGCGCGGGGAAATACAAAGAATGTGACGCCGCGGGCCTGCAGCGCGGGATGCAGCGGATGAATTTTGACGAGGTGAGTAGGAAACCCGCCAGACTGCAACTCGACAGCGTTTCGGTCCTTTGCAAACGTAAAGAGGCCAAAAGAGTAGCGGTTATAGACCTTCAGTTCGGTGGCGGCTGGATCAAGCGCACGATAGAATTCGAGGTCCGGTACTGTCTTCACTCCACTGATTACCGTCGCGCCGAGCGCCATCAGAAATTCCGAATTCGGATTGCTTTCAAACGCAGCCCAGGCCGCTCCGGGATTCTGCCGGACCAGGTCTTTGATGATCACTCCGGGGCCGGACCGTGTGAGCGGATCGAGGCCTGTCATGACAGGGTTCACGAGTGCGTTGCTGACGGCGAGAAGGCTCACAAACGCAGCAACGAATGCAGGCGCCGGTGCTCGCAGTAACGTGATCAAAATTGCGGCGCCGATGCCGAAGAACGTCAGAATGCGAGGCGTGGTGAGGAACCCCGGGTTCATCGGTTCGGCGCACCAGAGATAGAGACAGAGCAGGCAGGCTCCGACACCCGCTCCCAGCAAAGTCGAGCCGGCTCGCATTGCTGCGACACGTTCTTTCAGCACCGGCAGTGTGAAAACGACGAAAACGACATTTGCGACGCCGATCGCCAGCAGCGCGCGTACTTCAGTGCAGTAGCTGAGCAGCGTTACGTTGCAGAACCATTGCGGCAGCGGGCAGAGCGCATAAACGGTCATGACAACCACGACAGCGAGTGCAGCGAGCGCAACTGCGTGCTTGCGCGGCTGCGCCAGCAGGTCGCGACCTGTGAACAGAAGAAACGGAATCCAAAGAGGGTAGAAATTCGCCGCGCCGTTTGGTTGCCCCAGCTTATCAGGGAACGCCGAGTTGGAATTAAAGAAATTCATCACGCCGGAGAAAACCGCCATCCAGTCGAGTTCTCCCCCCTGCGAGCGCCTGTTGCCGGGGTAACTGGTGCCAGAGAGGATCTCGAGAGTCGGACGCAGCTCAATGAAGAACGGCACGAGCAGAGCGGCCACAGCGAGACACGCCCCGGCGAGAGTGATGGCACCCCGCCGCGTCACCTGCGGCCGTGTTCCGTTGTCACCGCCGTACAAAAACGCGGCGAACATCAGCACGCCGAGATACACCAGCGGGATCTGGAACGGTGGATAAAGGCACAGGATGAAGTTTGCGGTGCCGATGACGAATGCCGCCCCGCCGACGCATTTCGTCCGGCCTCCGCGTCGCTGCACTAGCAGCAACGCCCCGACAAGCGCGAGCGCCCAGGAGGAGATCATCTCCGGCAGCATCGGCGGGCACGAAAACCACCATTGCACGTAGCTGGAAAAGAACAGCGAGAGCGAGCCGAACAGGCTCAGAAGCGTGCTGCGCGTCAGCATCCAGAGAAGGACGAACACCGATGCGAGAAGTCCGAACACCTTCACGTTCCAATACCAGGCATAGCCCCATTCCACATCAAAGATGAAAAACCCCCACAGCTGCGGCCGGAAACACATCGTGTAGTGCAGAACGGGGAGGCTGTAGAGAAACGGCGCCTTCCCCGCGCCTAACGAAGGATTTTCCGCTGGGAATCCGTGCTCATACTGAGAGATCGCGGCCGGCGTCCAGACCATCCATTCGTCGGAACGGACCTGCTGCGGTTCGGCGAGCAGAAGGCCTCCACGATTTCCCGCATCATGCAGATGCTCATTCCACGTGAGGCTGGAGGAGCCGTTCAGCCGAAAAGCGACGGCAGCGATGAACAGAACACCGCAGATCAGCAGGAATGCCTTGCCCCCCTTATCGAGTGGTTTCATCGGAGTGGGGCCGGTGCCTGCGTGATCGAAGCTCGACGGCTGCGTTCGTCTTGCGGCTACGAGGCGATTGCGCTTACGACCGCTGCCCGCGGCTGCGACAATGCGGGCGCAAACGGATGCAGTGCGAGTTCCCGCAGCTGACCGCTGCTCGTCAGGGTTTCGGCGAGAAGGTTGTTCACCGTCGGCATCGCCTGTGCGCGCACGAAAATTTGATACGAGAACAATCCGCGGCTGAAGCGAATCAGGAGCTCGTTCATCAAGAGCAACGCGCGCGAGACGAAATTATCGCCGAGCGCTTTGGGGAACGGCGCAGGAATGCCGCGCATCTCGAGCACCTTGTAGCCGGATTGCTTCAGCAATTCCTGCATCGAGCGGAAGGTAAACAGCCGCGTGTGCGTGGCGTCGAGAATGCCCTTCTTGCCGTAGTTGAACTGGCCGAGCAACAGCATCAGGCGCGTCGCGCCAAAGCCGATGTTCGCCGTTGTCATCACCACTTCCGGACGTTTGCAGCCGGTCGCGAAGCGCAGCTCATCCATGAAATCTTCGGGCGCTTTCAGGTGCTCGATGATGTCGAGCATGAAGATCTGGTCAAACTGCGAGACGTTTACCGGAAACTCCTGCCGATCGAGATCCCAGCGGATGAAATCCACGCCTCGCGGCGCTTCGTCCGGCGCCGGAATGTAGCGATCCATGCCGGTGACGCGGCAGCCTTTCTTCACCAGCTCGGCAGCGATGTATCCTCGCCCGCATCCGATATCGAGCACGTGACCGTGCTGGCGCGCCGCGTCGATCGCGACGGTGTGCGATGAGGTGAATCCCAGCTTCACGTCGTACGTCTCCTCGGGCGGGTTAACGTCGAACTTCCGGTCGAAGAACAGATTCATCTGGTGCAGCCGCGCGCGCAGCATCGCCTTGAAGACGTCCCACGCGTACTTCATCCCGTTCACGTGGCAGATTTCGTCGCCGTAGTAGGTGGGGATCGGCAGCTCGGCGATCCGCAAATTTTTCAGGACGAGCTGGATGATGATCTCGGTATCGAAATGGAAGTCGTTCGTGTTTTTCTCGAACGGAATCTGCGCGAGGGCGGCGGTCGAGTAGAGGCGATAGCCGGAGTGGAACTCTGAGAGCGCGGTCTTCAGCATCCGGTTCTGGAACGTCGTCAACACCTGGTTGCCGATCCATTTGTAGAATGGCATGCCGCCGGCGCGGGCGGCGGCTTTGTCGATCATGCGCGAGCCGAAAACCGCATCCGCTTCACCCGCGAGCAGCGGCGCCATCAGGTTCGGCAATTCCTCCGGCGCATACTGCCCATCGCCATGCACGAGCGCGACGAAGTCGAAATTGTTATCGATCGCGTAGCGGTAGCCGAGTTTCTGGTTGCCGCCGTATCCCTGGTTCTCCGGGGTGCGCAGGATCGTGATCTTGAACGCGGAGTGGTTCTGCTGAAAACGCAGGCCGCTCCGGAAGGTCTCGTCCTTCGAAGAATCATCGATGATCAGCACCTCAACGTCTGCCTGATGCAGGCTCGCCGGGATGCGTGAGAGCACCTTCTCGATCGTCGTCTCGGCGTTGTAGGCGACGATAAAAATGAGCAGGCGCCGACCGCGCAGGTCCGTCGTGTTCCCGACGCGGAGCGGCATCTGGTCGATCAGCATGCCTTCGATTGAAGCTAAAATCGCGCCAAGCGGCGGCCCGACTCAACGGCGGTGCATGCCACCCGCTGGCACATTTCGTGCAGCCGTTGAGTCGATTAGCCAAATGATCTCACCGCTGACACGCGAGCTCACCGCAGAGCCGAAGGTCCGCTCGCCGCGCCGGCCGGCAGGTGAGCCACGCTTTTTTTTGCTCGGGGCGGTGCTGGTGTTTCTCGTCGTGCGGGCGGCCACGATCGGCTCGTTTCCGATCTTCAGCGACGAGTCGCTTTACCTTCAGTACGCGCAGCTGATTCACGGCGACTGGAGCAAATACAAATTCATCTCGATGGACGGCTACTTCGGCGACTGGAAGCCGCCGCTGCAATACTGGATCGCCGCGCCGGTCATCGGTCTCGGTGGTGATCCGCTGCTGAGCGGTCGCGCCGTGGCGGTCGGCTTTTCGGTGCTGGGGCTGCTCGGCACGTACGCGTTTACGAAGGAACTCTTTGGCCCGGCTGAGGCCCGGGTCGCGGCCGCTCTTTTCGTCATCTGCCCGACGGTGCTGTTTCACAATAACCAGTTCACCGCCGAGACGTTCCTGTTTTCCACGGCGCCGCTGCTCTACTGTGCGCTGCTCCGGGCATACCGGCCCGGGCGAATGCGAATCGGATGGGTGATCGGCGCGATCGCAGCCGGTACGGCGCTGCTGCTGTTTAAGCAATCGGGCGCGCTCCTCGTCGGTATTGCGATCATCCTGCCGGTCGCGCGCTGGCACCGGACCACCGCCGGCGCGCGTGGCTGGAAAGCGTTAGCCGGCTACATCGCGCTCACCGCGGGAGTGATCGCCTGTTGTTACGCACTCTCGAAGCTCGCGCTACCCACGGCGTTCGACGGGACAAAGGATCACTTCAACGGCAAGTGGGTCATGGGCGGAGCAGAGCTGCTCCAGCTTCCGGTTGAGATCTGGCAGGCCAATCTCCGACTCGTCGCCGGCTACACGACTGCCTACTATGGCTGGAGTGTGCCGTTCTTCTTCGCCGCGTGCGCGTTCGTCGCCGTGCGGCGGAGAGACTTCGCGGCACTCGCCCTCGTCGCGATGTGCGCCGTCGCGGGCGGTGCCATTTGTTTCCTGCTGCGTGGATTTAACGAATACATGTTCAACACCGCAGTCATCGCCGTGCTGCTACCGTTGCTGGCGCGCGGCGGTACGCTCGTGTGGCGGCTCGGCCGCTGCGGCACCGAAGCTCGCGTGCGCCATGGGCTGCTCGCGCTCGCGGCGCTCACAGCCGCGTTTTGGACTTACCAGATCGTGCTGATCGATGTCTCGGCCGGGCGTTACCTCGAACGTAGCACGCCGTGGGCGATCGCGGCCTATCTGAAGAGCTGGGCGACGGGGTTCGGCGTGAATGATGTCATCGCGGTCTTGAGCGACGAACAGCAGCCGGGCGTGGTCTTCGCCGATGCGCAATGGGGCAACCCCAGCGTCGCGCTCCAGGTTTACGCACAGCGCGCGTTCCCAAACCTAAAGGTGTTGCCGATCACCCGCGAGTTTCTCGACGCGGCGGAGACGCGCAGGTTGCGCGACGATGCGCGGAAGCTGGCACCGGTCCGCTACGCGATCTTCTCCGCCGACGCGTCCGGCGTGCGCGCCAAGTGGCAGGCGAACGTCGAACGCGAAATGTGCGATCGACGCACGGAGGTGACCGGCCATCCCGGCCAGACCCCGATCATCGTGTGTCGCTTCTGAGCGGCTGCGACGCGCTGCTATTTCCCGTTCCGTCCGCTTGGCTGCGTCTTGCCGAGCACCGCATCAGCCGTCGCGAGGATCTTGCGATCGTCGTTGTCGATCATTCCGGCGAGCGCCTGCCGCATGCGACGGATCGACTGCGTCAAGAACAGCTCTGCTGCCTGGCGTTGCGCGGGTGGAGTGCCGCCGTTGTTGCCGGCGGCTTGGAGCTCGGAATCGAGGCGGCTCAGCGTGCACGCGGAGGCGAACATCTCCATCGCGACGATCGCGATCCGCTCTTGCACGAGCTGCATGTCGAGCACGGGCTCGCGGTATTGGATGAGCGCCTTGTTGACCGCGAAGTTGAAGCGCCAGATCAACCGGCCGAGCTGGCCCGCATACCCGCGAAGCGATGGGCTCTGCACGGGAACCGTCGGCACCTTCACGGCCGAGTTCAGGCGATTCATACCAGCGGTCCAGGCTTTGCTCAGGCCACGCGTCGGCTTCAGCATTGTGTCGTAGAGTTCCTTGAACTCCATGCCCGGTCCACGCATGCCGACGAGCGCAATGAACGATGTGAGCACCTCGTTTGACCCTTCACCGATTTGGTTGATGCGCGCGTCGCGGATCATTCGCTCCAGCGGCAGATCCGTGAAATATGCGGCGCCGCCGTGGATCTGGAATGCATCCATCACCGCGTCCCACAGCCGCTCAGTCGTGAAGACCTTCAGCATCGCGGTTTCCATCATGTAATCCTCAAGACCGCGGTCGATCAGCGACGCCGTCACGTTCGTCATCGCTTCCATCGCATAGATGTCTGCGGCCATGCGCGCGATCTTCTTCTTCACGAGCTCGAGCTCGCCGAGGGTCTTGTTGAACTGCTTGCGTGTGTTCGCGTGTTTGATCGCCAGCTCGAGGCAAGTCTTCGCACCACCCGTGCAGCAGGCGCCGAACGTCGTCCGTCCGAAGTCGAGGACGGTGAGCGCGACGCGCAAACCTTTGCCGAGCGGTCCGAGGATATTCTCCTTCGGCACGCGCACGTTGTTCAGCTCGAAGGTCGCGGTGGCGGTGCCTTTGATTCCGAGCTTCTCCATTCGGCCGTTGATCATGTTGAATCCCGGCATGTCCTTCGTGACGAGAAACGCCGTGATCGCAGTCTTGCCCGGCTTCCGTGGATCCGGCGTCCGCGCCATCACAGTCATGACATGCGCGATGTCGACATTGGTGATGTAACGCTTGCGGCCGTTCAAAATGTAAGCGCTGCCGTCTTCCGTCGGCGTCGCGGTCATGCGCACGGCGGCAGCGTCCGAGCCGGCGCTCTCTTCCGTCAATGCAAAGGCCGCGAGCTGCTCGCCCGAGACCAGCGGTGGCAACCATTTCGCCTGCTGCTCCTTCGTGCCGAACAAGAGCAACGCGCGCACGCCGATCGAGTGGTGCGCATTCGTAAAAACGGAGACCGACGCGTCGCGCAGCCCGATCTCCTCCAGCACCTTGCAGTACTGCATTTGCGAGAATCCGCGGCCGCCATGCTCTTTCGGAGCGGTCATGCCGAGAACTCCGGTGTGCGCGAGACCTTCAATCACGTTGCGCGGGATGTCGGCGTTGCGATCGATCCAGTCCGAATCCAGCTCGCGATCGAGCATCGGCCGGATCTCGGCCATCGAGGCATCGAGATCCTTCTGCTGCGCGGGCGAGAGCCGCGGATACGGCATCGCCCAGTCGGCCACAAACTTCCCGAGGAAGAGCCCCTTCGCGAACCCGAGCTCCTGGTGGCCGCTGAAGAGCAGCTCCTCCGCTTGTTGCATTTCCTTCTGCCGCTGAATTTCGACTTCGTTCATAACAGTTTCCCTGGTGATCTGCCTGGGCGGCCCGCACCGAAGGAGCCGCAGCGGCTGGCGTCTGCCCGAAAAGCCGCCGGGATAAATCGTGGATTCTCCCTCTCCTGACAACCGGTAATTTGATGGCCTTCGGCGGCGCGTCCGTTAGGCTCCCCGAGCCGTTTTACGCCAAAAAACCGAATCGTTATGCAAACATCCATCCGCCTGCTGCTCGCCACCGTCCTCTCGATTGCCCTGCTCCACCGTGCCGACGCCGCGCCGGCCGCGAACGACGCCGCTGCGAAGGCGCTCCACGCATTCTTCGATGCGGAATGGGAATACACGATGGAACAAAACCCTACGTGGGCGTCGTCCTTGGGCGACCGCCGCTGGAACGATCGCTGGCCAGACATCAGTGCGGAAGCAATCCAGAAGCGCCAGGATCATGCGCGCACCGCGCTCCAGACGCTGAACAAGATCGATCGCGCGAGTCTCTCGCCGGCCGATCAGTTGAACTACGACCTCTTCAAAAAAGAGACCGAAGCGGACATCGCCGGCTTCAAGTTCCGCATGCATCTCCTGCCGATCCATCAGCGCGAGGGCATCCAAACCGAGGACGAACTCGGTGAACGGCTCCGCTTCGAGACGTTAAAGGATTACGAAGATTGGATCGCGCGGCTGCGGGCGTTTCCCGCCTACATGGATCAGACGATCGCGCTGATGCGCGAAGGCGTGAAAGCGAAGGTGCTCTGGCCGCGGAAGGTACTCGAGCGTGTCCCGACGCAGCTCGACAAGCAGATCGTGCCCGATCCGGAGGAGAGCCCGTTTTTCAAGCCGCTGACCAAATTTCCAAGCGAGATCAGCACCGCGGATCGCGACCGGCTCGCCAAGGCCGCCCGCGAAGCAATCGACGACGCGGTCATCCCCGCGTTTGAGAAGTTAAAGGGTTACTTCACCAGTGAGTATTTGCCGGCGAGTTTCCCACAAGTCGGCGTGTGGCAAATGCCCGAAGGTGCCGAGCTTTACACCTACCTCGCGCGACGCTCGACCACGACAGACCTGACCCCCCAGCAGATCCACGAGAAAGGGCTGAGCGAAGTGGCGCGCATTCGCGCTGAGATGGAAAAGATCACGAAGCAGGTCGGCTTCACCGGCACGCTCCAGGAGTTTTTCACGAAGCTGCGTACGGAGTCGCAGTTCTACTACAAGACGCCGGAGGAGTTGCTGGAGGCATATCGGGCGATGTCAAAGCGCATCGATCCGAACCTGGTGAAGGTCTTCAAGACAATGCCGCGGATGCCGTATGGAGTGATCCCGATCCCGGACAAGATCGCTCCCGACACGACCACGGCTTATTACAGCCAACCGGCTGCCGATGGCTCACGTGCTGGCCACTATTACGTCAATCTCTACAAGCCCGAGACGCGGCCGAAATGGGAGATGATGGCGCTCTCACTGCACGAAGCGGTCCCGGGGCACCATTTCCAAATCGCGCTGGCGATGGAACTCGGCGAAATCCCGAAGTTTCGCCGCTTCGGCGGGTACACCGCGTTCGTCGAAGGGTGGGGGCTCTATGCGGAGTCGTTAGGCGAAGATATGGACTTGTATGACGATCCGTACTCGAAGTTCGGCCAGCTTGTTTACGAGATGTGGCGCGCGGTGCGCCTGGTAGTCGATACCGGCATGCACCAGATGAAATGGGATCGGCAGAAGGCGATCGACTACTTCATCGCGAACGCCGCGAAGTCCGAGAACGACATCGTGAACGAGATCGACCGCTATCTCATCATGCCCGCGCAGGCGCTCGCGTACAAAATCGGCGAGTTGAAGATCAAAGAGCTGCGCGCCCGCGCAAAGAGAGAGCTCGGCGACAAATTCGAGATCCGCGAGTTCCACGATGTCGTCCTGCTGTCAGGTGCCGTCCCGCTGGACATCCTGGAGCGCAACGTGAACGCCTGGATCGCGAAGGCGAAAACGGCGCCGGCGGCGAAAGGTTGATCGCGCTGGCGAACCGGTTCCGAACGTCGCAGCAACGCCAAGCGCGCTGCGGCGCGCCAACTTTTCTGTCATGTCGACCGAAGTGGAGACATCTCTCGAAGCTTCCTTCTCCAAGCGTGCCGCAGAAGAGGACGCAAGAGATTCCTCCACTACGGTCGGAATGACAAAAGGCCGCGCGCTGTAGCGACGGCGCCCTGTCGCCGTTCCGCGAGTGCGAACCGAAACGGCGCGCTTCCTCGCACCGGGCGTTGCGCGTTGAGTTCGCACCTCCGTTGCTGCGGCACGCGTGTTCACGCCGACAGAGCGGCGTCGCTACAGCACCGGGACGCACGGCGGCAACGTTTCTGATTACGACTGCGGAGGCGGCATCATCTGCGGCGGCGGAACCGCTTGCCTGACGAAAAGCGGGATCGACGCCTCATGCCGCCCGTCGACGCCGAGATCGATCGAATACTCGCCGAAGTTCGGCAGCTTCAACTGCTGGATTTGCAACACGAGGCACGCGGTCATGCTGTGTTCGCCCGGCGGAAACCCGACCTGCGTCGTCGCGTCGAGCGTCGGCATCACGGCCACGCCATCAGAGTCCATAAATGAAATCCGGATGCGCTTTTCCCCTTCCTCCAGCCGCTCAAATCGCATCTTGATCGCGAGCGCGCAGAGCGGATGCATCACCGGCATGGCATTCGCGTGAATGCGATCAAACGATCCGAGAACATTCAGTTTTCCACCAGCATCCGTCGTCGCTGCATCACAGAGCGTAAATATTTCGACCTTCATGAGTCGTTATCCTACGGCGGGCTGCGCATTGCGTCGAACGACTCCGCACTTGATGCAAAAAGATGCTCTGTCGAAACACGCATCCGCACGCTTTCGGCTACGATCGGGCGACTATTTCAACAGCATCTCGACGACTGCGTATGCGTAGCCGTAAGCGTCCGCCGCCTCACTCGCGCGCGGTCCAGCGACGTTCAGCGTGCGGATCGAGTGTTGGTCGATGAACATGCGAGCGAACTTCGCGGCATCGCTCGTCGACACGCGTGAAGCGTCGAGCTCCGCATGCGGCTTCTGCCGCTCGGCACAGCAGTCGATTGTCGCGCGCGTGCCGCCCTGCGGCTCGCCGAAGGTGATAATCAGCGTGCCGTCTGAATCAGCGACGTTACGCGCTGTTCGCTCAGGGTAGCCGCCGCCCGGAAGCTCGATGAGCGGATAACGATCAGGAACGCGTCCGTCTTCCGCCAGCCGGCCCACAGGACACCACCCGCCGCACTCCGCGCCGGCCGCTAACGCGGCGGCGAGCGCACCGCGGTCTACGCCGGTTTGGCCGCCAGAGATGATCTTGATCAATCAAGCGTCGGCACTCTCTTGATCGACAGTCAGTCTGCTGATCATTAAAGGCCTGATCCAATCGATGCTCCCGTCGTCGAAGCTGACAAAGACGCGGTTTCCCGGCGGGGGCACATACACGTGGCCGACGGTCGGGACGCGCATCGCGCCGCCGTCGACGGTGTGGATCGTGGACGGTACGAACGGCCGCTTTGCGATGAGTCGCCGGAGATCGCCGATCACGAGCTGAGTTTAGTCCCACGCGATGAGCGCGGCAACAACGCCTCCGCGGGCACGCCCTTCGCTTTTTGTCATGTCGAGCGACGCGGAGACACCTCTTAAAGAGATTCCTCCGCTGCGGTCGGAATGACAAAGTCCGAGGTGGGCGCTGACCGCCACGGGTTGCGCGCCCGCAGCGCGAACGTTGCAGCGCGCCACTTGATCACGCGCGAACAGAAAACAGGCGCAGGGTTTCCCCTGCGCCTGCCGCAAACAACAAACTAACTAACTAACTCTGAAAATCTAGCTGCAGCCTTGGCTCGTGCCGCACTCGGTGCAGACACCGCACGCGCCGGCGCGGATCACTTTCTCGCTGCCGCAGTGCGAGCACGTCGTGTCCATGAACATGCCGCCGAGCGCCGCTGCGACGCGATCCGCGTGGGTGTGGCCGTTCGCGCTGCCATTCGCCATCGCCGGCACTTTGCCGTCGTTCGGGATGTGATTCGTGATCACGTCGAGGACTTCCTTCTCCGCGGTGCGCGGGAGATCAGCAACAGGGCGGTTCACCGCCTTTTTCTCCATGTCGGAGATCTCCTTCATCGGGAGCTCGGGCTGGGTCTTGTGCGGTGATGTCGCTTCCTTATAGCCCGGGATGAACTGGCAGCCGAGCCAGCGGAAGACGTAGTCGGTGATCGACGTCGCGTTGCGGATGTCAGGGTTCTTCGTGAAGCCGCTGGGCTCGAACCGCTGATACGCGAACTTCTTCACCATCGACTCGAGCGGTACGCCGTATTGCAGCGAGAGCGAGGTGAGCGTCGCGACGGTGTCCATGAGGCCGCCGATTGTGCTGCCTTCCTTCGACATTTGGATGAACAGCTCGCCGGGCTGCTGGTCTTCGAAGAGGCCGACGGTGATGTAGCCTTCGTGGCCGGCGATCTCGAATTTGTGCGTGAGCGACATGCGCGTGTCGGGCATACGATGACGCGTCGGCTTTCCGCGGAGCGAATTCAGCTCTTCCTCGAGCTCGAGGATGCGCGCCTGCAACTCGGCCGTCTCGACCAGCACGCCCGAAGACTTCTCGGCGGCTTCCATGATGCCGCCCATGTCCTTCGTCTTCTTAGTGTTCAGCGGCGCGGAGCGCTTCGATCCGTCGCGGTAGATTGCGATCGCCTTCAGCCCGAGGCGCCAGCCTTCGATGTAAGTGTGCATGATCTCATCCACGGTCGCCGTTTCCGGCATGTTGACCGTCTTCGAGATCGCGCCGCTCAGGAATGGCTGCGCGGCCGCCATCATGCGCAGGTGGCCCATGTAGCCTAACGAACGCTCGCCGCGGTGCGGCTTGAAGGCGCAATCGAAGATTGCGATGTGCTCCGGCTTCAGCCCGGAGCGGAGCACGGCCGTCCCGGCTGTGCGGCCGGCGGGCGTCTCGCCTGCCGAATCGCTGGCACAATCATCACAATCAGCAGGCGAGACGCCTGCTGTCCGCACAGCCGGGACGGCCGTGCTCCGCACATCTTCGATTGTATCGTGCTCATCGATGTGCGCGATGATGCGCTCGATCTCCTCGGAGTTGTAGCCCAGCTTCTCGAGCGCGGGTTTCACCGTCTGGTTCACGATTTTGAGCATGCCGCCGCCGGCGAGCAGCTTGTATTTCACCAGCGCGATGTCCGGCTCGATGCCCGTCGTGTCGCAATCCATCAGGAACGAGATCGTCCCCGTCGGCGCCAGCACCGTCACCTGCGCGTTGCGGTAGCCGTGGCGCTTGCCAAGCGTCGACGCGCTCTCCCACACCTTCGCCGCTTCGTCTTTCAGGTAACCGAACTCGTCGTTCGCCTGGATCTCGCACACCGCCGCGCGATGCTGCTCGATCACCTCCTGCATCGCCGCCACGTTATCCTTAGCGACCGGCTTCGGCGTCCCGCTGCAACGCGCATCGCGATACCCGGGGAATGGCCCCATCGCCCGCGCCAGTCGCGCGCTTTGCTCGTACGCCTCACCTGTCATGATCGACGTGATCGCCCCGCAAATCGCCCGGCCTTCCGTGCTGTCGTAGCCGTAGCCGTAGCTCATGATGAGCGACCCGAGATTCGCGTAGCCGAGCCCGAGCGTGCGGAAAATGTGGGAGTTCTCCGCGATCTCCTTGATCGGGTAGCTGCAGTTATCGACCAGGATTTCCTGCGCGGTAATGAAGAGCCGGCACGCCGACTTAAACCGCTCCACCTCGAAGACGCCGTCCGGCCCCTTGAACTTCATCAGGTTGAGCGACGCGAGATTGCACGCCGTGTTGTCGAGGAAGAGGTATTCCGAGCACGGGTTGGTCGAATTCTGCCGGCCGGTGCCTTTGCACGTGTGCCACTTGTGGATCGTGGAATCGAACTGCATCCCGGGATCGCCGCAGATGTGCGTCCCTTCCGCGATCTTCCGGAGCAACGTGCGCGCGTCCTTCTTCTCGCACGGCGCACCGTCGGTCACGCGCCGCGTCATCCATTCACGATCCTCCACGGCCGCGTTCATGAACTCATCGCTCACGCGCACGCTCAGGTTTTCGTTCTGATACATGACCGAGCCGTAGGCGTCGCCGTTGTAGCTGCCGTCGTAGCCCGCCTCGATCAGCGCCCAAGCCTTCTTCTCTTCCTTCTGCTTCGCGTCGATGAACTCCTCGATGTCCGGGTGCCAATCTTTCAGCGTGTTCATCTTGGCCGCGCGCCGCGTTTTACCGCCGCTCTTCACCACGTTCGCGACCTGATCGTAGACCTTCAGGAACGAGAGCGGTCCGCTCGGCTTGCCACCGCCCGATAGCTTCTCGCGCGTGCTCCGCAGCGACGAGAGATCACTCCCCGTTCCGCTCCCGTACTTGAACAGCATCGCCTCGCTCATCGCCAGGCGCATGATGTCCTCCATCGTGTCCTCCACGCTCTGGATGAAGCACGCGCTGCCCTGCGGATACTCGTATTGGCTCGTCGCCCGCTCCGCCTGCCCGGTCTCGCGATTGTAGAAATAATTCCCGAGCCCCGCCTCGCGTCCGGTCCCGTACTGGTGATAGAGGCCCACGTTGAACCAAACCGGCGAGTTAAACGCGCCGTGCTGATTCACGCAGAGCCACGTCAGCTCATCGTAGAATGTCTCCGCCGCTTCCGGCGTCGCGAAGTAACCGTCCGCGATGCCCCAGTCCGTGATCGTCCGCGTCACCCGATGCACCAGCTGCCGCACGCTCGTCTCCCGTCCGCCTTTGAGCGGATCGGTCCCATTCGCGATATCGCCGTAGAAATACTTCGAGACCGCGATCTTCGTCGCCAGCGCGCTCCACGCCTTCGGCACCTCGATGTTCTCCTGCTTGAAGATCACCTTCCCGGAGTCATCCGTGATCTCCGCCGTCCGCTTCTCCCACTCGATCTGGTCAAACGGCGCCACCTTGGCGTCCGAAAACACGCGCTCAAACCGCAGGCCGACGGCTTTCTTCTTGCGCGCGCCGCGCCCGGAGCACGGCCGTCCCGGCTGTGCGGCCGACGGGCGTCTCGCCTGTCGATTCTTCGTCTCACGTTTAGCCTCCGCGTCGGGGTTGCCGGACTTCGGAGCGAGCGTAGTACCTGGTTTCAGCTGGATCATGGCGACAGAAGGGCGGTTAAAGGGTTGAAATTGTGAACAAACTGACGAAAAGGGTGAACAGCCCGGCCAACATCCTGTGCACAACCCGCCAAGAGCCGCGGATTAGTGTGAATACAAGATGCTGGGGAGGCCGTTCGAGCGGTCTACAAGATGCGGTGCAGCCGGGCCGGACGGCAAGTCTCGAATTGTGACATTTTTTTGCTCCCGGGCCGGGGTGACTATCGTCGGTCCGAGCTGCGACTGAAGGAGAGTCGGTCCAAGGACGCGCGCGTTGGGGAATCGATCAATCGGGCCAAGTAGCCGATAGCGGCGCTCAACCCACCGGCCGTGGGGACCCGTGCCCTTGTCGGTGCAGTGCCGATCAGGAGCAGCCGGTTCGATGCAGCATCAAGCCAGTGACTGCTAGTTCGCCTCAGCACCGCGGCCGGAACGTCTCCGGAAATCACGCCCAGTCCGCCGTGAACCGTTTGTACAAATACGAGGCGCCGCGACTCCGCTAAGGCATCTCCATCGCTGAGGCAATGCTGCGCAGCGGGATGCCGGTGTCGCCTACGCCGAGGATCAGCGGAACCCCGCGCTGTTGATGCACCGCAGTCCGCGGGGGTCCGAGAGACTGGACCGGCGGTGCCTACTTCACCGTCAACTTCGCTCCACTTTCCATGTGGCCTGACAGCTGACAGCGGAGGGTATAAGTGCCAGGTTCCAAGTCTCCGACAATGTTGCCGGACCCGCCTACGGGTACGTTGGCGTCAACTTTCTTCATTGTGCCGCCTTCGAGCACGATCTTGTGCGGTTTGTCGCTGGTATTCGTGATGTCCAACACAACGCTGCCGGCGGAGACATTGATCGCGGTCGGGCTGACGCCCATGCTGCCGATAACCACCTCGACCTTCTGCTGCGGCCCGGACGGTTTGGCGCCAGCCTTCCCGGTTTTATCGGCCGCTTTGTTGCTCGTCGCCTGCGCCTGCTTGTTCGCTTTTCCAGCGGTCTGCTTCGTTGCGGCCTGGGCGCCAGCGGTTTTCCCGGTCTTCGTTTCCTGCGCCTGCGCGGGAGCAACAACGCAGAACGACCCCGCCGCCAGTAGACTCAAAAACATCTTCGTATTCATACGCCTCAATTCGCGGCAGATGGTGCCGTTGCGCGTAGCAGAGCGGCAGCTGATTTGTACCTGATGCATCGCTATGCCTGATGCGGTGCCGTCGGTCAGGACGGCAAGTCCCGAAGTGTGACAATCAATTTCCCCCCACAGCCGTAACCCCCCCCGGCGTTGTAGCGTCCGCTGCCCTGACCGGAACTCCTGAGTAGCTCGCGGCGAGCGAACGCGCCGTCGCGTGCTGGTTTTCGCGTCCCCGCGAAGACGAACTTGCCTCACAGCTGAGCCACTTCGCCATCAATGATCTTCGCAGTCGTGAGCCAACCAATACAGACACAAGCGCGACCGACACAGAAAGTTACTGTTTCGTCGGCCGGTTGCCGATATGATTGAGCCGTGGCTCGCGATCCGGACATCCGTTGGATTCAGCGTCTCCAGAATTTCCGCCGAGCCTTCGCGCAGCTCTCGAAGGCCGCCGCGCTCGCTAGCGAGCGAGAACTCTCCGATCTCGAACAGCAGGGCTTAATCCAGGCATTTGAGTTCACGCACGAGCTCGCTTGGAACACCATGAAGGACTTCCTGGAATCCCGCGGCACGACCACCCTCTACGGCTCGAAGGACGCTACCCGCGAAGCCTTCGCCAAGGGGTTGATCGAGGACGGAGATGAGTGGATGGCGATGATTGAAAGTCGAAATCGCACCGCGCACACCTACAACGAAGAGACTGCCAACGACATCGCAGACGCGATCCTGTCCCGCTATTGCGCGGCGTTCGAACAGCTCCTTCAGCGGCTCGAGCAACTGGAGAAGGAGGCAGCGTGAGTTCAGGGCACGGCCTGTCGCCACAGACGATTGCGCACGTCACTCGCGTCCTCGCGAGCTTCCCCGGGATCCAGAAAGCTGTCTTGTTCGGCTCCCGCGCCAAAGGAACGCACAAGCCGGGTTCCGACATCGACCTCGCATTGGCCGGGGAAAACCTCGATTGGCGGACGCTCGGCCGGATTAGCAGCGCCCTCGATGATCTGCCCGTGCCCTATCGGTTCAGCCTCGTCGCGTTAGGCGACAAGCTGGACGCCGATGTGGCCGCGCATATCGATCGTGTCGGCGTTCAGTTCTTCGAAAGATCACGGCGCCTTGCACGAGCCTCCTGACGGTGTTCGCCGCGCGATGGCCGAGGCAAGCCGATGAAAACAGCAGACCAGTACCTCCGTTTTGTCCGCTGGAGCGACGAGGACAACCTGTATGTCGGCTACTGCGCCGATCTCTTCCCGTGGGGCGGAGTCTGCCACGGTAGCGACGAACACACGACGTATCGCGAATTGGATGAAATCATCGCGCAGGAGGTCAGCGATCTAGAGGCCGCAGGCAAGGAACTGCCGCCGGCCGTCACCCGTCCCATGCGGGAAGCGATTGGAGCTTGATTCCCGGCCGCGCGTCCTTCCGGCGCTAACGATCCAGGCACCCGACCGACAACGGCGAGGAAGCCAAACGCATTATTGCTCGGCCGCCCATCAGGACGGCAAGTCCAGAATTGTGACATTTTTTGGCGATACGCCAGCTGCCCTTCGGGACTGGGTCCTATGACTTGCTAATCGATACGGACTGCCTCCGCCTCGCTCCACGGTTACCGTGAAGCCTCACCTACTATCGCGCCCGGCGTCTGGTCGTGGCGCTCCGTCGTCCAGCCAAGAAGCCGGTTATCGCCGCTGTAATGATCGGCCCGATTATGACCCAAAGGTCTTTCGCTCGATCGGAATTATAAAAAAAAGCAGTAATGCCTCCCGCGGTAAGGATCACGAGGATCAGCCCAACAACGACGACCGCGGCGAATTGCACGTGGACCTCGCTAATTTTGGACGGCAGGAGCTTCATGGCGCACCGAATTCTTGCACATGCAAATCCAACCGCCAGTCCAAATCGTCTAAATGTGACTAAAAAAAACGTTGACGGCAGTACTGCTTCTGGCAAGCTGCACGCAACCAGAAAGGAACATTGAACATGGTAGCAATGGTTGAACAGATGGCAGATGGCGTAACCACCGTCGCGATCCGGTTAGGGAATCAAGACTTTGCGCTGGAGCGCAAACGGGTGCCGGTCGAAACGTTGAAATTGGACCCGCATAATCCGCGGCTGAGTTACAAAGTGCAGACAAAAGACGTCGCTGAGACGGACGCTGCGCTGCACCGCAGCTTGTGGAAGCAGGATGCAGTGAAGGACCTGTACGACAGCATCCGCAACAACGGGGGGCTGATCGAAGATCCCGTCGTGCGGCGCGATGGCGTGGTTGTTGAAGGCAACTGCCGGACTGTTGCACTGCGTGAACTGCGGAAGAAATATCCGGAAGACGAGCGCTTTCAGTCCGTCTTCGTGAAGATGTTGCCTGCGGGGGTAACAGAAGAGCAGCTGATGATGTTGCTCGGAGAGCTGCACGTCGCCGGCAAGATTCGGTGGGGAGCGTACGAAGAGGCTGAATACGTATGGAAAATGCAAAACCTGTACAACAGGACGTATGACTACCTCGCCGCCCACCTGCGTTGGACCCGGAGCAAGATCGCGCAGAAGATCGCCGCCTTCGAGGAGACCCGCCGTTATATCGAAGAAACAGGCGACAAAGATGGCGTCAACCGGTTCAGCCACTTTGAGGAGCTGATGAAAAAGAAGGAGCTCCGCGAGAAGCGCGAGAAAGAGCCCGGCTTTATGAAACAGTTCCGCACGTGGGTACGTGACGGCAAACTTCGTGATGCGAAAGACGTACGCGAGTTACCGGCAATCCTCGCGAGTGACCGCGCGCTCGCGAAGTTCACAGCAGGCGACATGCAAGGCGCGCGCCAGGTTCTGTACGACGCGAACCCTGCGATGGCGTCGTCGTTGTACGCTGTAATTGACCAGGCGACGCAGCAACTCCGGTCGATTCCGCTGAACGAACTCGAGGATCTTCGCGCCGGCGCCGCCGTGAAGGTCCAGAAATTGAAAGGTCTGAAGATAGCCTTGGACACCGTGGTTAAGCACGCGCAGCTCAAGCTATAGGTAGATCGATGCGCGTACCCTGCTGGACGACGCACCAATTGTGGACAGGCGTGAGAATATCGTCCCCGTGATTCGTTAGATATATGGCGCACCTGCGTTACATGGGCACGAAGCGCGGGTTGGCGCCGGCCGTCGCGCAGATCATCGCGCGGCTCCCAGACGGACCCTGCCTCGATCTCTTCGCCGGAATGTGTTCGGTTGCCGGTGAAATTGCGCGAAGCGGACGGACGGTGTGGTGCAACGACATCCAGCGCTACGCCGCCGTCGTAGCTGAAGCTCTCGTACATGCTGCGGAAGGGCCGCCTGCCACGAAGGCCGTCGCACAGCTATTAGAGCCGCACTTTTCGCGTAACATGAAGCTTCTTCGGCGTCGGTGGGAACAAGACCTCGCGTTCGAAGAAGTTGCAATCACAGCTAAGGACTCCGCACGGTTCGTCGAGCTCCATGATCAGTGGAGGCACATCGGGAACGACCGGCGCCTGCACTCCGAAGCTCGCCGCCTGCGTCTACGTTCGCGTAAGCCCTACCGTCTGGCGAGCCTAACATACGCTCACGGCTATTTTGGGCTGAAGCAGGCAAATCAGCTCGACAGCATTCGTTACGCTATCGACTCTGCCTTTTCCACCGGAGCTCTTAAGCGCGAAGAGGCGAAGTGGTGCCTGGTCGCGCTGCTCCAGGTTGCCAACCGATTAGTGACATCAACCGGCCATTTCGCGCAATATTTGACGCCGCATGACAAGCAGACTTTCTCACCGATTTCGGCGATACGTCGCCGTTGCGCTTGGCAGGCGTTCTTAGCCGAGCTGGAAACGCTCGCACCATATGGCACAGAGCGATGGCGGGCATCGAACCGTGTCTTCTGTGACGAAGCCGTCACGCTGTCGCATTCGCTGCAATCCATCCGCGACCGACCGCGAGTGGTTTACGCGGACCCACCATACTCGGAGGCGCAGTATTCGAGATATTACCATGTTCTCGAAAGCTTGGTCGCTTACGATTACCCCGCAGCCACCGGCAAAGGCCGGTATCGGCCGGACAGGTTCAATACGACATTTTGTCGGCCGCCCGCAGTCCACCAAGCCTTTTGTGATCTCTTCGAGGCCGTGGCTGGAACCGGTGCAACGCTTGTTCTTAGCTACCCCTCCAACGGACTGCTGATACAGCGGGGCTTCAACGTATTCACGCTGCTTGGGCGCTACTTTCGCGACGTCACCCTCGCTTATCGGGGAGCGCAACAACACTCGACGTTCGGTTCATGGCCTGGCACTGCGAAAAAGCCAGCGTCAGAAATGATAATCGTCGCCTCAAAGGCACGCCTATGAATGCTCATCCTTCCAGCAACATCGCGCCGGATCACATCGAGATTAATCCAGAAAATCCTCGGATCCATTTTCCACAAGAGGACTTGGAAAAGCTGTCCGAATCGATAAGCGAGCGAGGCATTCTCGTGCCGCTGTCGGTCTACCGGAAGCCCGGTGTTAAGGACCGCTTCGTTCTAGTCGATGGAGAACGACGGTGGCGGTGCGCTACACGGCTGGGATTGAAAGAAGTGCCGGCGATCGTAATTCCCAAGCCCAACGACATCGACAATCTCCTGACGATGTTTCACATCCACCTTGTGCGAGAGCCGTGGGATAGTATGCCCACCGTCGCTGCGCTGCACAAGGTTATCGAACGCACGGGAACGAAGGATCCGGAGAAGCTGCGCGAACTCACCGGTCTATCCGGGATCAAAATTAAACAATTCCTATTCGCGGCTACGTTGCCGAAGGAATATCAGCGGCTGATCGATGCAGGAACGATTCCTCTCAACTTCTTCTATGAGCTTCAACAGCATGCCCTGAAGCCCTTGGAAACAATGCGGCCGACGATCTTCAAGAAGCTAGGTTCACGTAAGATTCTTGATGCCTTTGTTAAGAAGCGTTTAGCCAACGCGATACCGGACACTGTTGAGCTACGCCAAATCCGGCAGATCGTGAAAGTCGCGCACGAAGAGGCAGGGTCCGCCGACGCCAAGTCCGACCTGGATGATGCCATCATCCAGCTGATCCAAAAGCCGGAGCAGACGATTCAGGAGACGTATGAAGATACCGTGGAGATGGTGGTCGAGGCCGAGAAGTTTGCGCGGCAGTGCACCCAGCTCGTCGATCGGTTTGACCGATTGATGAGAAAGACCTCGGACAAGCAGGAACGCAAGGCCGTCGTACGGAGTATTCAGAAGCTGCACGCGCAGCTGCAGAAACGGATCAGTCAGTTCTCCGGCGAAGCAACTACGTGAGGTGAGCGAGTTCGACGATCTCGAGAGTGAGTCCGAGCGCGGCAGGGCGTCCGGCCTCGACTTGGCAGACGTCAACATGATCATTGCGGCACTTCGGAAGATGGACGCGAAATTCATCGTCCCCAGTCAGACTCTTGGGTTAACGCCGCTAGATTGGCGGCCACACCTCATATCGTCGGACGACCGTGTGTGTCACGTGCACGCCGTAAACCGACTGAATAATCAGTGGGTGCAGCGGATGAGGGCGGCACGTGACGCAGGTCGACAAGTTGTTATCGCTGCACCGCTGAGCTCCTGGCATTCCGACGATACCCTGCTGATCGCGGATGAGCTTACGGCGCAGGCGGTCGTTCTGTCGCAGATCAACCGCCAGTGGCGCTCACATTTGTACCGTTCGGTCGCGCAGCTAATTGCGCGTGAGAAGTTGCTCGTCGCTTCTGCGACTTCAACGCGCCTCGGTCAACGGATGCTAGCGCGGGCTCGCGCAATGAAAGGTGCGAACCGTCGCGGCGACTCATTCGAAGACTTCCTAGCCTTTTTATTTAGCCAAGTTCCGGAGTTCGACATCTTCGAGCAGAATTACAACACAGCGACCGAGGAAATCGACTTGGTGATAAAAAATCGGAACACACATGGACGGGCGTGGCCGCCGAACGCTCCACTCGTGTTGGTTTCGGGCAAAAACAGAAAAGACGTTGTTGGAGCGCCCTCCGTAACTAGCCTCGCGTCGAAGGTAGAGAACCGGCGGAAGATGTGCCGCCTCGGATTCCTTTGCACCAGCGGAGCGATATCTAGCGATGCTCGCGAACACGAACTCCGTTTCTCTAGGGAAGAAAACGTACTCGTGCTCATCGATGGCAACACGCTGGATCGTCTTGTGGCCGCGGACGATTTCCCGGCAGAACTCGAAACGCTAGTTGTTAACGCTGCTCTGCGGTGACTCGCCGGCTACGTCGAGCCGTAAACGTCTGCAGGTGGTTGTCAGCTGGCAACTCTCTGCACGTGAGGGACGGCAGCCGCCCCAACGAAGAACCAAGGCGCGATGCACAGGATCTTGTCGGACTTCTGCAGATTGTGTTTTGCGCACAGTAGCCGCACGTTCGCAGCGGTCAGACTGCTGCCGCCGAGCGAAAACGGTATGTCATGATCGAAGTGCAAATTCTTCGCTGAACCACATTGCACGCACTGCCCGTGATCGCGGCGCCAGACTTCAACCTTCACTGCCGTCGGAATCACCCGGTTGTGCGGAAGCTCGACGATGCGGCCGAATGATCTCTTCTCGACTGGTTTGAGCGAGAACTTGAACACGTTCCGTTTTCCGTCTGAAACGAGGTTCGCGTCGATCAGCTCGAAGAACCCTTTGTAGCTCCAGATTCCGCGGTGAATCTTCTCGTAAACCTTAATGAGCTCCGGCTTCTCCCGGAGCCCGCTCGCGAAGTCTTTCGCCGCCCGGAAGAACTTGCCGTTCTCCGTCCACGAGCCCTTTGGTGTCGTTAACGGCTGATCGACCGTCTTCGGATCGGGGCCGCCCTTTCGCTGCGGCTCGTCGTGTCCTTCATACGACAACATCCCGGTGACTGGATCGATGGCGTCCGCGTACGGCGCATTCTCGCGCACCGACATCAGGAACACGGAATAGCGCTTTCCGACGCCGAAGTTCATCCCCTTCTGCAGTGCGGCGCGCTCCGCCGTGACGAGATCGTGATAGCTGATGATGTCGTCGACTTCCACGCGCGACGTTTACAACAGCGTGTCGTCCTGACGCGAGTCCGGATCTTCAGGCACAGCGGTACGGCTGCGCAGAAACTCGGCTAAAGCCTCGTCACGCTCTTGCTGCGTATGCGTCGCTTCGATCTGCTGTGCCGCTTCGACCGACAGAACATCGCATCGCTCGTTGCCCTCAACGCCGGAGTGGCCACGGACCCACTGCCACTTGATCGTGTGCTTGTGCGTGAGCGCGTCGAGTTCAAGCCACAGATCTTTGTTTTTGACCTTCTTCTTCCAGTTCCGCTTCTTCCACGCGTGAATCCACGTGGTAATTCCGTCGCGCACATACTCGGAGTCGGTAAACAGGTCGACTTCGCATGCTTCTTTGAGCCTCCGCAGCGCCTCGATCGCAGCCTGCAGCTCCATGCGGTTGTTAGTTGTCGCGAGTTCACCGCCTGCGAACTCCCTCCGAACGCCGCGATACTCGAGCAGCGCCGCCCAGCCGCCGGGGCCCGGATTCCCGAGACAGGCGCCGTCGGTGTAAACAACAACCTTCTTCACGGCTGATCAGTAACGCCGTGGCGGACAGTCGTTCAAACGTGCAAATCAGCCGGCCAGACGATGAACTCACCGTGTGTCTGGCTCGTCTTCGACTCTCCGCCAGCCCGCCTACCGACGTCGGTCAGCTTTGGTTGACCGTTTTCAACCTGGATAAATCCGCGGCCGATCAGGCGGTCGACGAGCACGCGTGTCTGTAACCCAACCCGAGCAGCGAGTTTCGCTGAGGTTAGCTTTCTGTATCGCGAAGCGCGATCGCGCTTCGCGTGGCTCGGATCGCTCTGCAGCACCAGATTCTCGCGGTCGACATGCGTCGGCTCGCTGATTCTTACGAGACGCTCTACCTCACTGGTCACATCCGCGTACAGCTGGTGATCGTTGCTGCGGCGTATCATCACGCCCATCTCGTTGTTATTTTGTTGGCTGTAGAGATGGAGGTTGAGGCTTCCGATCACGCAGAGGCTTTCGTTGAGATAGCACTTCGCATGTAGGTTCTGGCAGAAGCGCGTTCGGATGTGCGGAACTGTGCGCAACCACTGCTGTGCTTGCTCATGGAGTTCCTGCTTGCCGTAGATGATCTGGATGTCGACATCGGGTCGATAGCCGCTCGATAGCAGCTCTTTGATGCGGTCGTTCAGCTGGAGGAACGGGCTGATCAGAACAACCCGCTCTTTGGCGCTCTTGATGATCTCCTCGACGACATAGTTGATGCCGTTTGTGGTCAGAAACTTCGCCATGACCCTTTGAAGCGGAGCAACCCCAATACCATGGCGCGACATTTCACCGCCTCGCTCCCTTGCAGAACGTGACCTGCACACCGCACACCGCACACCGCTCGCGCCGCACAACTCAACGCCCTGCGCGACATCACATCCGACCTGCCCCGCATCCGGCCTCGCCCCACATCGGAACTCACACATCGCCCCTACACATCGACGTTCCCTCATCATCCGACCTTGTCTATCACTTCAACTTCAACTTAAAGTTGACCTTCAATGAAGACGATCACGATGGTCGAACTGCGGCAGAATGCGGCACGCGTGCTGCGGCGGATCGCGAATGGCGAACGCTTCGTCCTGTCGCACCGCGGCAAGCCGGCTGCGCGCCTCGAGCCGGTGGATGCTCCCGCCGCGGGCGATCCGCACGTCGACCCGTTCCTCACCATTGCACGACGAGCTTCGGCGAGCGGCAAAGGGCCGACGAAACACGACGAGATCGACCGCATCCTGTATGGCCGCGGCTGACGTGTTCGTCGATACCGCAGGGTTTCTCGCGCTGTGGGACGCGGGCGACGAACATCATCGTCGCGCGGTCCAGCTCCAGGAGGAACTGGCCGGGCGGAACAGACGTTTTCTGACGACGGAATATGTCGCCGACGAAACCGTCACGCTGCTTCTCGTGCGGCACAGTCACGCGGCCGCAGCGGATTTTCTCCAGACGATCGAACGCAGCGAGGCGTTGCGCCTGGAGTGGATTGACCCTGCGCGGTTTCATTCAGCGAGCGTTTGGTTCCACAAGCATTCAGATAAGGAATGGTCGTTCACGGACTGCGTTAGCTTTGTCTTGATGCGCGAACTCCGCATCCGCGACGCGTTCACGACCAATCATCATTTCCGCCAGGCCGGATTCACTCCACTGCTGAAGGCCTGAGTCGGTCGCTTTTCGGCTGCCTTCCGCCACTCGAGCTGCAGCTGTGGCACTCCGCAAACCGTTATCTACAACTTTTCTCGCACGACAGCAGACCCGCCGCCCCGACCTGGAAGAAGAAATCCTGATCGCAAAGGCGGCGGGACAGCCAACGCGCAGCTTTCGCCTCACCGCGTCCCGAAAACGGAACGACGTGATCCCAGCGGTGAAAGACCATCGCGTTGGTTGGCCGTGTTTACGGCGTTGTAAATCCCTGAAGACAAGTGACTTGTGGGTTTTACAGCGCACGTGGCACACCCTGTGCAATAGAGGGATGCAACAACCAAACATTTCCGATGAAAACTCAATCCACTTATTCACTCCTCATTAACTCACAAGAAAAAGGCCGGAGCCTCTTCGAAACAGCAATTTACGCACTGGTGACGCTTGCCGCGGTTGTTTCCGTCGGTCAGTTCGCGACGGAAACCGTCACTCTGCCCGGACAAGCCGCAGCGAAAAAAGCGTCGAGCACGACGGTGGCGGACGCCGCTGTGCAACTACCAGCCGAAGCTCGCGGCTAACGGCGCTGGACCGCGCTCACGGCGGCAGGTGATCTTTCAATCCCAATCATGGACTCCTCCGCACGCTTCACTGCTCTGGCCTGGCTCCTTGTCCGCATCGCGCTGGCGATGATGCTCGTCGGAGCTGCGATCGCGGTGTTCCAAGGCAGCTTCGCGCCGAAGGGCACCGCCAAGCCGTGGATCGGCCCGGACTCACCGCCGTTCATCCCGGTGGCAGCCTATGCAGTTGTCCTGATCGGCGCCGGGCTGATCGTCGCCGCTGGCTGGCAGCTGCCGCTCGGCCTCATCGCCACGTGCGCGCTCTTCATCGTGGTCACCGTCGAACGCCTCGTGCGGAATCCATTCACTAACCTCACGGCCGATATCGCCATCATGATGGGCTTCGCGCTGGCTCTCCTCGCGGCCGGTCCGGAACGTGACCGCTGGGCGCTCGGCGCTCGCGGCGATGCGCCGACCGCAGTGAGCCGCGATCGCTGGTCCTGGATCAGCCTGTTCGTGCGGTTGTTTATCGGCGGCATCTTCTTCGCCCAGGGATTCCGCAACCTCTTCCTCGGCAAGGGGGTGATGGTTTTCGCCGAACGTCTTTACGTGACACCCTTCCGCGACACGATGCCTGAGCCGCTGCTGTGGATCATGGGCGTGAGCAATCCGTTCGTGCAGTTCGGGGTCGGTCTGCTCCTCATCGCGGGGCTGTTCACGCGCTCGGCGGCAACGGTCGGCGCGCTCTTTCTGCTCAGCATCATCTTCGGCCACCTGATGGAAGGCGCGCTCACCGCTCCCAGCAGGATGCGCGATGCCGGGACCGCGAACTTCATCGCAATGATTTCGCTGATGCTGCTGCCATCGCTCGGCAACCGCTGGAGCCTCGATGCGCTCGTGTTCCGCCGATCGACCGCGCCGCAAGGAGCGGTCCGCGACGCCGGCGATCGGTGACGCCGTTCGACGCGGCATCGGATCTCGGGTTGCGACCTCCGGAAGAAGGCGCGCCGGCGGGACGTTGAACACTGATCTCGGCTACCGCCGGCCCGATCTAAGCACCGGATCGGGAAAGCTGGCTCGTTTACACTGCAATGTCGCGGCCTCAGTTGGCGGTGCACTGTGAGTGCGCCATCGCCACTCGCCAGCGCATTACCATCGCCGCCACCATCAAACCCGCGACGCCGCGGAGCGATTCGAGGCGCGGGAAAAACTCGGTGCGTGTTCTTCCGTTCGCGGGCTCGCCGGCTGCCAACGTCAGGCGCGCGGGCTCGTCGGCTAGCTCGGGGCTGTCGCGGCGTCTGGTCAATGGGGGCAAAGCCGGGCTGGAACAGGGAACTTCCCGATGAATGCGCAAAATAGAAGCGCGAATCACCATGGGAGCGCGCCGACGGCGGATTCGTGGCGTCGCAGGCCATCGTTCGCCGGCGCTTCAAATTCCGTAGATCGCGCGCGATACTCCGCGGATGAACCAGCGAGTCCTGCGGAGCGGTGCGGCGATGTTGTTCGCGATGATCACTCTCACTGTGGAGAGCGCCGCGGCCGCGGAACAAACGAAACCGCGCGATGTGACCGCAATCGCGGAACGCTACGCGCATCTCGTGCTCGCGATGGGGCAGCACGATCCGGATTACGTCGATGCGTTCTATGGCCCGCCCGAATGGAAAGCGAAGGCGGCCGAGCAGAAGAAGCCGCTCGAGGCCATTCGCGAGGAGGCGATGGAGTTGTTAGGCCGAATCGCGGAGCTGCCGGCGCCGCAAGACGAGCTCGAGCGATTGCGCGTCGCGTATCTTGCGAAGCAGCTCGGCGCGCTCGAGGCGCGGGTGCGGATCGTCCAGGGCGAACGGCTGAAGTTCGATCACGAAACACGCGCGCTCTACGATGCGGTCGCGCCGACGCATCCCGCATCCCACTTCGAGCAAATCCTCACGAAAATGGAATCGAAGATTCCGGGCGAAGGTCCCCTCACCCGCCGCTTCGAAGAATGGCGCAAGCGCTTCATCATTCCGACGGAGAAGCTCGACGCCGTCTTCCAGCTGGCGATCAAGGAATGCCGCGCGCGCACGCTCGCGCACCTGAAGCTGCCGCCTAACGAGAGCTTCAAGGTCGAATACGTCACCGGGAAATCGTGGAGCGGCTACAATTGGTATCAGGGCGATTATCGCAGCCTCATCCAGGTGAACACCGACCTCCCGGTTTACATCGATCGCGCGGTCGATCTGGCGGCACACGAAGGCTATCCCGGGCATCATGTTTACAATGTCCTGCTCGAGAAGAATCTCGTGCGCGATCGCGGCTGGACCGAGTTCACGGTTTACCCGCTGTTTTCGCCGATGTCGCTGATCGCGGAAGGCACCGCGAATTACGGCAAGCAGGTCGTCTTCACGAAGGCCGAGCGGATGAAGTTTGAGAAAGAGATCCTCTTTCCGGCGGCGGGTCTCAATCCGAAACTCGCCGACGATTACTACGCCGTGCTCGAGATGACGAAGGAGCTGAGCTACGCCGGGAATGAAGCCGCGCGGAAACTCATCAACGGCGAGATCGACCGCCACGCGGCGGCCGAGTGGCTGGAGAAATACGCGCTCATGGATCCCGCGCGTGCGCAACAACGGCTGAAGTTCATCGAGCAGTACCGCAGCTACGTCATCAACTACAATCTCGGTGAAGACATGGCGCGCGAGTACGTGGAGGCGGAGGTGAAACGGCGCGTCCAAAAAGACGCGGATGAGCGCGCGCGATTTGAGACGCGCTGGCAGGTATTTGAGGAATTGCTGTCGTCGCCTCGGCTACCGAGCGGCTTGCAACAGCGTTAGCCTAACGAGACCAAAGCACGCGCGCCGCAGGTAACATTTGCGTTACCTTTCCCGGCCTCGTCGCGACCTGTATTTCCTTGAGGCCGTCGCGCTTAGCGACCTAGCCTCACGGTCAACGTTACACAACCGCGCGGTGCTAAAAAACGGTGCCGCGTCCGCTCTTTCGCAAAGAAACAACCAGCAACATCAAGGACCCGGGCAATATGGCATCATCATTCCGAAAACATCGCGATCTCACGTCACGTGTCTCACGCACGGTGGCGGCGCTCGCCGTCGCGTTAGCCGCATCTCTTCCGCCGAACCGCGCGGCGTACGCGGATTCGATTCCCGTTCAGATTCTCGATCCGAACCTTCAGGTCACGACCTTTGTCGGCACCGGCTTAGCGCAGCCGATCGGCGTCGTGTTCCTGCCGCGCACGGATGGCGTGATCGACATGCTGGTGCTGGAGAAAGCGTCCGGCCAGGTGAAGCGCGTGCTCAACGGCGTGGTGCAAGCAACGCCCGTTCTCGACCTGGCGGTGAACTCCGCTTCTGAGCGCGGGCTATTGAGCATGGCGCTGCACCCGAACTTCCCGGCGACGCCGGATGTGTTCATCCGCTGGACCGAAAGTACCACCGGAGCCGATTCGACAGTCACTGCCGAGGTGCCGCTGCTTGGCAACCGAATCGACCGTTACGTTTGGAACGGCTCCACGTTGACCTTCGCGGCACCAGTCATTGCGATGCGCGCGCGGCAGACAGACAACGTCCAGGTGCCCGGCCAGCCAACTGGCACGACCAACGCGAACGAGAACGGAAATCACAATGGCGGCCCGATGGCGTTCGGCCCGGACGGGAAACTCTACACCTACTTCGGCGACGTGGGCCGGCGCAGCTGGATGCAAAACCTGCCGAATGGCCCCTTCCTCAGCGGTCCATTTGTCGATGACACGTTCGGCGGGCCGGCGAGCGACAACGCTCATCTCTCCGGTGTGGTGTTACGTCTCAATCCCGATGGCACCGCCCCGAACGACAACCCGTTCTTCTCAGTCGGCGCGGGTATGGGCGGAGAAGCCGGCGCGAATCTCCAGAAGGTCTTCTCCTACGGCCATCGCAACGGCTTCGGCATGGCGTTCGACCCGATGGGCGGATTCCTCTGGGTCACGGAAAATGGCGACGACTCGTTTAGTGAAATCAACCGCATCATCCCGGGAATGAACGGCGGCTGGATCCAAATCATGGGTCCGCTCGCCAGATATGCGGAATACAAAATGATCGAGACGACCCAGTACGGGATGGCGTTGCAACAGATCCGCTTCCCGCCGACGCGACTGCCCTACACCTCCGCGCTCGCGGCCGCGCGGATGTTCTCTCTGCCCGGCGCGACCTACGTTGATCCGGATTTCAGCTGGAGGTATGAGGTCGGTCCTTCCGGCACCGCATTCGTAACCGGGAACGCGCTTGGCGCGGAATACGCCGGCACGATGTGGGTCGGCTCCGCGCGCGCCTTCCAACAGGTCGGCAATAACGGCGGCGCGCTCTATCGCTTCCGATTCACGGCGAACCGGCTGAGCATCGACGTGAGCGCTGATCCGCGGCTCGCCGATCGCGTGGCGGATAATCTGTTCAGCCCGACGAAGTTTGAGGGAACCGAGAGCGAGTCGCTCGTGATCGGCCGCGGGTTCGGCATTGTGCCGTCGATCGAGCAGGGGCCGGACGGCGCCCTCTACGCCGTTTCACTATCGGACAACGTGATCTACCGAATCAGCCGCGTGCCAACGGCGAACATCAAAGCGGCGCACATAAAGAAAGAAGGAAAATAATCATGAAGAGCGTGTCTAAAACAGCATGGCTGGCGATCGGCGTGGCGTGCGCGATCGCGGCGCAGGTGCAAGGTCAGCAACTCATCACGAATGGCGGCTTCGAAACTGGCTTTAGCAGCTGGACGAGAGCGAGCCGTCTGGGGAGCGAGGGAAACTGGTTTCAGCAATCCGGCACCACGTCGCCGGTCAACGGCTTCGCCGTGCCGGCACCTCCCGGCGGTGCGAACGCCGCGATGACAGACGCAGGCGGTCCGGGCTCGCACGTGCTTTACCAGGACTTTGTCGTCCCGATGACGCTCGGTGTCTCGACGCTGCGATTCGATCTTTATATCCAGAACCGCGCGAACGATTTCTTCTCGCCGGCGACGCTGGACTTCGCAACGCCGACGCTGAATCAACAGTTCCGTGCCGATATTCTCACGGCGAGCTCTGATCCTTTTAGCGTCACCGTGGGCGACGTGTTGATGAACGTCTACCAGACGATGCCGGGCCATGCGCTCGTCTCCGGATGGGTGACGGTGACTGTCGATCTGACGTCGCTGCTCGCGAGCCACGCCGGACAAACGTTGCGCCTGCGTTTTGCCGAAGTGGACAACGTCAACTTCCTCGTCGTCGGCGTCGATAACGTCAGCCTTGTCGTTCCGGAGCCGAGCACGATCAGCTTTCTCATCGGCGGCCTCGGCCTGCTTGGCGCGGCCGTGATCCGGAAGCGGCGGCGGTCGTAGCGGACGCTGCGCACGGCAGGAATGCGGATCGCTATTGGCGTCGGACCGCGTCGGAAGAATAACGCGCTCGCGGGCGCGTTCGTCGCGGCTGCGTGGCTGTCATTTGCGCAGCCGGTCCACGCGATTGAATTCGGACAGGTCGACACCTTCCACGACGGCACCACTCGTCAATGGGCGGAAGGCGGCTCGAGCCCGAACCCGCCCACGAATATCGCCACCGGCGGGCCTGCGGGCGCGGGCGATCGATACCTGCAGAACATCTCCAGCGGCGGCAGCGGCGCAGGCTCGAGAATGGTGATGTTCAACAACGCGCAGTGGATCGGCAATTACATCGCGAGAGGCGTCGATCGCATCAGCGCCGACCTGGCGAACTTCGGCTCCACCACGCTTTACATGCGCCTTGCGGTGCGCGGCGGCTCAAACTCGAGCGTCTACTGCACCAACTCGCCGATCATCCTGCCACCGAATGGTCAATGGCGCTCCGCCAACTTCAATCTCACCGACTCCACCATGACGAACGTCGGCGGCGCGAACACACTCGAAGAGGTGCTCAGCAACGTCATTGAAGTCCGTCTCCTCTCCGCGATCGGCGGCGTGAGCTTCGCGGGCGACCCCACGGCCGCAACACTCGGAGTCGACAACATCACGGCGCGCGATGTCGCGAACGGAGTCGTTCGGATCAGCGACATCAGGTTCAACAACGGCACCCCCCGCATCAGCTTCCCGACACTCGCGATGCGGACGTATCGCGTAGAGCGCAAGAACGCGCTCACCGACGCGAGCTGGATCCCGCTCCCGAATGCCACCAACGTCGCCGGCAATGGCGGCATCGTGCACGTCGACGATACCGAACCGCTCGGCGATCTGCCGAAGCGGTTCTATCGCGCGGTGCTGCTGCCGCCCTAACGACAGCTCAACGCCGTCGGAGACCCCTGGACCACGCCGCTGCGTCGGCGTTCCGCGCGCCGGCAGCGGGCGAGGACGCGACGCCTTAGAGTTGCAAACCAGCCGGTCACTCCCATAATAGGAGCCTGCTGGTAGCTCGCACGGAAGGGTGGCTGAGCTCGGTTTAAGGCACTCGACTCGAAATCGAACGTGGGGTTAAACTCACCGTGGGTTCGAATCCCACCCCTTCCGCCAACTCCGTCTCGCGCGGATGCTCGCGCGTTCGAATCTCACGGCGCGATCGCGAGGCCATCGCCGTTTTTTCCGGCCGGCAGGTGACGCAGCACTTTGCCTGCGGCGACATCGACTTCCGCCACGCGGTCGCGGCCCGTTTCGGCGACGTAGAGGCGAGAGCCGTCGGTTGAAAAGAGAATCGTGACCTGCTGCGCATCGGCGGCGCCGCTGACGGCGATCGTCCGTGCGACGCGACGATCGGCGACATCGATCATTGTGAGATCGCCGGTGCCAAAGTTCGAAGTGATGGCTGTCCGTCCGTCGGGGCTGATGACAAGGCGGATAGGCGTTTTGCCGACGTCGATCCGCGCGGTTTCTTTCAGCTCACGGGTGTCGAAGACATGGACGGTATCGCCGCCGCGATCGGCGACCCACAGCTGATTTCCGTCCGGTGTGAGCGCGAGACCTTCGGGCTCTTTACCCGCCGGCAGATCCCGAATCTTTTCGTTCTTCTTCAAATCGATAGCGGTGACGGTACCTGAGCGGATGTTGGCGACGTAAGCGCGCGCGGCATCCGGTGCAACCGCGACCATGTGCGAGATCTCCTGGCCAGTCGGGATGGCGGAAACTTTGTCGCCGTTGTTCGTGTCGATGATGGCGAGGGATTGACTTCGCTCGGTGGTGACGACGATGCGGCCGTCAGGCAACCAAACGATCCCGTGCGGCGCTTTGTGAGGCGCAAGGTCGATCGTGCGGATGCGCTCCCGCTTTCGGATTTCGAAGATGTCGATCGTGGTGCCGCCGTAGGCCACCACCGCCGCCTCGAGTCCGTCAGGCGACACAGCCACTTCGTGCGGCTGAGGTCCGGTCCTCGGCCGTGCCAACTCCCGCCCGTCATTCAAATCGATAAAGCTGACGGTATCTTCGCCTTTGTTGCCGATGATCAGCGTGCCTGATGCGGAGGCGTTGACGGCTAGAGCGAAGAGGAGAAGTGCGAAAAGAAAGTAACGCATTATGCGCATCTTACCCGATTATCTGCCGCCGCGCTGCTGCGAGCAGGAGCGCAAAAAGCCGCGTAGCGATCGTGCTGCACTGAAAGCTGCCAGCTGACGGCGAAGTTGCTCGACAGGGTCGCTGAACGGGCACACGCTCGGCGAAGCGAAAGTACGCGTGCCGCGAGAGTCGCCGGGAAAAAGAGGACCGCATGAACGACGAACTGGACGAGAACTCGGAGCCCGAGCTCACAGCTGATGAGGAGGCGCTATTGCGCGAGATGCCCGAGCTCGCGGACGTCGGGCTGACGCGACGCACGTTCCTGAAGCAAACCCTCGCGGGCAGCCTCGGATTGTTCGCGCTCGATCTGCTGGCGCATGAGCAAGCGCTCGCCGCACTCAGTCCCGCTCCCGGCGCAGTGTTCGCCGACAAGACAGCGGAAAACCTCGTAAAGCTCGCGCTGAAGGTAAACGGCGTGACGAAGAAGCTCGAAGTTGATTCGCGCGTTGTGTTGCTCGATGCGCTGCGCGAACGGCTCGGGCTCACGGGCTCGAAAAAGGGATGCGACCAGGGGCAATGCGGCGCTTGCACCGTGCTCGTGAACGGGCGGCGCGTGCTTTCGTGTTTGACGCTGGCCGCGACCTGCGAGGGCAAGGAAGTCACGACGATCGAGGGGCTCGCCAAGGGCGATCAGCTGCATCCGATGCAGGCGGCGTTCATCAAATACGATGGCTTTCAGTGCGGCTACTGCACTCCCGGGCAAATTTGTTCGGCAGTCGCGCTGCTCGAGGAGGCGAAGCGCGGTGAAGTGAGTCACGTGACGGATGACGTCGGTGCGCTGCAAGCCGAGCTGACGGACGACCAGATACGCGAGCGAATGAGCGGCAACATCTGTCGATGCGGCGCTTACCCCGGCATCGTCGCCGCGATCAAGGAGGTGCATTCAGGCAAGAAGACGGCGCACACCTGGCAGTTCGTTGATGAAGAACGACTGGCGCGTGTGAGGAAGGAGGAGGGACATGCGGCCGTTTAAGTACAACCGCGCCAGCGATCCAAACGGCGCCGCCGCGGCCGTCGCCGCGAACCCGCAGGCGAAGTTCCTCGCGGGCGGCACCAACATCCTCGACTTGATGAAGGAGGACGTGGAGCGGCCTAACGAGTTGGTGGACCTCACGCGTTTGCAGCTCGCTGAGATCAAGCCCGCCGGCGGCGGCGTCTCGATCGGTGCGCTGGCGACGAACACCGACACGGCAAATCATCCGCTGATTCGTCGTGATTATCCGCTGCTGACGATGGCGATCGTCGCGGGCGCCTCCGGCCAGCTGCGCAACATGGCGACGAACGGCGGCAACCTGCTGCAACGCACGCGCTGCCAGTATTTCTACGACACCGCGACGCCCTGCAATAAACGCGAGCCCGGCAGCGGCTGCGGCGCACGCGAAGGGCTCAACCGGATGCACGCGATTCTCGGCTGGAGCGAGCACTGCGTCGCCACTTACCCCGGCGATATGGCGAACGCGCTTTATGCGCTCGATGCGATCGTGAGAATCAAAGGTGGGGACGGCAGTGAGCGAACGATGCCGGTGAACGAGTTCCACCGCCTGCCCGGCGACAAGCCGCAGCAGGACACAAATCTGCAACACGGCGAGCTGATCGTCGCGATCGAGCTGCCGCAGTCGAACTTCGCGAAGAACTCTTACTACCTGAAGGTCCGCGATCGCGCGTCGTATGCGTTTGCGCTCGTCGCCGTCGCCGCAGCTCTCGAGCTCGACGGCAGCAACATCACGCAGGCGCGGGTGGCCCTCGGAAGCGTGGCCCACAAGCCATGGCGAAGCGCTGAGGCGGAAGCCGCGTTAGCTGGAAAAACCGCATCGGAAGAAAGCTTCCGCGCCGCTGCGGAGGTGGCGCTCACAGGTGCGAAACCGCTCGCGCATAATGCCTACAAGGTCGAGCTGGCGAAGCGGGCAATCGTTCGTGCGTTGATGCGCGCGAGCAAACTGGCATGAACGGAGAAATCTGATGGCGCGTTACATCGGAAAAGAAATGAGCCGCGTCGATGGCGTGGCGAAAGTGACGGGCAAAGCCAAATACGCCGCCGAGTTCGCGGTGCCGAACGTCGCCTACGGCTTCATCGTCACGGGCAGCATCGCGAAGGGCAGCATCGCATCGATGGATACGCAGGACGCCGAGCGCGCCTCGGGCGTGGTCCGCGTCTTTACGCACCTGAACATGCCGAAGTACGTCGGCCCGAAACCGCCCACCGAACAGGCACCGCCGCGCGGCGCGCAGCCGGAGGAAGACAAATCGTTCCGCGCGCTGCAGTCCGACCGCATCTACTTCAACGCGCAACCCGTCGCGCTCGTGGTCGCCGAGACCTACGAGCAGGCGCGTTTCGCGGCGCGGCTCGTGAAACTCACCTACAACGCCGAGCCGCATAACACCGACACCGAGGCCGTGCGCGACCGCGGCCGCGGTTCGAAGAACGCGCCGCCGCCGCAGCCGCGCGGCAACCCCGACGAAGCGATGCGCAACGCGCCGGTGAAAGTCGAGAGCGAGTTCCGCATTCCCATCGAGCATCACAACCCGATGGAGCCGCACGGCGCGATCGCGTTTTGGGAAGGCGACAAGCTCACCATTTTTGACAAATCGCAGGGCGTTTATACCGTGCGCGAGCATCTCGCCTCGACCTTCGGTGTTCCGCCCGAAAACGTCAGCGTCGTCTCGCCGTTCGTCGGCGGCGCGTTCGGCTCGTCCCTCCGGCCTAACTACTACCCGGCGCTCACCGCCATGGCCGCGCGCGAGCTGAAGCGCCCTGTGAAGGTCGTCTACACGCGCACCCAGATGTATACCGGCCACGGCTACCGGCCTTACACCATCCAGAAGGTCGCGCTCGGCGCGGAACGGGACGGCAAACTCGCCGCCATGATTCACGAGTGCGTGCACAACACCTCCGCCTTCGAGGAGCACAACGACAACACCACCGGCTTCACCCGCCAGATCTACGCCTGTCCGAATCTCTTCGCGCCAACCAGGATCACCGACATCGACCTCAACACGCCCACCTGGATGCGCGCGCCGGGCGCCGTCAGCGGGATGTTCGCGCTCGAGTGCGCCATGGACGAGCTGGCCTACGAGCTCCAGATCGATCCGCTCGAGCTGCGCCTCATCAATTACGCCGACGTCGACCCGCAGAGCGGCAAGCCGTGGTCGAGCAAGGCGCTGCGCGAATGCTACCTGCTCGGCGCGGAGAAGTTCGGCTGGGAGAAACGCAACCCGCAGCCGCGTTCGATGCGCGATGGGAACATGCTCGTCGGCTGGGGCATGGCCACTGGCGTGTGGGGCGCCTTCCAGCGGGAAGCGATCGCGCGGATCACCTTGCGCGCCAACGGCACCGCGCACGTCAGCAGCGCGACGAGCGACATCGGCCCCGGTACCTACACGGTCATGACGATGATCGCCGCCGAGTATCTCGGGCTGAAACCGGAGCAGGTGCAGTTCGAGCTTGGCGACACGAAATTCCCGAAGGCGCCATCGCAGGGCGGTTCGCAAACCGTCTCCAGCGTCGGCTCCGCGGTCTACGGCGCCGCGCTGGCCATCGGCGCGAAGCTGCTCGAGCACGCGAACAAAGACGCCAGGTCGCCCTTGAAAGACGCCGCCGCCGCCGACATCGAGATGCTCGACGGCCGTCTGCAATTGAAGAGCGACACCTCCCGTTTCGTCCACGTCGCCGATGTCATGAAGCGCAACCTCCTGACCGAGATCACCGAGACCTTTGAGTCAAAGCCCTCCCCCGAGCGCCAGAAGTACGCGCTCCTCGCGCACGGCGCGCAATTCGTCGAAGTGAAGGTAGACCCTGACCTCGGCACCACCCACGTCACCCGCGTCATCGAGGTCACGGCCTGCGGCAAGATCATCAACCCGAAGGCATCGCACAGCCAGGAGATCGGCGGCGTCGTCTGGGGCATCGGCATGGCCTTGCACGAAGCGACCGAAGTCGACCACCGCTACGGCCGGATCATGAACCCGAACCTCCAGCACTACCACGTCCCGGTGAACGCCGACGTGCACGAGATCGAGACCATGTTCGTCGAGGAAGACGACAAAATCGTGAATCCGCTCGGCGTCAAAGGCATGGGCGAGCTCGGCATGGTCGGCATCCCCGCCGCGATCGCGAACGCGGTCTTCCACGCGACAGGCAAACGCGTGCGCGACCTGCCGATTACGCCGGATAAGTTGCTGTAGGGCCATCCGGGCACCGAACTGGTCAGTGACTTTGAACGGCTAGAGCGAACGAACGGCAAACGCCGTCGGAGACGCTCAGCTCTTCCGCACCGGGGCGGCTCCGTCCAGCAGCGAACGCCCAGACCTCACACACCGACCGCGTTTCCTTCAAGGAGGAGTTCTCCGCCGCGCCAAGGAATCATCACTTCTCCCCACGGCTGCTGTGATTACATCCAATCGCGGAACGAGCGGCGTAGTTCCTAACGAGTCATCAACAGCTTCGAACCCCTTCCAATTATGCTCAAAACAGCTGCAATTATCTTCGGTATCTTCTTCCTCGTCGCCGGCATCGGCGGCTTTGTCCCCGCGCTCGCGCCGCAGCATGGCGATGGCAATATGCTCTTCGGCATCTTCATGGTCGGCCCCGTCCACAACGTCGTGCACATCGCGTCCGGCATTGCCGCGCTCATCTGCGGCATGATGGGCGCCGGTCCCGCGCGCAAATACTTCCAGATCTTCGGCATTGTCTACGCCCTGGTCGCGGTGATCGGCTTCTTCTACGGCAACTCGCCGATCCTCGGCATGATGGAGCACAACGTCGCCGACATCGGCCTCCACATCGCGATCGCCGCCGTAGCGCTTTACCTCGGCTTCATGGCGCGAAATGACGGCCTCGCGCCTGACCGCCGCGGATAGCAGCCGAGACGGTCGCTCGATTCGCGTCCTCAGAAGCAAGGACCGTTTCGCTCAGGAGCTAGACGATCGCTTTCATCAGCCCGCCGGGACCGGTGGCCTGAAGCTGACGGCTTTGCTCCATAGTCTGCGGGCCGTATTGCTGCGCGAGTGTTTGCCCTGCTCCAGGGATGGAATCGCCGCATCACTGCTGCATCGTAAGCGGGTTACGAAATTTGGGTGCGGCCGTCGGATCGTGGTGATGGCGCGGTTGATGATTGCTTGCACGCCGCAAACGGCGGCCGCATCCAGACGGTCTCGCCTCTGACGCCGAAGAGCTCCCGCAGAATGCGCCGCCCCTCCTCGTATAATCTCAATGCCTGTTGTCTCGCCGTCCCTGTCGCGTTGCCAAGGGTGAACCGCGGCGTTAGCACTTTTGCCGTGAGCACGGCGCAGGAAATCGAAGCGGCGATCCGCAGCGTGGATCAGCCGGAGCGCCATAAGCTTCTGCAGCACCTGCCGCAGCTATTCCGTGAGGTAGCTGGCGATATCGAATGGGATCGGATCATCCGCGATGAACAGCCGCGTCCCGGTTTCAACGCACTGCTCGATCTCTACGAAGCCGATCTCCCTTGCGACCGCGAGTCCTATCCGAAGGTCGCCGAGAGGAGAGCCAGTTCGTAGGCGAGCTGGCGAGCGCCGGGCGTGGTGAGACTCGCGGCGGGCGTGAAGAATCTCATCTGCTCCGCGCTGCACTTTAGAGCGTTGGCTCGGCGAGCTCGGCCTGTCGCCATCCCGCCGCGACCGCGAACCCCGTCTTCCACGACACCGGGAAAAGCGTGCACGACCGGCCGCTTGATGCTCGCTGTCTGCTGCTGTGACTGTTGACTACATTTGACTTGCAGTCATCTGATTCTTACGATGCATTCGGAAATCAAACAGCGACCGCTTACCGACAGCCCCTCTACGCCCATATGAACGCGACCAACATGTTTGCTGCTGCCTCGATCCCCGCCACCAGCGCCGTTGCTGCTCATGGTCGACGCGTCGTTGAACCGGGTTCTCGTGCATCACGCACTGCGAAGCTTCTCGTCCGCATCGCTCCCTGCCTCGCACTGCTCGGCCTCGCCTCGACCGCGACCGCCCAGCAGCCGGGGCCCGGCCAATGGGGGATGCGAGCGCCATTGCTCGAACCGCTCTCAGAGTTGGCGCTCGCGGAAGCGAACGGCAAGCTCTACCTCATGGGCGGCTATCCGCAGAATCGGGTGACTTCCCGAGTCGTCCAGGTCTACGACATCGCCACCAACACCTGGACCTACGGCCCACAGCTCCCGCTGCCTAACAACCACGGCATGGCGGCCAGCGTGAACGGCAAGATCTACCTCATCGGCGGCCAGTTGAACGCCGATGACCCCGCGGGCACGAACAGCTACGTGAACACAGTCTACGAGCTGGATCCCGCGGTCGGTGAATGGGTCACAAAGGCGCCGATGCCGACGGCGCGCAGCGGAGGGGTGGCCGTCGCGCACGACGGCAAGATCTACGTCGCCGGTGGTCGACTACCACGCGGATCCGACTTCGCCGTCTATGATCCGGCGATGAACAGCTGGGAGGTGCTGCCGATCCTGCCGACCCAGCGCAACCACTTTACCGGCGCGGCGATCAACGGCCGCATCCACTACGTCGGAGGGCGCCAGGGCAACGGGTTGTCGCCCCTCATGACGACCGCGCACGAAGTCTTCGACCCGCAAAAGCGGACCTGGACGACCGCCGCGCCGATGCTGCGCGCCCGCAGCGGCATGAACGGGGTCATGGCCCGCGGTCTGTTCCACGTCTGGGGCGGCGAAGGGCCCGCCGGCATGTTCCCCGACCATGACTACTACGATCCTCGGACCAATCAATGGCGAAGCCTGCCCAACATGCCGATCCCCGTTCATGGCGTTGTCGGCGCAGCCTTTGTCGATGGTCTGATCTGGGTCACCGGCGGCGGCACCGGCATCGGCGGCAGTTCCGGCAGCACTCTTAACCAGGTCTACAGGCCAGCGGTGCCCGTGGCGAGTATTGGTTCACGGAAACCACACGGCACGAGCGGGCCGTTTGAGATCAGCCTGGGAGGCGCAATTCTCGGGGTGGAATGCCGGAGCAGTGGCGGGAATCACACCATCGTCTTCCGATTCGTGAACGCGCTCAACAGCGTTGGCGGCGTCAGCTTCAGCGGCGTCGGCAGCGTCAGCAGCAGCGGAGTCGGAGGCGATCCATTCGAGTACCTCGTCAATCTCACGGCGATCGCGAACGCGCAGGTGGTGCATGTCACCCTCACAGACGTTAGCGACACCGCCGGCAATCAAAACAACATCACGGTCTCCATGGGAGTGCTGATCGGTGACACCACCGGCAATGGCTCAGTCACAGCATCGGACATCGCGCAGGTAAAAGACCAATCCGGCCAGGCTGTGACGGCCGCGAACTTCCGAACGGATGTGACCGCGAACGGTGGCAGCGTCAATGCTTCCGATGTGGGCCTTGTGAAATCCGCTGCCGGAACGCAGCTGCCGCCGTAGCACCGCGGCGCGACTCAGCCATCGGCAAACGCGGCCATCGGGCAAAGCGTGAGAAGGGAGCCGCTCGGAAGCGAGCGACGTAGATGACAAGGCCGCAGCGTGAGTCTCGTGAAGAAGACGAATGAAGCTGCGGGAGCAGTGCGACATAGACAAAGCAGCGTAGCTGTGCGGAGACGGGAGTGGACGCATCAATCAATGGTTTCCGTCTCGCCAGGCGTGAGGTCGTTCATGAGGTGTGTTTCCCATGGTGCGACCGCGGGCGCAACCGAGCGCCTGAGGACAGCTCCGCCCGGCGGTTGTCACATCTTGAGGTAAGAAATGCCGAGGTTCTAGAACTGACCCCTTCTGCCTTTTGCCGGTCTCTGCCAAGACGAAACCGCTGAGCCAGATCACTCCTCCACGCAGCGGTTGCCGGTCGCAGTAGCCTGGCGCGCTGGGAACCACGCCGGACGTTCGTTCATCTAGTCGACGTATTCCGGGAACAGGCAGCAAGTAGCCGTTTTTTCAAAGCGCCGCTGGCCGACGCTAGCGCGCATTCCTGATGATCTTCCCCTCCTTCATCACGAAAAATACGCGCTCTGTCGCCCTGATCTCCTGCGTCGGATCACCAGGCATCGCGATAATGTCCGCCAGCTTTCCCTTTTCCAGCGTGCCCACCTTCTCCGCGATCCCCAGCAACTGCGCCGCCCCTTGCGTCGCCGAGCGTAGCGCATCGATCGGCGCCATCCCCAGCTCCGTCATGAGCGCGAACTCCTTCGCGTTTTGTCCATGCGGGAACACTCCCGCGTCAGTCCCGAAAGCAATCGTCACGCCTGTCTTCACCGCCGTCCGGAACATCTCCCCGCGGGCGTCCGTCGCCGCTTTCGCCTTTTCCTGGATCTCCGGCGGATACTTGTCCGCCTGCGAATTCACCCACGCCGCCGCCATCAGGGTCGGCACCAGCGTCACACCCTTCGTCTTCATCAACGTCAGCGTCTCCGGTTTCAAAAACGACCCGTGCTCGATCGAGTCCACGCCCGCGTTGATCGCATCGCGCGCCGCCGTATCGCCGTGGCAATGCACCGCCACCTTCTTGCGCAGCCGATGCGTCTCCTCCACCAGCGCGCCGATCTCCGCCGGTGTCATCTGCGGCACGTCCACTTCATCCTTTAACGACAGCACGCCGCCCGAGACCGACGCCTTGATCACATCCGCGCCGTTCTTCACCTCGAACCGCACCGCCTTGCGCACCTCCTCCGGACCATCGGCGATGCCGTTCTCCCAGTTCGGCTGCTTCCCGAAGAGCTCATGCTGGAAGCCGTTCGTCGGATCAAAATGTCCGCCGGTCGCGCCGATCCCGAGCGTCGCCACCAGCATGCGCGGCCCGACCACGCTCCCGCTCGCGATCGCGTCCCGTAGCGCCACATCGATGAAATCCCCCGCGCCAACGTCGCGCACCGTCGTAAACCCCGCCTCTACGGTCGCCCTGGCATAAGCCAGCGCGTCATAAGCCTTCTTCGCCGTCTCGGTCTGAAGATCCCGCAGCATCGTCTCCTGGTGGCCGATCGACCCATCGAAAGTCAGATGCGTATGGGCATCCATGAACCCCGGCGAAATTGTCGCATCGCCGAGATCGATCACCTGCGCGCCGTGCGGAATCGCGACGCCGGTGCCGGCATCGACAATCTTATCGCCCTGTATCACCACGACGCCATTCGTCACCAGCGCCTTCGCCTTCCCATCAAACAACCGCGCCGCCTTGAGTGCGACCGTCTGATCTGCACCGCTGCTGCCGGCTGGCACTGACGCAAAAATCAGAAAACAACCGAGCAGGCTGCGGAATGGACAATGCATCTGCCCGCCATATATAAAACTGCCGCCGAAGACAAGGCGGCGTCGACCCGCTCCGTCGGCCGAGACTACTCGCGCGCTGGGGAAATCACCTCGGATTCGATCTCACCCTGATGTTGATCATTGCTGCGCTTCTGCCGCCCGATTTTGACAGAACCAGATTTCGGCAGCGCCGCATTGAAGAGGTACACGCTCGCTTTCGGCAGATGTCGATTCTCGACCGTGAGCCGATGCGCGCCGACCACCAGTGGAGTGGATGTCACCGAGAACTCGATCCGAATCGTTCCCCGGCCAGTCCGGAGTTCGTCCACCTCCGGGAAGCTCAGCGCCGCCACTTCCAATCCGGTGTCGCTCTGATTGAGCCGAACGCCGAGATCGCGTCTCAGCGATTCCGCATATGTAGCGGCTTCCTTTTCGGAGATGATCGCATCACGGTTGAGATCGATCTTCGCGAGCACCTGGTCGGCGACATCGACGCCGGGGGTCAGGTTGATTCGCAGCCGGATGCCGTCGGGTTCGATCATCGCGACCGTTGCCTGCAGATATTCGTCGAGTCGATGCGCCGCGAGCGAAGGTAGCAGCGCCCACACGGCAGCGAGCACCATCAGCAAACGACCTGATGTCGCTCTCACCGCTTCCACCATTTGGTGCCATAGTCGTTCGCTGGGTCGCGGTACATCGTGTGGATGTGCATCGGGGGATTGCCGGAGCCTTGTGGCGCGTATTCGATGATGGCCGTCGGCCCCTGGATGCGGAAGTATGCGGCCCGGCCTTTTTCGGTAGATCCGCTCCACGCGAACCACGTTTCGCTGATGTTGCCTTTGATCTCGTCCATCTTCGCCTGGGCGACTCTTTCTTCCTG
>JAESFH010000108.1_pt1 | contig 72883 bp, 73 predicted proteins | sample 9269381 | NCBI WGS metagenome assembly JAESFH01 (sample SAMN14504062, study PRJNA617094) | algae metagenome | isolation source: Aphanothece sp. CMT-3BRIN-NPC111 and co-occurring heterotrophs from well... | place: USA: Clark Mountains Wilderness, California | collected 2010-04-18
AACCTCACGCGCCGTTACATCGAGCAGAAGGTCCACAGTATCGAGCGTGCGCTCCGTATGCTGACTCAAAACGTGAGCCAGGTTGCCAGCCGTGGAGCGCGCCCGGTCGAGGGTTTCATGGTAGGATTTCCGCCCCTCCCAGGCCGTCGATGCCACCAGAGCCGCGCAGATGATCCCGAGGCTCAGCCACAGAAGCTTGGCCAGCGAAGGCCTTTTGATCCTGACCTGCAGGCGTTTAATGACAGACATCAACGGTACTCTCGACCCCGGCCGTCGCGATAATCCTGAACTCGTAAGGTGCCATAGGACGGCACGGGCACGCAGACCCGGGAGGGATGCGCCAGGGCCTTGCCCGATCGAACCACTTCTACACCTGCACCAAGAATGTCGGTTCAATAGCACAAGGAGCGAGCCGTCTGCTCTTATGATTTCGGCCTAGTTCGTCGGACCAGGGGCGTCTGAACTTGAACAGTGCCTGATCAGCCAGACGGTACAATGGCAAGACCGGGTGGAGCAGGGGACTGAACCTCGCGGTGCCGGGATCAGGCTGTGATCTTATGGCGCCGCAACGACGACTGCGAGATGGGCCCGGTCTCTGCCGCGAGCTGCCGGAGAGGCTGCCATCCTCCAGGCCACATCCGGCGACCTGATCCGGTCGGCGACCGCAGACACGTGATTCGGCGGGCTTCCGGCGGCCATCACCGCGCTGCGGCCCTGGCGCACATGAACCTTCCCCAACGGCAGGCATTGACTTGGGCCATGCGCCTTTTCGACGATGTTCTCGCCTCCGTGACGAGCCGCGTTCTCCCCGATACGGACCCTGCGGGCCGGGTCAGGCAGATCGAGCTCGCCTTCGCGGATTGGCAGCCGCAGCGGCACCAGCAAGATCCGCTGCACAAGGACCTATCGGCCGTGGCGCGGGTCGGAGATTGCCTGTTCGTGGCCTGCGACGAAGCCGCGAGCGTGGAGCGCCTGCAGCGGCAGGAGGACGGGAGCTTCGGCGACCATACGCATTTTGCGCTCGGAGACTTCATCGACCTGCCGGGCGGCCCCGACGGCGAAATGGACATCGAGGGTCTCTGTGCAGAGGGCGGCTCCCTCTGGATCGTGGGCTCGCATTCCTGGAAGCGCTGCAAGCCGAAGCGGGACGAGACCTCCCGTGAGGGCGCATTGCGGCGGATGGAGAAGCTCGAGCGCGAGCCCAACCGCTATTGCCTCGCCCGTATCCCGATCGAGGAGACCCAACCCGGCCTCTGGGCACCGGTTCGCGCGGACGGGCAGCGTCGGGCCGCATGGGTCAAGTTCGGCAAGCAACGCAGCCGTCTGCTGCAATGGCTCGCCGGGGATCCGCATCTCGGTCCCTTCCTCGACGTGCCGTCCAAAGAAAACGGGCTCGATATCGAGGGTCTGGCGGTGCGGGGCGACCGGGTCTGGCTCGGCATGCGGGGCCCCGTGCTGCGCGGCCATGCGGTGGTGCTGGACCTCGAGTTGAAGGAAACGTCGGCGGGGAGGCTCAAGGCCCACCGGATCGACGGTCGCCGCCGCTATCGCAAGCATCTCCTCGACACGCGCGGGCTCGGCATCCGCGACATGCGGCTCGACGGCGACGACCTGCTCCTGCTGGTCGGTCCCACCATGTCGCTGGAGGGGCCAGCCTTCGTGCTGCGCTGGCGCGGCGCCGTTCAGGACGATGAGTCGGGCGTGGTCGCCCCAGAGCGCATCGACGCCGTGGCGGAGCTTCCCTATCGGCTTCACGCCGACCACCCGGAGGGCCTCGAACTCTGGCCCGAGGCAGGTCCCGACGCGCTTCTCATCATCTATGATGCGCCCGGGCCCGAGCGGGTCGAGCCCGATACTTCTACGGTCAGGGCCGACGTGATCCGGCCGGGCGGGAGCGCTTCGGCACCGGGTGCGGAGCCGATGGAGCGGGCGGACGAGGCCGCGGGCCATCCGGATGACGACGCAACGGCTCCTCGCAATTCAGGAGGGCAGCAAAGCTCATGACGGTCCATTTCCCCTTCACCAACACCTACGCGCACCTGCCCGACCGCTTCTTCGCTCGAGTCGCGCCGACCCCTGTCGCGGCGCCGCGGCTCATCTGGCTCAACCGGGACCTGGCCCTGCATCTCGGCCTCGATCCCGACAGGCTCGAGAGCCCGGAGGGTGTCGAGATCCTGGCCGGCAAGCGCGTCCCGGACGAAGCCGAGCCGATCGCGATTGCGTATGCCGGACACCAGTTCGGACATTTCGTGCCGCAACTCGGCGACGGGCGCGCGGTCCTGCTCGGAGAGGTGGTGGACCGGGACGGGGTGCGCCGCGACATCCAGCTGAAAGGCGCAGGCCCCACACCCTTCTCGCGCCGCGGCGACGGACGCGCGGCCCTGGGGCCGGTCCTTCGGGAATATGTGGTGAGCGAGGCCATGGCGGCGCTCGGAATCCCGACCACCCGCGCCCTGGCTGCGGCGCTCACCGGGGAGACGGTGGTGCGCGAGGATCTGCTGCCGGGGGCCGTCTTCACCCGCGTGGCCTCGAGCCATATCCGGGTCGGCACCTTCCAGTACTTCGCGGCCCGCCGCGACGTCGAGGGCCTGCGCGTGCTCGCCGATTACGTGATCGCCCGGCACTATCCGGAGGCCGCCGGAGCGGAGCAGCCCTATCGCGCACTCCTCGACGGCGTGATCGCGCGGCAGGCCGACCTCGTGGCGCAATGGCTGCTCGTGGGCTTCATCCACGGTGTCATGAACACCGACAACATGTCCGTGGCCGGCGAGACGATCGATTACGGCCCGTGCGCTTTCATGGATTCCTATCATCCCGGCACGGTCTACAGCTCCATCGACCAGCAGGGGCGCTACGCCTACGGCAACCAGCCGCGCATCGCCCTGTGGAACCTGACCCGCCTTGCAGAGACGCTGCTCCCGCTCTTCTCCGACGACGAGGAGAAGGCCGTGGCCGAGGCGCAAAGCGCGCTCGATGCCTTCGCGCCCCGGTTCGAGGCGGCCTACCAGGCTGGCCTGCGGCGCAAGCTCGGCTTGTTCACGGAGCGCGAGGAGGATCCGGCCTTGGCCAGCGATCTTCTCAAGGCGATGGCCGAGAACGAGGCCGATTTCACCCTCGTCTTCCGGCGCCTGAGCGACGCGGCGGCCGACCCGGCGGCGAGCGAGCCGGTCCGGGAGCGCTTCATCGACCCGACCGCGTTCGACGCCTGGGCGCCGCGCTGGCGCGAGCGCCTCGCGCTCGAGCCGCAGGACGGCGAGACGCGCCGCGCTGCCATGCGCGCCGTCAACCCGGCCTTTATCCCGCGCAACCACCGGGTCGAGGCCGTCATCCGCGCGGCCGTGGACCGGGACGATTATGCGCCGTTTCAGGAACTCCTGACCGTCCTGTCCAAGCCGTTCGAGGACCAGCCGGAATTTGCGGCCTATGCCGAGCCCCCACAGCCGCACGAGCAGGTCCACCAAACCTTCTGCGGGACCTGAGGTCGCATGGGTGAGGGCTCCCCGGTGAGGGCCCATGGGAGCGGTTGCAGGCTTCGGCAGGGAAGGCCCGAACCGCTCTGTCCTAAGAAACCTGCAACCACAGCGACTCAGCCCTGCTTAACCTGAACATACGTTGAGATTCGGCCGTTAACGTCTTGGCTCTTCCTCCCGTGTGAGGCTGTCTTCGTCAAACAGGACAGAAAGCCAGCGCAAAAAGCTGGGAGGGTCAAGCAGATGTCAAATGGTCGTTCCCAATATTTCAGTCACGATAGTGTCGCGGGCAGCGCGGCAATGCCGGCCGGGGGAGCTTTTCTTGGCTCAGCGGACTTTACCGTTGGAGTTTCCAGCGGCATTGCGGCCGATGCGGCCTCGCAGGCTCAGAAGCCGGTGCGGCTCGGGATGGGACACGGCGACATCAGGGGCCTGCTGCCCGACCTCGCCGGCATCGCGGTCCTGGTCACGGCGCTGGGAGCCTATGGCGGCTTCTGGTGAGCCGGTCGGGGCAAGCGCTCTGCTGCGCGCCGACTCTGGCCGCAATGTCACCGTCGCGTGGGTCCGGGCCCCCTGGAGCCCACGAGATCAGCTCATCTCCGGCCGGTCCCGGCCCGATGCCCGGGCGCCACGCTCGCGGGTCAAGATGAACAATCCGCTGCCCGCGATGATCGCTGCGCCGCTCCAGGTCCAGGCGTCGGGAAGCTGATCGAAGACGAGGGCGCTGATCAAGGTGGCCCCCAGGAGCTGGCCGTAGGTGAAGGGAGACACGAAAGCCGCCGGTGCCAGCTCGTAGGCGCGAACCAGGAGATAATGGCCTCCTCCGCCTGCGATACCGGCAGCCACGAATACGGCGATATCGACCGGGGTGGTGGGCGTGCGCCACACGAAGGGGAGAGCCAGGGTCATAAGGACGAACCCCACCAGCACCATGTAGGTGTTGGAGGTGGCGGCGCCGTCGTACCGGGACACCTTGCGGGACAAAAGCTGGATCACCGCCGAGATGCACGCGTTGACGAGAAGGATCAGCATCGCCGCATGATCACCGCCGCCGCTCGGCCGGATCAGCACGAGAGCTCCGACAAACCCCACCAGAACCGCAACCCAATGCGCTCCCCGCACCCGCTCGCCCAGCACCAGCGGTGCCAGGGCGGTCACGAGGAGGGGCGCCGTGAAGCTGATTGCCGTCGCGGTCGGGAGCGAGACGAAACGAAGGGCATAGAAGGTCAGGATCGCGGAGGTGCAGTGGAGCGCTGACCGGAGCAACTGCAATCCGAGCCGGGAGGAGCGCAGCAGGCCGACCCCGCTCCTTGGCGCGAAGATCAGGAGCATGAGGATGAAGTGGCCTGCGTAGCGCGCCCAAGTGATCTGGAAGACCGAGTATTCTGCGAGATATTTGGCACAGGCATTGATGAAGGGCAGCACCATCACGGCGGACAGCACGAAGACCACTGCCCGGCCGAGCTGATCCGGTGGGCCAGAGGCCCTCGTCGGGACTGATGCGGCAGGTGAGGGGACTTCAGGGGGGAAGCTCACGATGACCTCCGTAGCACGCGCCGGCTCACCGCGGCATGCCGCGGGTGCACGGGGGCGCCGCGCCGGGAGCCGAGCCGCGAGGGGTCTGGATGAACGCGCAGCCAGCCGGAGGCGCCCGCCTCCGGGAGAGGCGGCACCGCGGGATCCGCGCGCATTAGGCCGTTCGGGGGCGTCACCGCCGGATCCTGGTGTCGGTGCGCCAGAGAGCCAAGGGTAGGGTTAGGCCATGCGGACCCCTTGAGCGGGGGAGCGCTTAGGCGGTCCGGCGGAATGGATCGCGGCTCATAATTAAGGGATTCTGTCTCCACTGCCGGAATGGGCCTCGACCCGCCGGCATCCGCGAGAGACGCCCGATGCCGCCCCTCTTCGTCTATGCCATCGTGTTCCTGTCCCTGCTGACCGTGATCGGCTTCGTGATGTGCCTGCGCGAAGGCGCCGAGCCCCAGGCGAAGGCAGCCGCTCCCGAAGGCGAAGCGCCCCGCGCCCCGCTCCGCCGGGCCGTTGCGGGTCCCGCACGCCCGCCGCGGGCGCCCGATGCGCCTCGCCGGAGCCCGGACAGCCGCGCGGCTCTCGGCCCTGACCTGCGATCTCCGTCGGACTACTCGATCCCGCAGGTCGCCCGCGAGCCGGAGCAGCCCATCCTGCCCCTGGCTCCGCTCGCGCATGCATTGCCGGTACAGGAGGCGGCGTCACTCGCCGGGGATCGAGGCGCGCTCGCGGACCAGGTGGCCCACCTGACTCAGGTGGTCGCGGATCTCAAGGCGGAACTCAGGTCCGAGCGACAGGGCTTCGAGGAGGAGATTCGTCGGCTCAATCGCATGGTGGGAGCGAGGATCGACGCCGATGTCGCCCGGTCCGCCGGACCGGACCAGGGTCAATCCACGAATGTCCGCCACATCAGCATCCGCGATCTTCGCGTGCGACGCGTCAGCTGACGAGGGCTGCAACGGCGTTCGTGAGGCACCTGTCCACCAGACCAAGCCTTTGGCATTCATCCGACGTTTAGCTCTGCTCCGCTAGAGGGTGCGCCGCTGGTCCACGGGGCGAACATGAGCGGTGTTTGGGTTGAGCTGCTGGTTATCGTAACGGCGGTGCTCGTGATGGCCGGGATCTGCTATTTCGAGGGCTGGTCCCGTTCGGCCGACTGACGGCATCGGCGCGAACGCTCCGCCGCACGCTCGGGATCGGACTCGTTCCGCGGCTTGGAGCGATCTGAAGGCACGCCCTGCCCGAGTGCTCTCCCATCGTGACAAGCGGCGCGCGGGCGGACAAGATGGCGCTCAAGCCCACCCAATCCTGGCAGGGCGGAGGCAGGGGGTTTAGCTCATGGGAGTGACCCGTATGCGGCGGCACGGCTCCGCCCCAGCACTCGCCTGGCTGGTGCTCACAATATCCATGGGGCCCGCATCGGCGGGTTGCCGCGATGCGGTCGGCGCCGGCGTCGACTGGACCGATTGCTCCAAGCAGCAGCTGATGCTGCGCCGGTACGATCTGACCGGCGCCATCTTCAGCGGCGCCCGCCTGACCTCGACCGATTTCACCGAATCGAACCTGTCCCGCGCGAGACTCAACGGCGCCGACCTGAGCTTCGCCCGCTTCGAGGGTAGCCAGCTCGCAGGTGCGGATTTCACGAAAGCGATCGGTGTGCGGACCAGCTTCGCGCGGGCGAACCTCTCCCAGGCACGCTTCGGCAATTCGGAATTCAGCCGGTCGAACTTCATGCAGGCCCAACTGGCCGGAGCGAGCTTCGCCAAGTCGGAGGTGAATCGGTCGACGTTTCAGGAGGCCGACCTCACGGGCGCGGACATGTCGAAAGCCGAAATCGCCCGGGTCAATTTGACCCACGCGAAGGTGACCGGCATCAATTTCAGCTACTCGAACCTCGCGCGCGCCGACCTGCGTGGGCTCGATCTGAGCGGCGCTGACCTGACCGGCGCCTACACCTATCTGACCTTGGTGGGAGGGGCGGATCTGAGCCAAGCCAAGGGGCTCAGGCAGGACCAACTCGCCATCGCCTGCGGAACCACCGAGACGAAGCTCCCGCCCGGTCTCACGCTACCACAGAGCTGGCCCTGTTCGGCCGACCCTGACTGAGAGCCGTTGGGACCAGAGCACAGGGTGTCTTCTGTAAGGCCCTGTTTACCCTCTCGCTCATTGTCCCGGCTTTGCGCCACGCTGCCCTATTCTCGACACCGGATTCCGAAAGAAAGAAAATAACAACGCCTGGCATGTTGAATAGTTCCACGGCGAAGATCTTTTTCTTCTTGAGCGGATTGCCTGATGCCCAGCACGACGACCTTCGCACCGACCGGCAATGCCGCTATCGACGGCATCCTCGGCGGCACCAAATGGGCTGTGACCAGCCTCACCTACAGCTTTCCGACCAGCGCATCCTATTACGACATCGGCTATGGCAGCGGTGAGCCCGACGACAATTTCGGTGTGTTGAACACGACGCAGCAGGCGGCCGTGCGCTCGATCCTGACGGCCTATGCCGTCGTCTCGAACCTGCAGTTCACCGGCATCACCGAGTCGTCGAGCCAGGAGGGAGACCTGCGTTTCGCGATGTCGGACGCGCCCGGCACGGCCTGGGGTTATTATCCGAGCCGCGCGTCCGAAGGCGGCGATATCTGGTTCAACAACTGGAGCGGTGACTACGATTATCCCGTAAAGGGCAATTACGCTTACGCCACCATCGTGCATGAAATCGGCCACGCGCTGGGGTTGGAGCATGCGCATGAAAGCGGGATGCCGGGGGACCGCGATGCCATGGCCTATACGGTGATGAGCTATCGGTCGTACCCGGGGGCGTCCACGACGACCGGGTACACCAACGAGACCTGGGGTTTTGCGCAGTCGCTGATGATGTACGACATCGCAGCCATCCAGCACATGTATGGGGCGGATTTCACCACGAACGGCGGCAATTCAGCCTACCGCTGGAGCCCGACCACGGGCGAACTCTCCATCAACGGGGTCAGACAGGGGGCACCGGGCGGCAACCGCATCTTCCAGACCGTCTGGGACGGAGGCGGCATCGACACGTACGATTTCTCCCTCTACACCTCGGCCCTGAAGGTCAGCCTCGAGCCGGGCTCGTGGAGCACGACGTCGACGGCACAACTGGCCTATCTCGGCAATGGCAAATACGCGCCGGGCACCATCGCCAATGCGCTGCTCTACCGGGGGGATACCCGCTCGCTAATCGAGAACGCGACCGGAGGCAGCGGGGCGGACCAGATCACCGGCAATGTCGCGGCCAACACGCTCAGGGGCAATGCCGGCAGCGACACCCTCAAGGGCCTCGCCGGTGTCGATACGCTGGTCGGCGGGAGCGGAAACGACACCCTGGATGGTGGGGACGGCACGGACACGGCCATCTTCGCAGGGCTCTCCTCCGCCTATACCTGGACCAGGAATACCGATGGGTCATGGACCGTCAGGGGTACCGACGGCACGGACAGGCTCCTAGGCATCGAAACCCTCAGCTTCGGCGAGCGGACGGTCCAACTCGTGGTGTCGGGCACGACGGCCAGCGTGCAGACCACAGACGGTGCGACAACGACCGGGGTGGCTCTGTCGGGTACCCGGGCCAGCGAAACTCTCGTGGGCGGCGACGGTGCCGATTACCTGAACGGTCTGGCCGGCGACGACAGGCTGTACGGTTATGCGGCCGACGACGTTCTGGTCGGGGGCACCGGGCGTGACGTCCTGTTCGGCGGCACGGGCGGCGACCGGTTCGATTTCGATACAACCTCCTCGACCCCGGTGGGCCTCGGTCGCGACGTCGTGAAGGATTTCCAGACCGGCGCGGACCGGATCGATCTGGCGGATATCGATGCGGATAGCGGCACGGCGGGCGACCAATCGTTCGCCTGGGTCGATGCCGCGGCCCTGGACGCCGCGTTCACGGGTGCGATCGGACAGCTGCGTCGCGAAGGCAGCATCCTCATGGGGGATATCGACGGCGATCGGCAAGCCGACTTCGAGATCCGGATCGTGGGAGCGGTTGCGGCCGGCGACGTGATCCTCTGATTCGGTATGGGCTCCCGCCGCGGTGAAGGGAGTTGATGCCGAACCGAAAGGCGGGGCGAGGAAGAACCAAGGCGGCTCGCGCCGCTGGCATTCTGGCGCTGAACCTTCCTGCGGAACGGCAGGGACCCGAGCATCTGCCAAAGGGTGAAACACTTTCGCGCAAAAAGCAGCTAGAGCGGGATGAACTCACTGTCCTGGAGCTCGGCTGTGGCCCGTTACGACTTCAACGCCCCCCGCCTGTTCGTCGATGCGCCTCTCGGCCTCGGCGCCCGGATCGCGCTCGACCGGGGCCAGGCGAACTACCTCCTCAACGTGCTTCGCCTGCGCGCCGGGGACCCCGTCCTCGTGTTCAATGGCCGGGACGGAGAATGGCGGTCCGCGGTGGAGGTGGAAGGCCGCAAGAGCGCCGCCTTGGCTGTTCTGGAGCAGGTGCGGCCGCAGGAAGCAGGTCCGGACCTCCTCTACCTCTTCGCGCCCCTCAAGCACGCCCGCCTCGATTACATGGTCCAGAAGGCGGTCGAGATGGGCGCCGGGTCGGTGCGGCCGGTCTTCACCCGGCGCACCCAGAGCCAGCGGGTGAACCTCGACCGCATGCGCGCCAACATGATCGAGGCGGCCGAACAATGCGGGATTCTGACGCTTCCGGCGATGCTCGAGGAGACGAGCCTCGCGGCGGCTCTGGCAGCGCTCGAGCCCGACCGGCTCCTCGTGTTCTGCGATGAGGATGCGCCGGTCGCGAACCCGATCGAGGCTCTCGCGGCGGCACGCGCCGGGCTCGGCGCCACGGCGCCCGTGCCCCTCGGGACTGCCTCCGACCCTGCTGACGCGCCCACGGCCGGTCCCGGGAACAACAAGGCCAAGCTCGCCGTTGTTATTGGCCCGGAAGGAGGGTTTACCGACGAGGAGAGAGCGCTTGTTGCCGCCCACAGCCCTTGTGTACGCGTATCGTTGGGGCCGCGGATCCTGCGTGCAGACACAGCTGCCGTCGCCGCTCTCGCCCTCGTCCAGGCCGTTCTCGGCGACTGGTCCTGAAACCGGTTTCATGGCCGCCCCGGGCGTCGAGGCCCCTCGACGACGAGCCGGCGCAGGGCTCGGCTAGCAGCAGCCCTTTTCCACCCGATCCAGAGGATGTCCGGAGTTCCGCGCCAGCCGGCGCCGGGGCCTATGGGTGTAGCGAGAAGTTGATCGCGCCCGCGCCTTTGTGACCGAACGCGGCAAGAACCGGTCATCCGCCGCACCGTTCCACCGCAGAAGAAGCGTATACCAGGAGATGCCGCCATGAGCGGACACCACGCGGACTACCGGTTCGGGATCGAAGAGGAGTGCTTCCTCAACGATGCCGTCAAGCGCGACGCCGCCCGGTCCCGGATCGCCGATTTCTTCGCCGATTGCCGCGAGCATATCTCGGCCGACGTCCAGCGCGAGATGCTGGAGCCGCAGGTCGAGATCGCCACTCCGCCCGGCACCGACTTTGCCGAGGCCCGGGAGCAATTGCGGTCGCTGCGTGCCAAGCTCGGCGAGATTGCGCGGACGCACGGCCTCTCCATCATGGCGTCGGGCACCCATCCGCTGGCGGTATGGGCTCGGATCAGGCCCACGAATCAGCCCCGCTACGGCAAGGTGATGCACGACCTGCAGATGCTGGGAAGCCGCACGGTGCTCTGCGGCATGCATGTGCACGTGGAGGTCCCGGACACGAAGCAGCGTGTCGATCTGATGAATCGGATGCAGCCCTACCTGCCGCTCCTGCTTGCGCTTTCGACCTCCTCGCCTTTCTGGCAGGCGCACCGGACGGGGCTCCTGGGCTACCGGCTCGCCGCCTATCGCGAGCTGCCCCGGACCGGGCTTCCGGACCTGTTCCAGGATGCGGCCGACTACCAGCGCTACATCGACACCCTCGTGGCGGCGCGTGCGATCGAGAACTCGTCCTATGTCTGGTGGGTCATCCGCCCATCGCTCAAGCATCCGACCCTGGAGCTGCGCGTAGCCGACAGCTGCACCCGGGTCGAGGATACGATCGCGATCGCAGCCCTCTATCGCTGCCTCGTGCGTCACCTCGTCAGCGAGCCCGCGCTCAACCGCGGCCTCACGGGCGCCTCTCGGGCCATCGTCGAGGAGAATTGCTGGCGGGCGCAGCGCTACGGCATCCATGGCTCCTTCGTCGATGAGGCCACGAAGAGCGCCAAGCCGGTCTCGCAGGTGCTGAACGAGGTGCTGGAGATGGTGGAGGACGACGCCACGGCGCTGGGCTGCCGGGGCGAGCTCGATCTCGCCCGCTGGATCATCGCGCGGGGCACCAGCGCGGACCAGCAGCTCAACCTCTACACCGAGGGCCTCGGCCGCGGCCTGTCGAGCCGCGACGCGCTCGTGGCCGTGGTCGACTGGCTCTCGGCGGAAACGACGGGCCAGCCGCCGTTGCGCCACTGAGATCGAGCGGGTCCCCGAACCGTTCCCAGGGAGAGGGGCCGTCTCCGGCAGAGGCCGGTCATCTCTCCCGCTCCCAGCCAGGTAGCGGCCCGGCTCCTCCGCGGAGGGGCGCGCAAGGAGCATTCCGCACCCCGGCCCGGCATCGTTCCCGTTCACCCGTCATTGCAGCTTGGCGCTCGGGTCTTTATCTACACGCGACCCAAGACCCCGGGCGCCCTGCGCCCCATCCCGAGAGGCCCGCATGGCTCGTGACGTGTCCGACGCAACGCCCATTGGCGCGCGCGGCGAACTGATCGAATGGGTGGCGTCCGGCGAGAAGCCGCGCGAGGAGTGGCGGCTCGGCACCGAGCACGAGAAGATCCCCTTCTATCCGGCCGACAACGGCCCTGTCCCGTACGAGGGCGAGCGCGGTATCCGAGCCCTGCTCGAGGGCCTGCAGGGGATCAACGGCTGGCAGCCCATCCTGGAGAGCGACGAGACGGGCGCTCACCCGATCGGGCTTTTCGACGAGCATGGCGGCGGGGCGATCTCGCTCGAGCCCGGCGGCCAGTTCGAGCTGTCGGGCGCTCCGGTCCGGACGCTGCACGACACCGCGGCCGAAACCGCCGAGCACATCGCGCAGGTGAAGCAGGTCGGCGAGCGCTTGGGGCTGCGCTTCCTGACGCTCGGCATGAGCCCGCTCTGGACCCGCGCCCAGACCCCGGTGATGCCGAAAAGCCGCTATCGCATCATGACGAACTACATGCCCAAGGTCGGCACCCTGGGCCTCGACATGATGTATCGGACGTCCACCGTGCAGGTGAACCTCGACTACGCGTCAGAGGCCGACATGGTGAAGAAGCTACGAGTGTCGCTTGCGCTCCAGCCGGTGGCGACGGCGCTCTTCGCGAACTCGCCCTTCACGGAGGGCCGGCCGAACGGCTTTCTCTCCATGCGCTCGCAGATCTGGCGCGATACCGACGGGGATCGCACCGGCATGTTCCCGATCGCTTTCGAAGAGGGCTTCGGCTACGAGCGCTACGTCGATTGGGTGCTCGACGTGCCCATGTACTTCATCAAGCGCGGCGACACCTATCACGACGTGGCGGGCTCCTCCTTCCGCGATCTGCTCGCCGGCCGCCATCCCGCACGGCCGGGCGAGATCGCGACCCGTTCGGACTGGGCCAATCACGTCTCCACCGTGTTCCCAGAGGTCCGCCTCAAGCGCTATCTCGAAATGCGCGGCGCCGATGTGGGCCCGCCGGACTTCATCGTGGCGCTCTCGGCCTTCTGGGTCGGGCTCCTCTACGACTCCACGGCCCTCGACGGAGCCTGGGACCTCGTGAAGGCCTGGACCGCGGAAGAGCGAGAGACCATGCGGGCCGAGGTGCCAGGAAGGGCCCTCGACGCGACCGTGGCGGGCCGCCCCCTGCGCGATGTCGCCCGCGATGCCCTGGCGCTCGCCCGTGCCGGGCTTGCCCGCCGGGCTTTCAAGGATGCCACAGGCGCCGACGAGAGCCGCTACCTCGATCCCCTCGACGCCATTGCGGCATCGGGACGGACGCAGGCGCATATCCTGCTGGAGCGCTACCACGGTGCCTGGGGCGGCTCCGTGCTGCCGGCCTTCCGGGAATGCGTCTTCTAGGGGGACGATGCGGTCCATGCTGTGCTCCGACCGGAAACGCCCGGCGGGGCGGAAGGGGCCCATTGCATAAGCAACAGACGGGCTGTCCATCACAATTCATCATTTGTCTTGATGCGTCCGTGCGCTTATCCGTGATTCATGAGCCGCACGTCCAGCGTCATCGATCTCTCCCCCGTCTCCGTGGCGAAGGCGGAAGGCGCCCGCTTCTCCGGCCGCGATCTCGCCCTCTATGCCGGGACCGTCTTCTGCTGGAGCACGAGCTGGATCGCCCTGAAGGCGCAGGTCGGCGTGGTCGCCCCGGAGGTCTCGATCCTGTGGCGCTTCATGCTCGCCGCAATCCTGATGTGGGCCTGGGTGCTGTGGCGTGGCGAGCGTCTGCGTTTCGGGGCGGCCGACCATCTCCGCTTCGGGGCCGCGGGCCTGTGCCTGTTCTCGCTGAACTTCACCCTGTTCTATTACGGGGCGCTGACGATCCCGTCGGGGCTCCTCGCGGTGGTGTTCTCCCTGGCCTCGATCTTCAACATGGGACTCGGCGCCGTCTTCCTGCGCCAGCGCATCGAGCCCCGCGTGGCGCTGGGCGGTCTCGTCGGGTTCACAGGCATCGGCCTGCTGTTCTGGCCCGAGATCGCGAAAGCGGGCTTCGACGCGGGAGCACTGACTGGCCTTGCGCTCTGCGTGGCCGGCACGCTGAGCTTTTGCCTCGGCAACATGGTCTCGACCGTAATCCAACGCCGCAACATCCCGCTCGTCTCGGCGAATACCTGGGCGATGTCCTACGGGGTGGTGTTCCTCGCCGTCGTCAGCGTGGCGCGCGGGCACGCGTTCATCATCGAGCCGACCGCGAAGTACCTCGTCGGGCTGCTGTGGCTCGCAATCCCGTGCTCCGTGGCGGCCTTCGCGTGCTATTTGAGCCTCCTGCGCCGCATCGGGGCTGCGCGGGCGGGCTACGCCACCGTGCTGTTCCCGATCGTGGCGCTTGCGATCTCGACCGTTTTCGAAGGCTATGTGTGGACGGGGCTGGCGGGTCTCGGCGCCGCGCTCGCGCTCCTCGGCAACGTGATCGTGCTGACCAGGCCCGCGGCGAAGCAGAGCCCAGCCTCTTAAGCCCTGCCGGCCCGACGCAGGGTCCGCGGCCTTATTCCGCGGCGGTCGGCAGGCGCTGCGAGCCGAGGTTGTCGAGGCTTTGCTTGATGTGGAAGCCCAGCGCGTCGGCGAGCGGGTTCGCTTCGCGGCGGCTGCGGATCAGCCCGATCTTGCAGGAGGGCAGGGCCGGGAAGCCGTCGGACGGTCCCAGGATCCGCATGCCGGAACGGATCGCGCTTTCCGGCAGCACCGAGACGGCGAGCCCCGCCACCACCGCGGCGCCGACAGCGGTGGAGTGCCAGCTCACGTAGAGGATCCGGAATGGACGGTTCGAGCGCTCCAGCGCTTCCGTGGCGGACTGGCGCCAGTCGCAGGTCGGCCGCCCGAGAGCGAGCGGGATCGGGGCCTCCTCGTGCACCGCGTGCCGAGCGGAGGTCACCCAGAGAAGCTGTTCCGCGCGCACGATCTCGGAGGGGCCGCGCCGGTCCACATGGGTGATGATGGCAAGGTCGAGATCGCCGTTCTGCACCCGGTCCATGAGGTGCGGGGACGGCTCGCACACCACGGTCACTTCCGCCCGGGGATTGGAGCGCGAGAAACGGGCCAGGATCTCGGGCAGGTAGCGGTCGGCGTAGTCGTCGGGCAGGCCGAGGCGGACGCGCCCCGTGAGCTCCTGATCGTTGAAGGAGGCGATGCACTCGGCGTTCAGCCGCACGATCCGACGCGCGTAATCGAGCAGGCGCTCGCCCTCTTCCGTGAGCTTCGACTGGCGCCCGTCGCGTTCGAAGATGGGTCGGCCGATCCTCTCCTCCAGACGCTTCATCTGCATCGACACGGCCGACTGGGTCTTGTGGACGATCTCGGCCGCGCGGGTGAAGGAGCCTGTATCCGCGATGGCCACGAAGGTCCGGAGCTGGTCGATGTCGAGGAGATGCATGGTGCCGAACCCCAAATATCAGCAACGGTGATCTTACAGATCTAAACCATTCGTTTCAAGAATGCGAGAAGCGCGGGTATAACATTCCTCGAAAGCGACAAGCCGACGGACCTCCTGGGCATAGCCGCGATGCGCCGACACGTCTCGGCCAGTGGCGATGGGCCTGAACGGGTCCGCGCGGCCGCCGCCTTCGCGGGTCGTCCGCTGTTGGACGTCGACCTAAAGGAGGTTCCCATGACCCGGCATTCTGCATCCCTCGCTCCCGCCTCGGGGCTGGCGATCGTCAGCCGCACGGTGCGCACGGCCCTCCGTCAGATCGGCGGATTCCTGAAAGCCGTCGACCATCGGCGCGAGGTTCGTCATCTCGCCGAACTCGACGATCGGATCCTGAAGGATATCGGCCTCTCCCGCACCGACGTGGACGGAGCGCTCGCGGAGCCGTTCTATCGAAATCCCACCACGGTGTTGGTTCGATCTCATGAACGCCGGCACCGGGTTCAAGGACTGGCCTTCACGGGAGAGCGGGCGGTACGTCCCCTGGTCCCAATCGTGAAGGGCGCGCTGCGCGCCTGAAGGCGGGTGCGACGCGGGGAGCTTTCTCCCGCGTCAGGTGCTCTTGTTGTCCGATGAACCGTCGTCCTCGGAGCCCGGCTCCCTGTCGGTTCCGCGGCGCCACATCGAATCGAAAATCGATTGAAGGGACGCGAGGTGCTGCTGCTGCATCTCGCGTCCCGAGTCCACCATCTGGCCCCAGGCCTCGAGGGCACCTGCCGCATCGGGCGTGGACGAATCGGCTTTCGGCGGCTCGGGAGACCGCGCTGCTGGCCCGCGCTGGGCGGACAGAAAGCTCGCCATCATCTCGTCGAAGGAGCCCGGCGCCGGGTTGGTGGGTGCCGCCGCCGCCTTTGCGCCCTCGCCCAGGAACCCGCTCCAGAGATCGGCCCACGCGCCGAGGCCGGTCTGGCTCGGCGAGGACGGTTTCGGCTCGGGGTTCAGCGCCGTCGCCATGGGGCCGGACCGGGCGAACTGCGCGAGCCCGCCCGCGAAGATGCCCGCCATCAGGGGCAGCATCTGCTGCAGGATGTCGACGCCGACGCCCGACACGGCCGCGGCCTGCTGCGCGACCCGGCGGCTGACGTCGTCCGACCCGAAGAGCTGGTTCAGGACCGTCGTGCCTTCCTGGCGCGCCTGCGGCGTGAAGGCCTGAGCGGCGGATTCGAAGAAATTCGGGTAATGGCCTGCGCTCATCAGCTTGAAGAACTGCTCCATGGCGCTCGGGTTGGTCGCGGTGCGCTGCAGGCCCATTGCGAAGGCGGGCAGGAGGGCCGCCGTGGCGCGCTGGACCTGATCGGGGCTGAGGCCGAACTGCCGGGCCATGTTGTCGATGGCGGCGCCGCCTTGCGCCTGCCGCATGAGATCGAACCAGTTCAGCATGGATGCGTCCTCAAGCCGTTGGAGCGCCCCGGGCTGCCGTCTCGGCTCCCTTCCGGGCGTCAGGCGGCAGGGCCAAGGGCGGCTCCGCCTCTGCGGAAGCCTCCTCCGGGCCTGCGGCCAATGATCCAAGAGATGTAACGTTACTGGAGCCGGTTGGATACGGGGAGCGCGCCAATGCTTGTGCTTCAAGCCGCCCGACAGCGCGGAATGCGGTCACGATCGCGGCGATTCCGAATGGGACCGAGCCCAGCGCGATGCCGGCCAGAGCCCCCTTGGGGCCCGCCAGCGCCGCACCGGCCAGCGCGAAGGGCACCATCCCGAGCGTCGCCCGCGCCCAGTTGAAGGCCGTGGAGTAGAGGGGGAAGCCGAGATTGTTGAATGCCGCGTTCGCGACGAAGAGCAGGCCGATGAAGAACCACATGGCGCCGCTGAGGAGGCAGAAAAACACCAGAAGCTCTCCCGTCAGGCCCTCCGCGTGGAATAGCACCGAGAGGGGAGCGCTCAGCGCGACGAGCAGGATCCACACCGCCCCGACATAGACCGCCATGAAGACGACCGCATCCTTGAGGGCCTGGCGCATGCGGTCGAAGCGCCCCGCACCCCAGTTCTGGCCCAGGATCGGGCCGACGGAGCCCGAGAGGGCAAACAATCCCCCGAAGGCGACCGGAACCACCCGGTCGATGATGGCGGTGGCCGCGATCGCAGGGTCGCCGTAGCGGGCGAGGATGGCAGCAAAGAACCCGTTCGCGAGCGGCGTCGCCACGTTGGTGAGGATCGCCGGGACCGCGATCCCGAACATCGGCCGGATATCGGCGACCGCATCCCGGAGACGCGGCCGAGCGAGGAGCCCGTGCACGCGGGCGACGCCGTGGAAGCCGACCGCGGCGAACAGCACGCGGGAGATCACCATGGCGAGTGCAGCCCCGTTGGTGCCGAGACCCAAACCGAAGATGAAAAGCGGATCGAGCCCGGCGGTGAGGATCGCACCCGAGAGGGTGACGTACATGGCGCGCTTGGCATCGCCCACCGCCCGCAGCACCCCGGAGAACCCCATCCCGATTGCCATGAGCGCGTTCGAGGGCAGCGCGATCCACAGGAAATCCCGCGCCACGTCGAGGGTCTCGGGGCTGGCGCCGATCCAGGTGAGGAGACCGGGCAGGATCGGGAGGAGGAGGCCCGAGACGAGGAGGCCCACCGCCGCCATATGGAGGCTGCAGGAGGTGGCCAGGCGCCGTGCCTTCCCACGCTCGCCGGCCCCGAGAGCCCTGGAGACCAGCGCGCCGACCGCGATCATCAGCCCCACATTGATGGAGGTCGCGAGAAACAGCACGACCGTTGCGAGACCGACGCCGGCCGTGAGCCTGGGATCGCCGAGCCATGAGATGTAGAGGAGCGACAGGAGGTCGACCATAAAGATCGCGATGAGCCCGACCGAGCCCGTGGCCGTCATGACGATGACATGGCGCATCGTGGAGCCCGCGACGAAGCGCGGGAGATCGGCTTTGCTCGGAGCGGGCGCGGCGGTCATCGGGATGGCCCGGCACCCTCCCGGTAGTATCCCTGCGACGCGGCCTGTCGGCGGATGTCCATCAGAATGTCTCCTCACGGATGATGTCCCGGGTCTCCGGGCTCAGGGCCTGGGACTTCGCCTTGGGCTTGGTGAGCGGCTCGGGCGCGAGGCGCGTGCCGTGCAGCAGGTCGGCACCGCTCAGGAGGCCGCCATCGGCCATCTGCATCATCATGCGCGCGATGTCGCGCTTGCGCACGTCGTCCACGACCGCGCCCGCATCCTCGGGCGAGAGACCGAGCTCTTCGAGCGCCGCGCGGCCGAAGGCGAAGGCCGATTCGACCAGTTCCCGCAGCTGGTAATCGACCTCCTGCTTCATGAGGTCGATGGCGTGGATGCGGTCGTAGGCCCGCACGAAGGTCCTGGCCTGCGGGAAATTCTCGTGCACGATCTCGGCGATCTTCAGGGCGGCGGCCGGATCGTCGATGCAGATGCACACGATCTCGGCCTTGGCGGCGCCGGCGGCGCGCAGCACGTCGACCCGAGTGCCGTCTCCATAATAGACCCGGAAGCCGAAGGGCGCCGCTTCGCGGATGCGCTCCACGCTGCGGTCGATCACGGTCAGGCTGATGTCCCGGGCGAGCAGCACCTGGTTGAGCATCTGGCCGAAGCGCCCGAAGCCGATCACGAGCACCCGGCTTTCGCCATCGTCGAATTGTTCGGCCTCCGGCTCGGGCTCCTGGGGGCGGACCCGGTCGAGCGCCATGTCGAGGAGTTTCGCGGCGACAGGGCCGAGCAGCATGGTGAATGCCGCCAGCGCCGTCGCAAACTGCATCGTCGCGGGCGCGAGAAGCCCGAAGCCGGCGGCGAGGGGCAGGAGCACGAAGGCGAACTCGCCCGCCGGCGACAGCAGCACGCCGGCCCGCACGCCGTCGCGCCAGGGCGAGCCGAAGGCCCGAAGCAGCAGGGTGATGAGGAGCGTCTTGACGCCGAGCACGGTCAGGGTCGCCGCCATGAGTTCGGCCCATCGCTCCCGCACCACCGCGAGGTCGATCGACATGCCGACGCTCATGAAGAAGAGGCCGAGCAGGATGCCGCGGAACGGCTCGATGTCGGCTTCGAGCTGGTGGCGGAAGTTCGATTCCGCGAGCAGGAGGCCGGCCAGGAACGCCCCCATGGCCATCGAGAGGCCGACGCTCTCCATCAGGAGCGCGGCGCCGAGCACCACGAGAAGGGCGGAGGCGGTCATGACCTCCCGGGCACCGCTATGGGCGAGGATGCGGAAGAAGGGATTGAGCCCGTAGCGCCCGATGAGGACCACCGCCGCGACCGCCGCAAGGGCCTGGAGGACGGGCAGCAATGCGTCGAGACCCGACGCCTCCGACGCGATCCCGGTGCCGAGCAGCGGGATGCCGGCGAGGATCGGGACGATGGAGAGATCCTGGAACAGCAGCACCGCAAAGGCGCGCTGGCCGTAAGGCGTCGGCAGGTCGCCGCGTTCGTCCAGCATCTGGAGCGCAATTGCCGTCGCCGAAAGGGCAAGCGCGATCCCGACCACGGCATGGCCCGGCACGGGGACACCGACGAGATAGGCCGCCGTTCCGAGAACGAGGGCGCAGATAGCCAGTTGCGCCAGACCGGCCCCGAAGATGTCCCGTCGCATCGACCAGAGATGGCTGAGCTTGAGTTCGAGCCCGACGATGAACAGGAGGAGCACGACCCCGAGCTCCGCTACCTGCGCCGTGGATTCGTCGTCCTCCACGAGGCCCAAGGCCGAGGGGCCGATCGCGACGCCTGCCGCCAGGTAGCCCAGCACAGCGCTGAGGCCCAGGCGTCGGAACAGCGGAACGGCCACGACGGCCGCCGCGCAGAAGGTCAGGACGGGGGGCAAAAAGCTCGCGTGAGAGGCAGCGCCTGCCATGATGACGGACCGTAAAGGCAAGGGGGTTGACCCTTCATAGAGGGTCGCTCCCACAACGGCGAAGCCTTTTTATGGCTGGCCCACGGCCGGGGACACGATCCGGGCGCCGCCGGACCCCGCGAATAAATGTCTCTCCCGCTTGACACCGGGGGGCTCGCCTCGCCACATCGGGGTCGATCGCGGCCTTGTCCCGAGCGCGCAATGCGCCCGGTGGCGGACGCGGATGACACTTCGAAGCCCGTGTGGCTGCGCTCGTCGTTGGAGGCATCCTCCGCGTCGGGGGGGCGCGCGTGCTGAATTGGTCCTTCAAGGGCCTTACTTCGGGCGCTTCCTCCCTCTAGATTTGCTCCATCATGACCAAGCCGCACCTTCACATTCTTCTCTGCGCTCCCCGCGGATTCTGCGCCGGCGTCGTCCGCGCCATCGACGCCGTGGAGCACGCGCTCGCGATCTACGGAGCGCCGGTCTACGTCCGCCACGAGATCGTTCACAACAAGTACGTGGTGGAAAGCCTGAAGAAGAAGGGCGCGATCTTCGTCAAGGAACTGGACGAGATCCCCGACGGCGGCGCACCCGTGATCTTCTCCGCCCATGGCGTGCCGAAATCCGTTCCCGCCGTGGCGACGGAGCGGAACCTGATCTCCATCGATGCCACGTGCCCGCTCGTCACCAAAGTCCACCGCGAGGCCGAGATCCACTACAAGCGCGGCCGCCATATCCTGCTGATCGGCCATGCCGGCCACCCCGAGGTGGTCGGGACCTTGGGCCAGCTGCCGCCCGGCTCGATCACGCTGGTCGAGACCCTCGAGGACATCGCGAATCTGAAGCCCGAGGACGAGTCGAACCTCGCCTTCGTGACCCAGACGACGCTTTCGATCGACGACACCAAGGACATGGTCGAGGCCCTGCGCGCCCGTTTCCCGCAGGTGATCGGACCCCACAAGGAGGACATCTGTTACGCCACCACCAACCGCCAGGGCGCGGTCAAGAAGGTGGCCCCGCAGGTGGATGCCATGATCGTGGTGGGCTCCTCCAACTCCTCGAACTCGCAGCGCCTGCGCGAGGTTGCCGAGCGCGAGGGCTGCCCGCTCGTGCGCCTGATCCTGCGCTCCGAGGAGATCGACTGGACCCTCTTCGGCTCGGTCAAGCGGCTCGGCATCACCGCCGGAGCCTCGGCGCCCGAGGTGCTGGTCGAGGAGGTGATCGACGCCTTCGCCGACCGCTTCGAGGTGAGCGTCGATACGGTCACGACGGCCGACGAGAACGTGTTCTTCCCGCTCCCCCGGGAAATCCGCGGCCAGGCGGCCGAATAGGACGCCGGCGATCCCACCGAGGCCACAACCGTGTGCATGAAAACAGCTCACCGCCCGGAGGGGCCGCGCAGCATGGGGAGAGCCACCACGGAGCCTCTGCCCCGGCGCGTCTTTACCGCCCGCAGCGTCGCGGCGGAGTAGGCCGTGGCGGTCTACACCGAGGTCACGGACGAGGAGCTCTCGGCCTTTCTCGCCACCTACGACATCGGCACGTTGCTCTCCTACAAGGGCATCGCCGAGGGGGTCGAGAACACGAACTACTTCCTCCACACCACGCGCGGCTCCTACATCCTGACTCTCTACGAGAAGCGGGTCCGGGAGGCGGACCTTCCCTTCTTCCTCGGCCTCATGCAGCACCTCGCGGCGCGGGGCCTCAACTGCCCGCTGCCGGTGCAGAACAAGGCCGGCGAAGCGCTGGGACGCCTTGCAGGCCGGCCTGCCGCCATCGCGACATTCCTCGAGGGCGTTGCGGTCCGGCGGCCCACCGCCGTCCATTGCGGAGCGCTCGGTCGGGTTCTGGCGCAGCTTCACCTCGCCGGCCGCGACTTCTCGATGGTCCGGCCGAACGCGCTTTCGCTCGAAGGCTGGCCGCCGCTGTTCGAGGCCGCGGAGGCCCAGGCCGATACGGTCGCCAAGGGGCTGGCCGACCGCACCCGCCGGGAGCTCGACCATCTGCGGACCATCTGGCCCACGGATCTGCCCACGGGCATCATTCATGCCGATCTCTTCACCGACAACGTGTTCTTCATCGGCCGCGAGGTCTCGGGCCTGATCGATTTCTACTTCGCCTGCACCGACGCGCTCGCCTACGACCTTGCGATCTGCCTCAACGCCTGGTGCTTCGAGGCGGACGGATCGTTCAATCTCACCAAGGGGCGGGCGATGATCGCAGGCTACCAGGCCCTGCGCCCGCTGTCGGAGCCGGAGATCCAGGCGCTGCCCGTGCTCTGCCGCGGCTCGGCGTTGCGCTTCATGCTGACCCGCCTCGTCGACTGGCTCAACGTGCCGCCCGGCGCGCTCGTGCGGCCGAAGGACCCGCTCGAATACGACCGCAAGCTCGCTTTCCACCGCCACGTGCACTCCGCGAGCGAGTATGGCCTCGAGGTCCCCAGGATCAGCGCATGAACGGTCAGCGCATGCACGAGCGGGTCACGATCACCAGAGCCGTTTCGCCTTGCGTCGAAACGGCCCAACTCTTTTGTCAACGCGTTTTCTTCGCGTGAGCCGGAACCACCTCACGCGAAAACGCTCCAGGGATGGCACCACGGAATGAGCGAGCGGGTCACGATCTACACGGACGGGGCCTGCGCGGGCAATCCGGGTCCCGGCGGCTGGGGAGCGATCCTGCTCTTCAGGGGCAAGGAAAAGGAGCTCTCCGGCGGCGAGGCGCTCACGACCAACAATCGCATGGAGCTGCAGGCCGCGATCGAGGGCCTGCGCGCGCTCACGCGCCCGTGCATCGTCGACCTTTTCACGGACTCACAATACGTGCGTCAGGGCATCACGACCTGGCTGCGCAACTGGAAGGCGCGGGGCTGGCGCACGGCCGACAACAAGCCGGTCAAGAACGACGATCTCTGGCGCCTCCTCGAAGAGGCGGCCTCGCCGCATCAGGTGCAGTGGCACTGGGTCAAGGGCCACGCCGACAACCCGTTGAACAACCGTGTCGACGCGCTTGCGGTCGCGGCCCTGCAACCCTTCAAGACGAAGCGGGCGGGCTGAGCCCCGGCCGCAGCCTCAAAAGAGAGGCGGACCGGGTCACCGGTCCACCGCATGGTTGCCTCGGAGGCTCTCAGAGGCTCTTGAGCAGGTTCTCGGCGCCCGACACGTCGGCCTTGCCGGGGGTATCCTCCACATTGATCGACTTCACGACCCCGTCGTCCACGACCATGGCATAGCGCTGCGAGCGGGTGCCGAGGCCGAAGCCCGAGCCGTCCATGGTGAGGCCGACCGCGCGGGCGAAATCGCCGTTGCCGTCTGCCAACATCTCGATGCCCTCGGCGCCTGACGACTTCGCCCACGCGTCCATGACGAACACATCGTTGACCGACGTCACCACGATCGCATCGATGCCCTTGCCCCTGATTTGCTGCGCGTTCTGGACATAGCCCGGCAGGTGGTTCCGGTGGCAGGTCGGCGTGAAGGCGCCGGGCACCGCGACCAGCACCACTTTCCGTCCCTTGAACACGTCATCCGTGGTCTTCGTCGCCGGACCTTCCGGCGTCATGACGCGAAAGTTCGCCTGAGGCAGGCGATCGCCAACCTGAATGGTCATCGAGCATCTCCAGTGTGAGCGGGCGCGAATGCGCCATGGCCTTCGATAGCGTGGCCGTCCGCTGCCGTCGAGATGGAGTCTCGAACACCGGCGACATGGCGGTTCGCTGACGGTCAGCGAGGATCAACCCCGACGGGAACAGTCCTTGGTTCGCGTCGGGACAGGCGCAGGAGTGGCGGCGGTGTCAGCGCGACATCGGGAGATCGACCTCGGCATCGCTCTCGACCGCTCGTTCGCCTGCCACCAGCGTGAGGTGCAGGCGCAAGGGACCGGCAGCCTCTTTCGGGCGCTCGTCCACGGTCATGACGATGCGGCTGATGCCCGGGGCGATCTCGTCGCTTGCCGCCGGCGTCGAGACGAACCAGGGGGCGGGTGCCTCGGCGAACAGGAGCGGTGCCTTGCCTTCCGGCCGACGGATCGTGACGGCGATCTGCGGCGGGTCGCCGGCAGGCAGGACAGGCTCGATTGCGAGGATCGACAAGTCTCCCGGGGCGCCGAGGGCTTGCGCTTTCGGCACGCGCGCCAGGGCCGCCTGGATCATGCCTTCGCCCAGCGGATCGTCGGCGAGGTCGAGGGAGAGATCGGCCCGTGCCGGGATGCAGATCTCCCGGCAGACGCCGTATTCGAGGGTGAGGTCGAGACGCACCGGCGCGTTCGGATTCCCGGGCGTCACAAGGATCGGGAAGACCACGCGGTCGGCATAGGTATAGGAGACGCCACCCGCATCCTCCGTGCGCTTCGGCGCCGGCCAGAGCAGGTCGATCGCGGCTGCGTTGTGCGAGTCGGTCCAATCGAAGCGCGGTGGCAGACCGGACTCGCCCGGATTGCGCCAGTAGGTCTTGAAGCCGCGGTCGAGAACGATCTCGACACCGGCAAGAAGGCGCCCGTCTTGGCGCCCGCCGGAGATCAGCCGGACGCGCGAATGCATCCCCTGCGACTGGGGCGATGCAGCGGCAACCGCCGCCGGGCCAGCGACCAGGAGCGGGCCCAGGAGCGCGACGGCGACGAGGCGCCGGAACAGGCCGATCACGTGGCGGGCCCAAGCCTGCGGACGGGCCTGTTCGGCCAGGCGGAACACTGCGGCGCGAGATGAGACGAGGGACATGGAACTCCGGTGGACCTCATGCACTTCCCCTTATGCGGGTCAAAGCCGCCAAGCCATCCACGTTCCCGTGAGGCCAAGAGGTGTTGGTCGGGCCTTCCCGCCGGAACAGGGACCGAACCTGGCGAATTGCGGCCCGCCTCCTGCGCAAGCGGGGATGGACATCCGAGCCCTCAAGCGTAAGCATAAAGCCATGCTGCTCAAGCGCACGAAAGACGAGTCCAGCGCCGGATATCTCGACGGGCAGTTGCTCGTGGCCATGCCCGGAATGGTCGACGACCGCTTTGCCCGCGCCGTGATCTACGTGTGCGCGCATTCCGCCGAGGGCGCCATGGGGATCGTCCTCAACCGGCCGGCCTCGGACCTCAACTTTCCGGATCTTCTCGTCCAGCTCGACATCGTGCCGGAGCAGGACCGGATACGCCTGCCGCAGCGCGTCGGCCTCATGCCGGTGCTGATGGGCGGCCCCGTGGAAACGAGCCGGGGCTTCGTGCTGCACACGCCCGATTTCTACATCGACCAATCGACCCTGCCGATCGACGACGGCGTGTGCCTGACCGCGACGATCGATATCCTGCGCGCGATCGCGAAGGGAGAGGGGCCGCAGAACGCCGTGCTGGCCTTGGGCTATGCGGGCTGGTCGCCGGGGCAGCTCGAAACCGAGATCCGCTCCAACGGGTGGCTCAATTGCCCGGCCGATCCCGAGCTGATCTTCAACGCGTCGGTGCCGTCCCGCTACGACCTGGCCCTGCGCAAGATCGGCATCGATCCCGCGATGCTCTCCGTCGAGGCAGGGCACGCTTAGGAGCGCGTCCCCGGCTCTCAACTTCGGCCGGCGCGAAGCAACCGTCTTACGCGGCCTCGAGCGCCGCGCCGACCAGCTGCCTCGCCTGGGCGATCGACATCGGCTCGCCGAAGACCGGTCCCTGTGCGTACTCGCAGCCGAGCTGCGACAGCTCGATGACTTCCGATTCCGTCTCAGCCCCTTCGGCCACGACTTCCATGCCGAGCTCGTGCGCCATCTTGATGATGGAGCGCAGGATCACGGGCTTGCCGGCCGCCATCTGGCGCACGAAGGATTGGTCGATCTTGATGGTATCGAAGGCGAAGCGCTGGAGATAGGACAGGGCCGAGTAACCGGTGCCGAAATCGTCCAGCGACAGGCCCGCGCCGAGATCCCGCAGGCGGCCCAGGAGCTGCGCGGAGAATTCCGGGTTCTCCATCACGATCCCCTCCGTCAGCTCGAGCTTGAGCGAGCCGGGCAGCACGCCCGAGCGCGCGAGCGCCGTCTTCACGTCCTGCAGGAGATCGTGCCGGAGGAGCAGGTGGCTCGCCATGCGGACGCTGGCGAAGATCGGCGGCTCGACGACCAGCGCCTGCTGCCAGACGGCGAGCTCGCGCGCGGTGCGCTCCAGCGCATAGACGCTGACATCGACGATCAGGCCCGCATCCTCGGCAGCCGGCAGGATCTCCTCCGCGCCCATGCGCCCGAGCCGCGGGTGATCCCAGCGCAGCACCGCCTCGAACCCGGCAATCGTGCGGTCCTCGAGCCGGACGACGGGCTTGAACAGCACGCGGATGTCGCCCCGGTCGAGGGCGCGCCGCAGGTCGGCTTCCAGCGTCGAGGCCTCGCTCCGATCGGTGCGCATGGCCGGCCGGAACACCTCGATGCGGTCCCCGCCCTGCCGCCGCGCATGAGAGAGGGCGATCTCGGCGTTCTTGAGGATCTCTTCCCGGGGAGCCGGAGCCTGAGGATCGTAGAGGAGGATGCCGATCGAGGCGGTGAGGAAGAGCTCCCGTTCCGCGTAGGTGATCGGAGTCGTGAGCGCACGGCGGACCATCTCGGCGAAGGCGAGAACCCGGTCCGGTTCGCGCTCGGAGAGGAGAATCACCGCGAAGGTGTCGCCGCCGATGCGGGCCAGGGTGTCATGGGGCTTCAGGAGCCGCCCGAGGCGGCGCGAGAGCGTGAGCAGGATCGAATCGCCGGCCGAGAAGCCGAGGGTCTCGTTGACCTGCTTGAAGCGATCGAGGTCGACCACGATCACGGTCGGCCGGAGCGAGGCGCCCTGGGACGCGAAGGTGAGGGCCGCGTCGAGCCGGTCGTAGAAAAGCTGCCGGTTCGGCAGGCCGGTGAGGTTGTCGTGAATCGCGTCGTGGAGCAGGCGCTCCTCGGCGGTCTTCGAGTCCGTGACGTCGGCGAGCGTGCCGACCACGCGCATCACTTCTCCATCGGAGCCCACCACGGGACGGGCCTTGAGCCGGAACCAGTGATAGGCGCCGGGGCCGGAGCGCAGGCGGAAATCCTGCGCGATGCGGCCGCGGCGCTGCTCGATCACCGTGTCGAGGGTCGCGCGATAGCGGTCGCGGTCGAAGGGATGGATGAGGTCGAGCCAAGCGGAGGCCGGGCCCTCGAGCGAGCCGCGCCGCAGGCCGAGATGCTGCTCGACCTCGGGGCTCACGAAGATCCGGTCCGCGGCCACATCCCAATCGAACACCACGTCGCCCGAGCCCGACAGGGCGAGCGCCCGGCGCTCCGCGTCGCTCATGACGCCTTGCGCGAAACCGGTGCCCGCGAAAGCGTGCTGCATCACGGTGAAGCCGATCAGCATGACGATCAGCACGAGGCCGCCGATCAGGGCCGGCGGGACGAGATCGGTGGTGAGCTGGCCGATGACCGTGAAGCTCGCGGCCGCGACCCAGGCGATCAGGAGAAGCCAGGTCGGGACCAGCATGACGGCACGATCGTAGCCGTGGGTCGCGAGGTGGATCACGAGCACGAAGCCGATGCCCGCCACGGCGGCGATCGAGATGCGCGCGACGCCGGAAGCGACGGGCGGCTCGATGACGGCAAGGCCGACGAGCGCCGCAAGGAAGACAAGCCAGAACGCGGTGACGTGGCTGTAGCGCACGTGCCAGCGGTTGAGGTTGAGATAGGCGAAGAGGAAGACGAGGAGCGTTGCGGCGAGAACGGCCTCGGCGCCGGCGCGGTAGACCCGCTCGGCTGCCTCCGTGACCGGGAAGATGCGCTGGAAGAAGCCGAAATCGATGCAGGCATAGGCCAGCACGGCCCAGGCGAGTGCGGCGGCGGCCGGGAAGATCAGGGCGCCCTTCACCACGAACACGATGGTGAGGAAGAGCGCCAGGAGGCCCGCGATGCCGATGATGATGCCCTTGTAGAGCGTGAGCCCGTTGACCTGCTCCTTGTAGGCATCGGCCTCCCACAGATAGAGCTGCGGCAGGTTCGAGGAGCGCAGCTCCGCCACGAAGGTCACGGTGGTGCCAGGGTCGAGGGTGACCAGGAAGGCGTCGGCATCGGCGCTGTCTTCGCGCTCTGGCCGGATGCCCTCGCTCGCCGTGATCGCTGCGATCCGCGACGAGCCGAGGTCCGGCCAGATCACGCCGGAGCCGGTCAGCCGGAAATGAGGCGCGACGAGCAGGCGATCGAGCTGCTCGTCGGTGTCGTTCGTGAGCGCAAAGACGATCCAGTCCGGCTGCGTGCCGGATTCGCGCGCCTTCACGGCGATGCGGCGGACGATGCCGTCCCGGCCCGGCGCGGTGGAGATCTGAATCAGATCGCCGTCCGAGCGGTAATGCTCGATCATCGGCGTGAGGTCGATGGCCTTCGCGTCGACCGTGACGCGCACGGCCTCGACGGCCTGCCCGGCCGACGGCCACAGGAGGCAGGCCGCCAGAGCGACCATAAGGGTGAAGGCGAAAGAGACGATCCGCAACGCTTCGGTCTTTCGTCCGATCCTCGGCGAGGACGGCTGTGATCTTGGTATCGGTCAGGAAGCTTGAGGGCAAGGCGGCGCCCGGGCCGGCCTGTCTTGACGGCGAAGTCTTCTCAGGAGCGCGGCCGGCCGCACCCGAAGCGCCATGGCGGCGCTTTGGGGCGGGATTGAGGAGAAGGGGCTCTCAGCCCGCCTCTCCGGCCGGATCCCGGGTCAGAGCTTCAGGCCCGCGGCGATGCGGTCCAGGCGTGGCAGGGCCTTGATCGGCCCGATCGCCGCCAGCGTCGGGGCTCCCCGGAGCACGGCCCGTCCGGCTTCGCGGATCTCGTCCACGGTTACGGCGTCGACCCGGGTGATGACCTCTTCGCTCGGGATTACACGGCCCCAGGCGAGGAGCTGGCGGGCGACCCGCTCGATCCGCCCGCCGGGCGATTCGAGCGCGGCGAGAAGCCCCACCTTCATCTGCGCCTTGGCGCGCGCGACCTCCGTGGCGTCGATGTCCCGCGTGGCCTGCACGGCGCATTCCAGCGTGACCTCGACGAGTTGCTCGAGATCCGATCCCGCCGTGCCTGCACCAATGCCGAAGAGGCCGCTATCCGAGAAGGGCCAATGGAAGGCGTCGATGGAATAGGCGAGTCCGCGGGTTTCGCGCACCTCGTGCCAGAGCCGCGAGGTCAAGCCGCCGCCGAGGAGATGCGCGAAGAGGTGAGTGCCGTAATAGCCCGGGTCCTTGAAGGAGAGGCCGGGGAGGCCGAGCACGAGATTGGCCTGCTCGAGCCGGCGCGGCATGCGGCGCTCGCCGCCCGTGTAGCGCGCCGGCGGCGTCTCGCGCCGGCTGACGGAGGGCATCGCTCCGAAGAGGCGATCCGCGATCTCCAGGATCTGCTCGTGCTCCACATCGCCCGCGGCCGCGAGCACCATGCGGTCAGGGGCATATTCGCGGGCGAGAAAGGCCCGGATGGTGCCGGCATCGAGCGCCTTGATGGTCTCCGGCGTGCCCAGGATCGGGCGGCCGATCGCCTGGCCGGCAAAGGCGGCTTCCATGAAGGCGTCGTAGACGAGATCGTCCGGCGTGTCGTCGACCGCGGCGTATTCCTGAAGAATCACGTTCTTCTCGCGGGCGAGCTCCGCCTCGTCGAAGGCCGAGTGGATCAGGATGTCGCCGAGCACGTCGAGGGCGAGATCCACGTTCTCGCCCAGCACCCGGGCGGTGTAGCTCGTGTATTCCACGCTCGTGGCCGCGTTGATCTCGCCGCCGACATTCTCGATGTCCTCGGCGATCGCCCGCGCCGAGCGGCGGGCCGTTCCTTTGAAGGCCATGTGCTCGATGAGGTGCGACAGGCCGTGCTCGTGCGGCTCCTCGTCCCGCGAGCCGACCCCGACCCAAACGCCGAGCGTCGCGGTCGCGATCTCCGGCATCTGCTCGGTCGCGACCGTAAAGCCGTTGGCGAGGCGGCTGATTCGGATCCGGGGCTCGGCGACGAAATGCCGGTTCATGGTGAGACCTCAAAGGCACCGGCGCCGCGTGGCCGCGCCCGAAGCAGAACCGGGCACGCAGGCCGCGTCCGGACCATCCCGACTGTCAGGGTCATGCGGCGACGCCCTGCACCGCGCGGGAGCGCTCGCGGATGAAGCGCTCGAGGGTGCCCTGGTCGTTCGGCACCACGGTGAAGCGCTCCGGACGGGTCATCAGGTCGGCCATGTGGAGCGGCAGGGGCGGGCGCAGGCCTGTGGCGCGCTCCACGGCGTCCGGAAACTTGGCGGGATGGGCGGTGGCGAGCGCCACGACGGGGGTCTCGGGGCGCTCCTTCAGCAGCGCGCGGCCGGCGCGGGTGCCGACCGCCGTGTGGGGATCGAGCGTATAGCCGGTCGCCCGATAGGTCTCTTGCATCTCGGCCGCGACCGCGGCCTCGTCGGCGGCGAGGGCCGAGAACTCCGCCCGGATCCGGGCGAGGGGCTCGGCGTCGATCAGGAAGGCGCGGGACTGATGCAGGTTCCCCATCAGCCGACGGATCGCGGCTCCGTCCCGCCCATAGGACTCGAACAGCAGGCGCTCGAAGTTCGACGAGATCTGGATGTCCATGGAGGGCGACGCCGTCGGCTGGACTCCGCGGAGTTCGTAGGAGCCGGAGCCCAACGCCCGGGCCAGGATGTCGTTGGTGTTGGTGCCGATCATGAGGCGCTCGATCGGCAGCCCCATGCGCTTGGCGACCCACCCCGCGAGGATGTCGCCGAAATTCCCGGTCGGCACGGAAAACGACACCGGCCGGTGCGGCGCGCCGAGGGCAACCGCGGCGGTGAAGTAATAGACGGCCTGGGCCGCGACGCGGGCCCAGTTGATGGAATTCACGCCCGAGAGCTGCAACTCTTCCCGGAAGGCCGCGTGGTTGAACATCGCCTTCACGGCGTTCTGGCAATCGTCGAAGGTGCCCTCGACCGCAATGGCATGGACATTGGGGGCCGCGACCGAGGTCATCTGCCGGCGCTGCACGTCCGAGACGCGGCCGTGGGGATAGAGGATGAAGATGTCGACCTGGTCGAGACCGCGGAAGGCCTCCACCGCGGCACTGCCGGTATCGCCGGAGGTCGCGCCGACGATCGTGGCCCGCGCCCCGCGCGCCTTGAGCGCGTGGTCCATGAGGCGGCCCAGGAGCTGCATCGCGACGTCCTTGAAGGCGAGCGTCGGCCCATGGAAGAGCTCGAGCACGAACAGGTTGTCGCCGAGCTGGGTCAGGGGGCACACGGCCGCATGCCGGAAGCTCGCATATGCCTGCTCGATCATTGCGTCGAGCTCGGCCTGACCGATGTCGTCTGCCATCAGCGGTCCGAGCACGGCCTTCGCGACCTCCGCATAGGGCTGTCCCGCGAAACCCTCGATCGTCTCCCGCGACAGGCTCGGCCAGCTTTGCGGCATGTAGAGGCCGCCGTCCCGGGCCAGTCCGGTCAGAAGGGCGTCGGTAAACCCGATCGCGGGTGCTTCGCCGCGGGTCGAGACGTGGAGCATCGTAATCTTCCTTGGTGAGGCGCGGACATTAGGGGCCGCGGGACTCCAGAACAAGACGGGGTGCGGTCGGGCCTGCCCCGCGACTTCCGCAGAGCGATCGCTCAACAGCGAGGCGGTGTCTGCCCGGACCGGAACCTACGAGCCGGCCGCACGCGGCGGATTCCGCGGTCAGACCGCAGATCCGCGGAGCCGCCGCCACGCGAAAGCTCCGAAGACGCCAACGAGCGTCAGAGCGATGCCGTACCAAGTCAGGGCGTATTGCAGGTGGTTGTTGGGCAGGTTGAGGCGGGTCTGGCCGCCGCGGGGCCAGCCGCCCGGGTTCGGCGTAGCGTCGGCCTCGACATAGAAGGGCGCGATGCGGGACAGGCTGTGGGAGGCCGCCATGGCCCGCTGGTCGCGGACGAACCAGCGGTTCGCCGCCGGCACGTCATCGGGGAGAAACCAGCCCTTGGCCTCCGGAGCGCGCATGATCCCGGTCACCGTCACCGCGCCCGTGGGGCGGCTCTGCGGGCGGGCAGACGGGTCGCGCAGCTCAGTCGGCACGAAGCCGCGATTGACATAGACGAGGGCGCCATCGGGGAGGCGCAGGGGCGTGAAGAGATAAAAGCCCTGGACCGGCGCGCCGCGCTCGGCCGGCGCCAGGCCGTGTACGAGGGCCTCGTGCTCGTGCAGGAAGATTCCCGTGGCGCGGACACGGCGGAACTCGTCCGCTTCGGCCTTCCAATCCGCCCAGGTATTCTCGGAGGGGAGGGCGCCGGGTTCGCCGAAGGAACGGGCCTCGATCTGGGCGATCAGTCCTTCCTTCCAGGCCATGCGCTGGAGCTGCCAGGTCCCGAGGCCGACCAGGATCGCGAGCGCCACGAGAGTCGCGATCCCGGGGGCGAGGAGGGAGCGCCAGCCCGAGCGGGGCAGCGCCTCGCCCTGGGTGTGCCCGACCGAGATCCGTTGCGCGGTCACGGCTGGAGGCGGCCCTCCTCGGCCTTATGCTTGAACTGCAGCGCGACCATGAGGGCCTTCAACGGCCGCACCAGGAGGAGGCTCAGGATCGCCGTGAGCCCGAACCACATCACGAGGTGGAGCCAGATCGGGGGCGCGAAGGTGAACTCGACCCAGAGCGCCAGTGCCACGACCACGATCCCGACGAAAGACATCACAAAGAAGGCCGGCCCGTCCGCGGTGTCGATGAAGGAATAGTCGAGCCCGCAGACCTCGCAACGGGGCGCCAGGGAGAGAAAGCCCTTGAAGAGGCGCCCCTTGCCGCAACGAGGGCAGGTGCCCTTGACGGCGACCGTCATGGGAGTGGGGGGCGTGTGATCCTGGGCCACGGACGTCTCCAGAATGTCATCTCCCGCGGGTCGCCAGAAGAAAATCGCGGAGGGCTCAGCGGAAAGGCAGGCGGTCTTCGAACAAACTCCCCCAGCGGAAGTGCCAAGCCGCAGGCCTGAAACGCGAAGGGCGGCCGAAGCCGCCCTTCATATAGGGATCGATGGATTGGTCCGTTAGTGGCCGCCGGCAGCGACCGGGCCGCCGTAGCCCCAGACGTAGATCGCGGCGAAGAGGAAGAGCCAGACCACGTCGACGAAGTGCCAGTACCAGGCGGCGAACTCGAAGCCGAGGTGCTGCTGGGGTGTGAAGTGCCCTCTGTAGACGCGGAGCAAACAGACCGCGAGGAAGATCGTGCCGATGATCACGTGAGCGCCGTGGAAGCCGGTCGCCATGAAGAAGGTGGCGCCATAGATGTTGCCCGAGAAGCCGAAATGGGCGTGGCTGTACTCGTAGGCCTGGCAGGCCGTGAAGAGGACGCCCAAGATGACCGTGAGCCACAGGGCGAGTTTGACGCCCTGGCGGTCGTTGTGCAGCAGGGCATGGTGAGCCCAAGTCACGGTCGTGCCGGATGTGAGCAGAATCAGCGTGTTGAGCAGGGGCAGGTGCCAGGGGTCGAAGGTTTCGATGCCCTTCGGAGGCCACACGCCACCGGTCAGCTCGGTGCGCGTGTACATCATGGGGTCGTTCGGGTAGAGCGCGGCCTCGAAGTAAGCCCAGAACCACGCCACGAAGAACATCACCTCCGAGGCGATGAACATGATCATGCCGTAGCGGTGATGGATCTGGACCACACGGGTATGGTGGCCCTCGTAGGTGGCCTCGCGAGTGACGTCGGTCCACCAGCTCAACATGGTGTAGAGCACGCCAAGGAAGCCCGCGCCGAGGACGTAGGGCCCGATTGCAAGGCTGCCGAGCTGCAGGCCCTTCATGGTCATCACGCCGCCGACCGCCATGAAGAAGGCGCTGACCGACCCGATCAGAGGCCAGGGGCTTGGATCGACGAGATGATAATCGTGGTGCTTGGCGTGGGCCTCGGCCATGTCGGTTACTCTCTATGCCTCGAAGTCGTATCGCTTGAGTGCCGTCGCCCCTGAATTGGAAACGGCTCCCGTGGTGTCGTCCGAGGGCCGCTGCCTCTGGCACGGAAACGGCCCTGGTGTTTCGTGAGAACCGCCATCCCTGGGTGGGGAAACGGTTCTCGGTCGTTCTGGTTCGCCTCTCGTCGGGCAAGCCTTCGGGGCTTCGCCGCAAAATGCTCTAGGACGTTTCCGCCCAGCTTGTCACCGTGATTGTTGCAGTTTTGACGCCGCCGACGATGTCGCAGCGTCCGCCGGCCGGGCCTCGGCCGTTTTGGCGTTCCGAGCCGGGAAGTATGTGTAGGACAAGGTGATCGAATGGGTGTCGTTCATGTTGGGGTCCTGGGCGATCGCAGGATCGACGTAGAACACGACTGCGGACTCGACGGTTTCACCCGGCTGGAGCGTCTGCTCGGTGAAGCAGAAGCACTGGATCTTCACGAAGTAAGCACCAGCCAGCGCCGGCTGCACGTTGTAGCTCGCGATCCCGGTGCTCGGGACGGCGCCCTCGTTGCGGATCCGGTAGAGGACCGTCTGGGTTTCGCCCACCTTGACCGTGACTTCCGGCGCCTCGGAGGAGAAGCGCCAGTCGAGGCCGGGGGCCACGTTGGCATCGAAGCGCACCGTCATGGCGCGGTCGAGGGCCGGGCCGATGGGGGAGGCCGTGCGCACGATCGGCGTACCGTCGAAGCCGGTCATGCGGCAGAACAGGTCGTAGAGGGGGACGGCCGCGTAGGCCAAGCCCACCATCCCGGCGACCACCGCGGCGCAGGCGAGCGCGGTCCTCTTGAGCTTGCGGTCGAGGTCTCCCGGCGGGGTTGGGACGGATCCGCTCATCGTTTTCTCACAGGGGCCGCTGCAGGACCTGGGGTCCGAGCTTGGCGATCGTGACGGCATAGAACAGGACCACGAGGCCGCCGAGCACGAGGGCGATGGCAAGCGAACGCCGCCTCCGGCGGCGCTGGTCCTCGGGGCTGAGGTCAGGTGGAACAGGCCCCATGCGCCTTATCCCAGCACCGGCCGGAACAGGCCGAAAGCGTGCTCCGCGAGCAGGGTCGCGAAGAGAGCAAACAGGTAGAGGATCGAGAAGGCGAAGAGCTTCTGCGGCACCTTCAGGGCCGCCTCGCCCTCGCGCCAGCGGAAGACCTGCCAGGCCAGGGCCAGCATGCCGAGGCCGCCGAGACCCGAGACCACCGCATAGGCGAGCCCGCCGAAACCCAGTGCCGCAGGGGCAATGCCGAGGGGGGCGAGGAGCACGGTGTAGGCCAGGATCTGGCGGCGGGTTGAGTCGGGACCGGCCACATTCGGCATCATCGGGATGCCGGCTCGGGCATAGTCTCCGGATTTCACGAGGGCGAGGGCCCAGAAGTGAGGCGGCGTCCAGATGAAGATAATGGCACAGAGGATGAGGCTCTCGATCCCGACGGTGCCGGTCGCCGCTGCCTGAGCGACCACCGGCGGGAGCGCACCCGCCAGCCCGCCGATCACGATGTTCTGAGGCGTCGCCCGCTTCAGCCACATGGAATAGATCACGGCATAGAAGGCGATCGTGAAGGCGAGGAGCCCGGCGGCGAGCCAGTTCGCCACGAGGCCGAGCACGAGCACAGAGCCGCCTGCGAGCGTCAGGCCGAAGGCCAGAGCCTCGTCGGGCCGGATCTTGCCGGCCGGGATCGGGCGCTTCATCGTGCGGGTCATCACCGCGTCGATGTCGGCGTCCCACCACATGTTGAGGCAGCCCGACGCGCCGGCGCCGACCGCGATCATGAGGAGCGAGGCGAAGGCGATCACGGGATGGGTGGTGGCGGGCGTCACCACCATGCCGACAAGCGCGGTGAACACCACGAGGAACATCACGCGGGGCTTCAGAAGCGCGAAGTAATCCGCGACGTCGCCCTGGGAGACCTGCTGCGTGAGCGGGGCGGCCAGCGTGCGGGTGTCGGCGAGGCTGTTCGATGCTGTGGTCATGGCCGTCAAGAGCGTCCGGGCCTGCCGATAGCGCACAGGACCCTTGGGGGATCGAAAACGTCCGGAGCCCGCCGCCGATGATGCGCCGGGCCCTCGAGGGATCGTCGGCTTCTCGCCGGAAGGCTTCACTTGGAAGCCCTCGGGGGAGAAGCGGGCGGCGCTGGGCCGCCCGTCTCTTGGCTCAGTGGTGCGTGTCCGCGATGCGCGGCAGCGTCTCGAACTGGTGGAAGGGGGGCGGCGAGGGCAGCGTCCATTCCAGCGTCGTGGCGCCTTCGCCCCACGGATTGCCGGCGGCCCGCTCCTTGCGGACGAGGGCATAGATCACGCCCGCGATGAACACCACGAGGCTCGCCGCGAAGATGTGGCCGCCCTGGGTCGCCACGAAGTGCCAGCCCGCGAAGGCATCCGGATAGTCCGCGTAGCGGCGCGGCATGCCGGCGAGGCCCAGGAAGTGCATCGGGAAGAACAGTATGTTCGCTCCGATGAAGGCGAGCCAGAAATGCAACTTGCCGATCCATTCCGGCAGGATATAGCCCGTCATCTTCGGGAACCAGTAGTAGACCCCGGCGAAGATCACGAACACGGCGCCGAGGCTGAGCACGTAGTGGAAGTGCGCCACGACGTAGTACGTGTCGTGGAGGTAGCGGTCGATGCCCGCATTGGCCAGCACCACGCCGGTGACGCCGCCGACCGTGAACAGAAACACGAAGCCGATGGCCCAGTGCATGGCGGCCGTGAAGCGGATGGAGCCGCCCCACATCGTGGCGATCCACGAGAAGATCTTCACGCCCGTGGGCACCGCAATCACCATGGTGGCGAACACGAAATAGGCCTGCGTCTGGAGCGAAAGGCCGACCGTGTACATGTGGTGCGCCCACACCACGAAGCCGACGACGCCGATCGCGACCATCGCATAGGCCATGCCGAGATAGCCGAAGATCGGCTTCTTCGAGAAGGTCGAGATGATGTGCGAGACGATGCCGAAGGCCGGCAGGATCATGATGTAGACTTCGGGATGGCCGAAGAACCAGAACAGGTGCTGGTAGAGCACCGGGTCGCCACCGCCGGCCGGGTCGAAGAAGGTCGTCCCGAAGTTGCGGTCCGTGAGCAGCATCGTGATCGCGCCGGCGAGCACCGGGAGCGACAGGAGCAGCAGGAACGCCGTCACCAGCATCGACCAGGCGAAGAGCGGCATCTTGTGCAGCGTCATGCCGGGGGCGCGCATGTTCAGGATCGTGGTGATGAAGTTGATGGCGCCGAGGATCGAGGCCGCGCCCGCAAGGTGGAGCGAGAAGATGCCGAAATCGAGCGCAGGTCCGGGATGGCCGACGGTCGAGAGCGGTGGGTAGACGGTCCAGCCGCCGCCGAAGCCGAGGGAGCCAGGCGCGCCCTCGACGAAGAGGGAGCAGACCAGCAGCATGAAGGCTGCAACGGTGAGCCAGAACGAGATGTTGTTCATGCGCGGGAACGCCATGTCGGGCGCCCCGATCATGAGCGGCACGAACCAGTTGCCGAAGCCGCCGATCAGCGCCGGCATCACCATGAAGAACACCATGATGAGGCCATGGCCGGTCACGAACACGGCATAGCTCTGCGGGTTCGAGAAGATCTGCAGGCCGGGGGCCTGCAGCTCGACGCGCATGGCGAACGAGAGGAAGGCCCCAACGAGACCCGCCGAGAAGGCGAAGATCAGGTAGAGGGTGCCGATGTCCTTGTGGTTCGTGGAATAGAACCAGCGCCGCCAGAAGGATGTCGGGGCGCCGTGGTCCGCGTGATCCGCGTGGGCTGCAGCATGTGCCATGGAGAGACCTCTGTGGTCCTTGTTTTCTGAGAACTTATTGCGCGTTGGCGAGCTTGGACGGCGCCGTGCCGTCGATGCGGGCGTATTTCTGCTTCGCTTCCGCAAGCCAGGCCGCATAGGCCTGCTCGCTGACGACGCGAACCGTGATCGGCATGTAGGGGTGGCCATTGCCGCAGAGCTCGGAGCAATGGCCGTAGAACACGCCCTCGCGATCGGCGCGGAACCAGGTCTCGTTCAGACGACCCGGCACCGCGTCGAGGCGCATGCCGATGGCCGGAACGGCGAAGTTGTGCAGCACGTCCGCGGCTGTGATCTGCAGGCGGATCACCTTGTTGACCGGAACGACCATCTCGTTGTCGACCGCCATCAGGCGCGGCTGGCCGGGCTTGAGGTTCTCGTCCGTAATCATGTTGGAGTCGAACTTGAACCCGGCCTGCTCGCCCGGGTACTCGTAGCCCCAGTACCAGGCATAGCCCGTGGCCTTCACGATCATGTCGTGGGGCGGGATCACGAGCTGCTCGCGCAGGACGCGGAAGGACGGGATGGCGATCGCCACGAGGATCAGCACCGGGACGACCGTCCAGGCCACCTCAAGCAGGGTGTTGTGCGTGGTGCGGGAGGGCACCGGGTTCTTGTCCTCGCGGAACTTGACGACGATCGCGATGATCAGCGCCAGCACGAAGAGCGAGATCGCGGTGATGAGCCAGAGCAGCCAGTCATGGAAGGAGGAGACCTGGTGACCGATGTTGGTCGCGGTGCCCTGCATGCCCATCTGCCAGGGATCGGGATAACCGGTGCCCGCCATGGCTGCCGTGGCGCCCCATCCCAGACCGAGCGCCGCGCCCGCGAGGGCCAGCGCCGATCGAAGTCCTGCCGTCTCGATCCGCATTGGTGTCTCAAAGCTCCTGTCTGGCATGGGGCCGAGGGGCCCGTCAGCGGCGTCAGGGGATGACGCGCGATAAACGACGGTAGGCCGTGTCGATGCCATCATTTGATCGCGCTCAATGACCATATGACGCAACCGAGCGCAACGGCCAGGGCGTCGCTCCTCAGTGCGTCATAACGGCCCTGAGCGTGACTTCAAGTCCGAAGGCGGATCCGGGTGGTCCGGATCCGGCCCAAGGGCCTCGAATAGCCGATCCCAGGCCATGCCGGACCGGTGCAAACCGGCCTTCGCTTGACACGAGTCCCGCCCCATGGTCCCAACACCCCGTAGATCGGGCATGCACAGCGGGCTTTGTAGGCCCCAGGCATGGGTCATTTTGACTGCAGAGAGACAGACGGAGAGGCCGGTGAACGCATCGCGATGGGTCCGCATGGCGGCGGTGGCCCTCGGATTGGGGCTTCTGGGCCCCGGTGCGCAGGCGCAGGGCGTCGTCAAGAACACCTTCGGGGACTGGCAGATGCGCTGCGAGACGCCCGCCGGGGCCAAGGCCGAGCAATGCGCGCTGGTCCAGAACGTGGCCGCCGAGGACCGCCCGAACGTCACCCTCATCATCATCGTGCTCAAGACGGCCGACGCCAAGAGCCGCCTGCTGCGGGTGGTGGCGCCGCTCGGGGTGCTCCTGCCCTCCGGCCTGGGGCTTCGGATCGACCAGGCCGACATCGGCCGGGCCGGGTTCGTGCGCTGCCTCACGACGGGCTGCGTCGCCGAGGTCGTCATGGAGGACAATCTCGTCGAGCAGTTCAAGAAGGGGCAGGTCGCCACCTTCATCGTGTTTCAGACTCCCGAGGAGGGGATCGGGATCCCGGTCTCCCTGAACGGTTTCGGGCCCGGTTTCGACTCCCTGCCCTGAGGTTGCGCCGATTGACTCTTCGCCGCGACTGGCGTGCACTGCGCCGCCGTCCGGCCGCAGCTTCGGGAGCCGGCGAGCATGAAAGTTCAACAAACAAGCAGGGGCGTTTCCATGCGTCGTGAGTGGGGCAAGGCCGGTCGCGCGGCCGGTCTGGTTGTGGTCCTGGCTCTGGCCGGGTGCGAGACGAGCGGAACGGGCTCCTCTCTTGGTAATATCCTGGTGTCCGGCACCGCCGCGCCGCCGCCCGCCACGGTCGGTGTCGGGGATCCCTTCTGCCCGCCGGTCGCCGTCCTCGAAGGCGGGTCCATTCTGCAGAGCCGGGCCAGCGTGATCTCGCTCGGGCAGCTGGCGCGCGAGTGCGCCGAGCGTCCGGACGGGTCGGTGGTCGTCAAGATCGGCGCCGAGGGCCGGGTCGTGCTGGGGGCCGGCGCCTCGGGCGGGCGCTTCGACGTGCCAGTGCGTTTCGTGATCTCGGACGGGGCCGGCAACGTGATCGCCACCCGCGTGCAGCGGGCCGCCGTCACGGTTCCTGCAGGCCAGGGCAATGCGCTCTTCGCCGTAGTCGAGGAGGGCATCGTGGTGCCGCGCGCCGCCGCCGAAACGTTCGAGATCGAAGTCGGCCTCGGGGCAGGCCCCGCCCCGACGGGCCGCCGACGCGGCTAGGCGTTCGCCGGGTCGAAGGTCCGGGACTGCCGCCCGGCGATTGACATGTCGGGCCGCCCGGCTAAGACCTAAAGGCAGCCGTTGATCCCCGCGGGAGAGTCCGGGTCTCACGACCCGGCGCCGAAGGCGCAACCGCCCCGGAAACGCTCAGGCCACAAGGACCGCGCGGGAGCTGGCACTCTGGAAAGCGACGCCGTCGCAAGACGGCGTCCACCGACGGGCGTAACCCGGTGGCGTCAACCACCGGGGAAATCTCTCAGGTTCTCGGGACAGAGGGGGCGCGGAATCCAGGCCGGGAGGCCTGATCGCACGCGCGACTCTTTGGAGAGGACCGATGGCCCAGGCTGCCCCCGCCGACGAACCGCTTCTGCGCACGCCGCTCTACGCCGAGCACGTTGCCGCCGGTGCCCGCATGGTGCCGTTTGCGGGCTTCGACATGCCGGTCCAATACCCGTCCGGGATTCTGACCGAGCATACCTGGACCCGGGAGCATGCGGGCCTGTTCGACGTGTCCCATATGGGGCAGGCTTTCCTGGTCGCGGAGGACGGGAGCCACGAAACGGCCGCGCGGGCGCTGGAAACCCTCATCCCCGCCGATGTCCTGAACCTCAAGCCGAACCAGCAGCGCTACTCGCAGCTCCTCGCGGAGGATGGCGGTATCCTCGACGACCTGATGGTTACCCGGGTCGGCGCGCCGGGCCACGAAGGCTGGCTCTACATCGTCGTCAACGCCTCCATGAAGGAGGCCGACTACACCCATATCGAGGCGCACCTTCCCCCGGGCGTCGCCCTGCGCCGCAAGGACGACTTGGCGCTGATCGCGCTGCAGGGGCCCTCCGCGGCCGCAATCCTCGCCGAAAAGGCGCCTGCCGTGGCGGACCTCCCCTTCATGATGTCGGCGGACCTGCAGATCGATGGCACGTGGTGCCATGTCTCGCGGTCCGGCTACACCGGCGAGGACGGGTTCGAGATCTCGGTGAAGGCCGAGGAGGCCGCCAAGCTCTGGCGCCAGCTGGCCAGCCATCCGGAGGTGAAGCCGGTCGGCCTCGGCGCCCGCGATTCGCTGCGCCTCGAGGCCGGGCTCTGCCTTTATGGCCACGACATCGACCCCACCACCTCTCCGGTCGAGGCAGGCCTCACCTGGTCGATCCAGAAGCGCCGCCGGGAGGAGGGCGGCTTCCCGGGTGCAGACCGGGTGCGGCGCGAGCTCGCCGAAGGGCCGGCGCGCCTGCGCGTGGGAATCAGGCCCGAGGGCCGCGCGCCGGCCCGCGAGGGCACGCCGATCGTGACGCCGGACGGCCGCGAGGTCGGAACGGTGACGTCCGGGGGCTTTGGACCCACCGTCAACGGGCCTGTCGCCATGGGCTACGTGGTCCGCGACATGGCCGCGCCCGGCACCGAGCTCCACCTGATGGTGCGCGGCAAGCCGCTGCCCGCGAAGGTCGCGCCGATGCCGTTCGCGCCGCACCGCTACAAGCGGGGATGAACTCATGCTCGCTCCCCGCCGCAGGTGAGGGGAGGGACGAGAACCGAAATTCCAGGACGAGGGGACCACGATGACCACGCGCTACACCAAGGATCACGAATATATCCGCATCGAAGGCGACACCGGCGTCGTCGGGATCACGGACTACGCCCAGCAGCAGCTCGGCGATGTCGTCTATGTGGAGCTGCCTGCCGTCGGCAAGGCGATCCAGAAGGGCGGCGAGGCCGCCGTCGTCGAGAGCGTCAAGGCCGCGAGCGAGGTCTATGCTCCGGTCTCTGGCGAGATCGTCGAGGTCAACAGCGAACTCGAAGGCTCCCCGGGCACCGTCAACGAGGATCCCGCCGGACGAGGCTGGTTCCTCAAGATCCGACTGGCCGACAACGCGGAGCTCGAAGGTCTCCTGACCGAGGAGCAGTACCAGGACTTTCTGAAGTCGATCGATTGAGGATCGCGCCATGGCGCACGAGTACCGGGCGGCCGTCCGCTGGAGCCGGGATGGCGCGGATTTCGTCGGGAACCGCTACAGCCGCGCCCATGCCTGGAGCTTCGACGGCGGCATCGAGGTCGCGGCCTCGGCCTCTCCCCTGGTGGTGCCGCTGCCGCTCTCGTGCGCCGAGGCGGTCGATCCCGAGGAGGCGTTCGTCGCCGCGATTGCGAGCTGCCACATGCTCACGTTTCTCGCGATCGCGGGCAAGAAGCGGTTCGTCGTCGACCGCTATGAGGACCGGGCCGTCGGGATCATGACCAAGAACGCGAAAGGCAAGCTTTTCGTCTCCAAGGTCACCCTCGATCCCGTGATCGATTTCTCCGGTGAGCGCCGGCCGGGCCCGGCCGAGATCGCCGACCTCCACCACCTGGCCCACCAGGAATGCTTCATCGCGAATTCCGTGCTCACGGAGATCGTGGTGGCCGGTCTGTCCCACTAACCGTCAAGGCCCTCGCCGATGCGTTATCTCCCCCTGACCGACACCGACCGCAGCGAGATGCTGGCCCGGATCGGCGTCGCGACCGTCGACGAGCTCTTCGCCGATGTGCCGAAGAGCCTCCTCCTCACGGAGCCCCTCGATCTCCCGCGCCGCAAGAGCGAGATGGAGGTCGAGCGGATCCTTGGGCGCATGGCGGGCCGCAACGTCCCGGCTTCGAGCGTGCCCTTCTTCATCGGCGGCGGCGCCTACAAGCACCATGTGCCCGCGAGCGTCGACCACCTGATCCAGCGATCCGAGTTCCTCACGAGCTACACGCCCTATCAGCCCGAGATCGCGCAGGGTACGCTGCAGTATCTCTTCGAGTTCCAGACCCAGGTCGCGGCCCTGACCGGCATGGAGGTCGCCAATGCCTCCATGTACGACGGCTCCACGGGCACCGGCGAGGCGGTGCTCATGGCGCACCGGGTCACCAAGCGCCGCAAGGCCGTGCTCTCGGGCGGGCTTCACCCGCATTACGGCGATGTCGTCCGGACCCTCTCCGAGATGGCAGGCGACACGGTCGTGACCCTCGACCCGGACGTCTCCGGCACCGAGGACCTGCTGGCCCAGATCGACGACAGCGTCTCCTGCGTGGTGGTGCAGACGCCGGACGTGTTCGGGAACCTGCGGGACCTGAGAACCATCGCCGAGACAGCGCACCGGCACGGCGCGCTGCTGATCGCCGTCTTCACCGAGGTGATGTCGCTCGGCCTCGTGACTCCGCCGGGCGCCATGGGGGCCGACATCGTGGTGGGCGAGGGCCAGTCGATCGGCAACGGGTTGAACTTCGGCGGGCCGTATGTGGGCCTGTTCGCGACGCGCCAGAAGTTCGTGCGCCAGATGCCCGGCCGCCTCTGCGGCGAGACCGTGGACGCCAACGGCCAGCGCGGCTTCGTGCTGACGCTGTCGACCCGCGAGCAGCATATCCGCCGCGACAAGGCGACCTCCAACATCTGCACCAATTCGGGGCTCTGCTGCCTGGCGTTCACGATCCACATGACCCTGCTCGGGGAAGCGGGATTGACCCGGCTTGCCCGCGTCAACCATGCCAATGCCGTCAAGCTTGCGGGCGCGCTCTCCGGGGTCGGCGGGATCGAGGTGCTGAATGGCGCCTTCTTCAACGAGTTTACGGTCCGGCTGCCGAAGCCCGCCGCCGAGGTCGTGGAGGCCTTGGCGGATCGCGGCGTCCTCGGCGGCATCCCGGTCTCCCGCCTCCTGCCGAATGCAGGCCTCGACGACCTGCTCCTCGTGGCCTCGACCGAGGTCAACACCGATGATGATCGCAGCGCCCTCGTGGCCGCGCTGAAAGAGGTGCTCGCGTGATCGTCGAGGGGCCAGACCATCCCCCTCCCCCCGCCTGCAGCGGGGAGGGGTTAGGGGTGGGGGGAGCGACGCCTGGCGATATCCGTGATCGATCCGACCCGCGCATTGCGAACGCTCGCCGTCTCAGACGTGACGCGACCCCAGTAGAGCGGCGCCTTTGGGCGGCGCTTCGGCGGTTGCAGCTCCCGAGCGGGCACTTCCGCCGCCAGGCTCCGATCGGACCCTATTTTGCGGATTTTGCTCATCACGGACTGCGCCTCGTCGTGGAACTCGACGGCGAGCAGCACGGATATGAGGCCGGACTGCGGCGCGATGCCGTGCGGTCCTCCTATCTTGAGGAGGCCGGCTATCGAGTCCTGCGGTTCTGGAACAACGAGGTTCGGGAAAATCTCGATGGGGTGGTGGAAACCATTCTCCACCGGCTCACGGAGCCGCCCCCCACCCCTAGCCCCTCCCCGCCGCTAGCGGGGGGAGGGGGACCGGAACCGTTTCGCCGCACACATTCGATGGACACTCTGTCATGATGAACCGTCAAGGACGTCCCACCCAGCCGCAGGCTCACGGCCAGGCGGATCCTGCCGCCGGCGTGGCTGGCGATGCCGCACGGGCGCAGGGCGATGCGCAGCGCATGCCCCAGGCCGAGGCCTCGCGCCACCCGACCTTCACGGGCAACCGGGCGCTCGCTCAGATCGAACCTCTGATCTTCGAGATCGGGTCCCCCGAGACCACCGGAGTCGACGTGGACGAGCCGGAGGATTTCGCGCCGCGCCTGGGAGGCCTGGAGCGGAAGCAAGCGATCGGGCTGCCGGGTCTCTCCGAGCCCGAGACGATGCGCCACTACGTGCGGCTCTCCCAGCAGAACTACGGCATCGACACCGGGCTGTTCCCGCTCGGCTCGTGCACCATGAAGCACAATGCGCGCCTCAACGAGCGCATGGCGCGGCTCCCGGGCTTCGGCGACGTGCATCCGCTCCAGCCGGTCTCGACGGTGCAGGGAGCCCTCGAGCTCATGAGCGAGCTCGGCCGCTACCTTCTCGTGCTGACCGGCATGGAAGCCGTGGCGCTGTCCCCGAAAGCCGGGGCGCATGGCGAGCTCTGCGGCATGATCGCGATAAAGGCCGCGATCGACGCCAAGGGCGAGGGCGCGACCCGGAAGGTCGTGCTGGTGCCGGATTCTGCTCACGGCACCAACCCCGCGACTGCGGCCCTCATCGGCTTCCAGGTAAAGCCCGTGCCGGCCCGCGACGACGGCTGGGTCCATGTCGAGGACGTCAAGGCGCTCCTCGGCCCGGACGTCGCCGCCATCATGCTGACCAATCCGAATACGTGCGGCCTGTTCGAGCCGCAGGTGGCCGAGATCGCGGCCGCCGTCCACGAGGCGGGCGGCTACTTCTACTGCGACGGCGCCAACTTCAACGCGATCGTCGGAAAGGCGAAGCCCGGCGATCTCGGCGTCGATGCCATGCACATCAACCTGCACAAGACCTTCTCGACGCCCCACGGCGGCGGCGGGCCGGGCGCCGGCCCGGTGGTGCTGTCGCAACGCCTGTCGCCCTATGCGCCGGTGCCTTTCGTGCGGAAGGAAGAAGACCGCTTCGACCTCGTGGAGCACAGTGCGGCAGCCGGCGACGCCAAGCCGTTCGGGCGCATCACGGCCTTTCACGGCCAGATGGGCATGTATGTCCGCGCGCTTGCCTACATGCTCTCGCACGGCTCGGATGGCATGAAGCAGGCCTCCGAGGATGCGGTGCTCAACGCCAACTACATCCGCGCCGGCCTCTCCGACCTGATGTCGCTGCCCTTCGGGGATAAGCCCTGCATGCACGAGGTGCTGTTCGACGATGCGTGGTTGAAGGACACCGGCGTCACCACGCTCGATGTCGCCAAGGCGATGATCGACGAGGGCTACCACCCGATGACCATGTACTTCCCGCTGGTGGTCCACGGCGCCATGCTGATCGAGCCGACGGAATCCGAGTCGAAGGCCTCGCTCGACCTCTTCGTCGCCACCCTGCGCGACCTCGCCATGAGCGCCAAGGGCGGCGAGACCGAGCGCTTTACCGGCGCTCCCTACCATGCGCCGCGCCGGCGACTCGACGAGACGCGGGCGGCGCGAAACCCGGTGCTCCGCTGGACCCCGCCGAAGCCCATCGCCGAGGCCGCGGAGTAGGGCAGCCGACCCTCTGCGCCGGGCGGAAGCGTGCTGTAGACGCCGATTCGGAGAGAGGTTGTCAGAGGTCGAGCAGCAACGCTGCAGGACAGCGCCTCCCTCCCCCGAGGGGAGGGATCAAGGGTGGAGTCACGCGCGCCAGCGCATCCTGCAGGCTTCCACAGTCTAACCTCGCCCTCCGGGCGATACCCCGCCCCGGCCCTCGCCCTCCTCTGAGGGGAGGGAGGCGAGCCCCGCCGTGCAACAAAAAAGGCCGCCCGGACCGGGCGGCCTTTTCTCATTCCGGGTCGGAGGTCGACCTACTGCAGCTTCGTGCGCACCGCCCCGAGGCTGCTCGTCACGAGGTCCTCGGCGGCCTGGCCGGTCAGCTGGGACCGCAGCACGCGTTCCGAGGCGCGGACCGCGGCATCCACGGCGGCGGCGCGAACCTCGGCCGAGGCCTGAGCCTCCGCCTGGGCGATCTTCGCCTCGGCTGTCGCGGTGCGGCGGCGGACGAAATCCGCCATCTTCTCTTCGGTGTCGCGGGCGAGGCGCTCGGCTTCGTCGCGGGCGTTGGAGACGATGTCGGCGGCCTCGCGCTCCGCGGCCGTGCGCTTGGCCTCGTATTCCTTCAGGAGCCGCTCGGCGTCCTGGCGCAGGCGCCGGGCCTCCGCGAGCTCGTCGGCGATCCGCTTCGAGCGTGAGTCCAGGGAGTTCAGCATCGTCTTCGGCACGCCGTAATAATACAGCACGCCGAGAAAGATCACGAAGGCGACGCCGACCCAGAAGGTGGGATTGGATAGCATGGGGCGTCTCCTCAGGCCCGGATTTCGTCGAGCGCGGCCTCGATGGCCTGCGGCGCGGGCGCCTGGCCGGTGAGCCGCTCGACGATCGCTGCGGCGGTCTCGGCCGCGATCCCGCGCACGTTGCTCATGGCCTCGGCCTTGCGGGCCGCGATGGTAGCTTCGGACTGCGCGAGACGCTGGGCGAGATCGGCTTCGAGCGCCTTGCGCTTGGCGTCCGACTCGGCCGCGAGCTTGGCGCGGGTCTCCTGGGCAAGGGCTTGGGCCCGGCTGCGGGCCTCGGCGAGCGACTTCTCGTAAGTCGCGCCCGCCTCCTCGGCCCGGGTCTTCATCGCGGCAGCCTCGTCGAGGTCGCGGGCGATGGTCTGGCGGCGAGCCTCGATGATGCCCGACAGCTGGGGCACCACGAAACGCGACATCAGGAAATAGAGAAGGCCGAACGTGATCGCGAGCCAGAGGAGCTGGCCCCCGAAGGTTTCGGTCGCGAAGGGCGGGAAGCCCACATCGTGGGCGCCACCGTGGGCCTCGGTCCCGGCATGCGTGGTCGCGGGATTCGTCTGAGCCTGAGCCATGGCGAGTGGTCCTGAAACGTCAGATGACGGCGGGGGATCCGCCGTCATCGTTCCTCAGGCGGGACCACGGGGTCCCGCCCTCCCGATCACCGAAGTGGGGCTTAGGTGAAGAGCAGAACGAGCGCGACGACGAGGCAGAAGATCCCGAGACCTTCCGCGAGCGCCGCGCCGATGAACGCGCGGGCGAATTGGCTGTCCGACGCCGACGGGTTGCGCAGCGCGCCAGAGAGGAAGTTGCCGAAGATGTTGCCGACGCCCATAGCGGCGAGGCCCATGCCGATGCAGGCGAGGCCCGCGCCGAGGAACTTGAAAGCAATCGGATCCATCGTGTTCTCCTAGAGGTGTGGGATCGGGAGGGGGACTTGAGAGACGAACGAGCGCCGACCTAGTGGCCCGGGTGCAGCGCGTCGTTGAGGTAAATGCAGGTCAGCACCGTGAAGACGTAGGCCTGCAGGAAGGCGACGAGGAACTCGAGCGCCGTGAGAGCGACCGCCATGAGGAGCGGCAGCGGAGCCAGGATCGCATATCCGACGCCCGCGGCGCCGAGCGACACCACGAAGCCGCCGAAGACCTTCAGGGCGATGTGGCCCGCGAGCATGTTCGCGAAGAGTCGGAGCGAGAGCGAGATCGGCCGCGAGAGGAACGAGATGACCTCGATCACGACGATGAAGGGCAGGAGCCAGCCGGGCACGCCCGACGGAACGAAGAGCCCGAGGAAGTGGGTCCCGTGCTTCATGAAGCCGTAGACCACCACGGTGCCGATCACGAGCATCGCGAGCGCGAAGGTCACGATGATGTGGCTCGTGACCGTGAAAAAGCCCGGAATCATGCCGAGCATGTTCGCGGTGAGCACGAACATGAAGAGCGAGAACACGAGCGGGAAGAACTTCATCCCCTCCTGGCCGGCCGCGTCGCGGAGCGTGCCCGCCACGAAATCGTGCAGCATCTCGGCGACGGACTGGGCGCGGCCCGGCACGACCGCGCGGCTGCGGGTGGCGAGCAGCAGGCCGCCGACCACGACCGCCGCGGTCCCGACCATGAACAGGGACGAATTGGTGAAGTTGATGACCGGGATGATGGGATTGATCTGGAATTGCTCGATCGGGCTCGCCATGATCCGCCGCTCTTGGAAATTACAAAGGTGTCAGTCCGCCGTCCGGCCCGTCGGGTCGGGTTTCGTCACCGCTTCTCGTCATACCGGGCGGGTTTGACCGCCCCGGCTGCTCGCATCAGATTGAGCATCCCGGCGCAGAAGCCGAGAATGACGCAGACGATGAGACCCCACGGGGCGCTGCCGACCAGGGCATCGACGATCCACCCGACGATCCCGCCTGCGACCACACCAGAAACGAACTCGGCCGAAAGCCTGAAGGCTTGGCCAAGCGCAGTGGAATTGGACGCCGGACGGGTGCGAGGGTCCGCAGCCACCTTCCGATGCGCAGTCGCTTGATCAAGCCGCGCATCCAGGGACTTCAGTCTCGCCGACAGGGTAGCATCGTCGGAGCTGGTCGACTCCTCGCCCGCATCGCCGTTCCGCTTGGTGGGATCCGCCATTTCGGCTCCTTGAAGCGGCACGGGAGAAGGCGTGGAACCCGGCCCCGAAAGCCGCGCGCACCATATTGAGGGGGGTCCCCCCTGTCAAGGAGAACCGGAAAACATCTAAGCCTCTGATCTGGCTTCATAAACCGGAGATCGGCCACAGGTTCCGTCATCCCGCCGCAACAAAGGGGCCCGCCGGCTGAAAACCGGCCCGCGCATCGGGCGGCGGGTGACGGTTCTTCGCAACGGCGGACGGTCGTGTGCGGAGTTCAGTCCTTCCGGGCCTTCGCAGATGCGTGCGGCGCATCCGGGACCGGGTCAGGAGGCTTCGCGGATGCGTTCAGCGGACTCGAGATCGACCGAGACCAGCTGCGATACTCCCCGTTCGCCCATGGTGACGCCGAACAGGCGATCCATCCGCGCCATGGTGATGGGGTTGTGGGTGATGACGACGAACCGGGTCTCGGTCTGGCGCGCCATCTCATCGAGAAGATCGCAGTAGCGCTCCACGTTGGCGTCGTCCAAGGGGGCGTCCACCTCGTCGAGGACGCAGATCGGCGACGGGTTCGTGAGGAACACCGCGAAGATCAGGGCGGTGGCGGTGAGCGCCTGCTCACCGCCGGAGAGGAGCGTCATGCTCTGAGGCTTCTTTCCCGGCGGGCGGGCGAGGATCTCCAGCCCCGCCTCCAGAGGGTCGTCGGAATCCACCAGGGTGAGCTCGGCCGTGCCGCCGCCGAAGAGCGTGGTGAACAGGCGTTGGAAATGGCCGTTCACCACCTCGAAAGCGGCCAACAGGCGCTCCCGTCCTTCGCGGTTCAGGCTGCCGATGGCCTGGCGCAACCGCTTGATCGCCTCGACGAGATCGTCCCGCTCCGTGATGATGCCGGTGTGCTTGGCCTCGAGTTCGGCGAGTTCTTCCTCGGCGCGGAGGTTCACGGCGCCGAGGCGCTCCCGGTCGCCCTTGAGCGAGCCGAGCCGGGACTCGATCTCGGAGGCCGAGGGGAGGGGGGCATCCTCCCTGAGGCCGGCGAGATGGATCAGGCCGGCCGGGGTGGTGTCGAGCTGGTCGGCGATCGCCCGGGTGATCTCCGCGAGACGCAGAGCGGCGGCTTCCTGGCGCGCTTGCGACCCGGCCCGGGCCTCGCGGGCGGCAGCGAGCGCCTCCAGCGCGGCGTGCGCCCGGCGGTCGGCCTCCGCGAGGGCGGTCTCGCCGTCGGCGAGCCGGTCGGCAGCATCCCGGCGCCTGGCCTCGGCAGATTCGATCTCGGCGAGGAGGCTGCGGCGCCGGCCAAGATAGGTATCAGGAGCCTCGGCGAGCGCCTCCTGCTCGGACCGCGCTCTCTCGATGCGCTCGGCAAGGTCCGAGGCGGCCGCAGTGGCGCGCTCGGCGCGGTCCGACCAGGACCGGATTTCGGCCGCGATCGCGTCCCGCCGCCGCCGTCGCATCTCGGCCTCGTGGATCAGGGCCTGACGGGCCGCCCGGGCTTCTGCGGCCGCCGCGCGTGCCTCTCCGACGCGGGCGCGCTCGACGAGGAGCCGCGCTTCGAGGTCGGGCGCGGGGGCGAGGGCCGCGAGGGCGTCATGGGCCTGCTCGATCCTGGCCTCGGCCTCGGCCTCGCTATCGGTGAGGCGCGCCAGGCCTTCTTCCAAAGCCGACCGCCGGGAGGCGAGATCGGCTTCGCGCCGCTCGGCGGAGGCGAGGCGTGCCCGCGTGCCGTCCAGGGCCTGGCGGGCCGCGCGGGCGGCGTCGATGGCGAGCGTCTCCTGAGCGGAGGCCTGTCGCACCGTCGTGAGGAGCCCTTCCGCCTCCCGGCGCAGGCGCTCGGCCTCCGTGCGGGCCGCGGCAGCATCGCGTTCGAGGTCGCCGAGACGATTCTTCTCGGCCAAGCGCCGCGCGGCCGCGGAGGGCGCCTCGGCTGCCGTCGTGTATCCGTCCCAGCGCCAGAGATCGCCCGCGGGTGAGACCAGTCGTTGCCCAGGGCGCAGGAAGGCGCGCAGGCGCTCCCCGTCCGCTTTGTCGATCACACCGATCTGGCGCAGGCGGCGCGTCAGCGCCGGCGGAGCGTCCGCGACCTCGGCCAGCGCAACCACGCCTTCGGGCAGGGCGGGGTCATCGGCCCCGTCGCCGGTTTCTGCCCAGTAGGCCGGAGCCGAGACGTTGGTCGAGGCGTCGAGATCCTCCCCCAGGGCGGCGCCCAAGGCCGTCTCGTATCCCTTGGCGACAGTGATCTGGTCGAGAGCCGGGGGCCAGAGGTCGCTCGCCGGGGTCGCGAAGAGCTTCGCGAGCGTGCGGGCTTCGGTCTCGAGGCGCTGGGCGCGGCGCTCGGCATCGGCGAGGGGCGCGCGCGAGCGCGTCTCCGCCTCGCGGGCAGCAGCGAGTGCGGCACGGGCGGTGGTCACGGCCTCCTCGGCCTCAGCCGACAGGGTCTCGGCGCCCTCGACCTCTTCACGCAGAGCGTCGGTCGAGGGCTCATCGCCCCCGGAGGCCCGCAGGTCCGCGAGATCGCGCTCGACCCGGGCGCGCTCGGCGCGGAACCGGGTCGCCCGGTCGGTCTCCTCCCGGAGCGCGCGTTCGAGCGCGGCGCGGCGGGCGTTGAGGTCCGAGACCTGCGCCTGGAGGCCGCTCAAGGATGCTTCGGCGGTCGCAAGATCGGCCTCGGCCGCGCTTACGCGCTCCCCAGCCTCGCTCAGAGCGGCGTCGCTCCCCTCCTGGGCCTCCGCAAGCTCGTCCTCCTCGCCCTGGAGCCGTGCGATGGTGGCCTGGGCGTCCGAAGTCAGGGTCGCCTGACGGGCAATGTCCCGGTCGAGATCGGTGATGTGGCGCTCCAGCTCGGCGAGGCGCTCGCGCGAGCGACGCTCCTCGGCTTCGAGCTCCGAGCGGGCATGGGTCAGGCGCTGGAGCGCGGCGGCGGCGGCGGCCTCCGCCTCCCGGAGCGAGGGCAGGGCGTGGGCCGCGACAGCCTGGGCCGTGGCGGCCCGGGTCTGTTCCTCGGCGCGCTCCGCCACGGCCCGCACGTCCCCGGCGGCCTGGCGTTCGGCGGCGGCGGCCTGCTCGTGGGCTTCCGCGAAGTGGATGGCATAGAGGAGTGCCTCGAGCCGGCGGATCTCGGACGAGAGGTTCTTGTAGCGGGATGCCTGGCGCCCCTGCTTCCTGAGGCTCTCGACCTGAATCCCGATCTCGCGCAGGACGTCCTCGACGCGCAGCAGGTTGTCCTCGGCGGCCTTCAGGCGAAGCTCCGCCTCGTGGCGCCTCGCATGCAGGCCGGCGATACCGGCCGCGTCCTCCAGGATCCGGCGCCGGGCCTGGGGCTTCGCCGCGATGATCTCGCTGATCTGGCCCTGGCGCACGAGCGCGGGCGACCGGGCGCCGGTGGCGGCGTCCGCAAACAGGATCTGGACATCGCGGGCACGCACTTCGCGGCCGTTGACGCGGTAGGTGGACCCCTCCTCGCGCGCGATCTTGCGCGAGACTTCGAGGATCTCGGCGTCGTTGAAGGCCGCCGGCGCGGTGCGCTCCTCGTTGTCGATCGTGAGCATCACCTCGGCGCTGTTGCGAGCCGGACGGGAGGTGGAGCCCGAGAAGATCACGTCGTCCATGCCGGTCGCGCGCATATTCTTATGCGAGCTCTCGCCCATGACCCAGCGCAGGGCCTCGACGAGGTTGGACTTGCCGCAGCCGTTCGGGCCCACGACCCCCGTGAGACCGGGCTCGATCAGGAAATCGGTCGGTTCGACGAAGGTCTTGAACCCGACGATGCGCAGCCGCGTGAGCTTCATGGCCGTCGGCTCCCGAGCAAGGGCCGGTTCGTGGCCTTGAATCCGACCATGCGCCGCGTGAGCTTCATGCGCGGGTCGGGGTCAATCGCGGAAGCGCTGGAGCCCCGGACCCGTGGGAGCGGGTCCGGGGAACTGGAGGGAAAGTCGAGGCGGATTACGCTTCCAGCATCGGTTTGATGATCTTCTCGAGCTCATCGATCGACATGTTCCCCGGATGGCGCTGCCCGTTGATGAAGAACGTCGGCGTGGACTCGACCTTGAAGGTCTCCACGCCGCGGTTCTTGACCGCGTTCACTGCCTCATAAAGCTTCTGGTCTTTCAAGCAGGAGTCGAACTTCTCCTGTGAAATCCCGGCCTGGCGCATCATCTGCCGCAGGGCATCGAGTGGCTTCTCGGTGAAGGCCCAAGCGCGCTGCTGCTGGAACAGCATGTCGACGATCGGGTAGAACTTCTTCTCGCCCTCGCAGCGAGCCAGCATGAAGCCCGCCGTCGCGAGAGGGTCGAGCGGGAACTCGCGCAGGATGTACCGGACCTTGCCGGTGTCGATGTAGCGCTTCTTCAGCTCCGGATAGGTGTCGCGGTGGAAGGCGGCGCAGTGCGAGCAGGTCATCGAGGCGTATTCCACGATTGTAACCTTGGCGTCGGCCGGACCCTGCGCGACGTCGCCGAGGGGACCCTGGACCGCGAGGTCCTGCACCGAAACGTTCTGGGCCCAGGCCGGGAACGATGTCGCGAGGAGGGCCGTGGCGGCCACTGATCCGAGAAGCTGGAGCGCTTGGCGCCGGGTGATCATGGGTTCGAAGCTCCAAAAGAGAGAATCTGCCACTGCGGTAGAATCTGGCGCGGATTGTGGCAAGCACCACCGAATGCCGCCAGCGTCACGGTTTCGTGCGGGGCCAGGTCCGGTCATCAGGTCCTGTCATCAGGTCCTGTCATCAGGTCCTGTCATTGGTCCGATACCTTGCTGCGACCCGCGGCTCCGGGCCCCGGCACAAGGCGGGGAGATCCGGAGGCGTCCGTCAGCACGGCACGGCCGAGCCGGTCCAGGGCCCGCTTCAGGCGATCCTCCGCGATCGGGGCCAGGGCCGCGTCGACCTGACGGCGCTCGGCCTCGGTCAGGGAGCGCTCCGGCTTGCGCCGATCCGGCAGCCGCCGGACGGGGCCCTGCTTCAGGACGAGCTTGCCGACGCAGCGCCAGCCGTAATGGGCGTTCACCCGCTCCATGACCTGGGGGGCGAGATGCTGCATCTCGAGGGCGAAGGCGCTCTCGACCCGGATCACGAGGGTCGCGGCGCTGGGCTGTGCATCGGGATTGCCGCCCGATCCCTTTCGCTTCCATTCGAGCTTCAGAGGCTGTGTAAAGGCGGCAAGCCGCTCGCCGACGATGTCGGGCCAGGCCATGACGACATCTGCCGCGGCGAAGCCCTGCGCGCGCAGCGCCGGGCCAAGGCAGGCATCGAGGAGATCTGCGAGGGGCCGGGGCTTGCGCATGATCGACGGGTCCAGGCGAAACGGGGCAGACCGGTATGGTCACGGGGCGAGAAGTCCAAACGCCGCGTTGATTATGGCTGCCGGGCCATTAATCCGGTCTTATGGTAACGCTCCCCCCCGGATCCACCAAGCCATCCGCCGGGCCCGGCCCCGCGCCGGCCGGGGCGGGGCAGCCCACGGCCGAGGATCTGCTGACCTGGTACGACTGGCACCGGCGCGACCTTCCCTGGCGGGCGAAGCCCGGTGAGACCGTGGACCCCTATCGGGTGTGGCTGTCCGAGATCATGCTGCAGCAGACCACGGTCGCGGCGGTCAAACCCTTCTATGTGCGCTTTCTGGAGCGCTTCCCGACCGTCGAGGCTCTGGCTGAGGCGCCCACCGAGGCCGTGATGCAGGCTTGGGCCGGGCTCGGCTATTATTCCCGGGCCCGGAATCTCCACGCCTGCGCCAAGGCGGTGGTCGAGCGGCATGGGGGGCGCTTCCCGCCAACGGAGGCGGAACTCCTGAAGATGCCCGGCATCGGCGCCTATACCGCGGCGGCGGTGGCGGCGATTGCCTTCAACGAGAGAGCCGCTGCCGTCGATGGCAATGTCGAGCGGGTCATGGCCCGGGTGTTCCGGATCGAGGAGCCGCTTCCCAAGGCGAAGCCCCAGGTGCGGATGCTCACCGAAGCACTGGTGCCCCCCGACCGGCCAGGCGACTTCGCGCAAGCCGTCATGGATCTCGGCGCCACCATCTGCACGCCGAAGCGCCCGGCTTGCGCGCTCTGCCCCTGGATGCGCCCCTGCGCGGCCCGCGCCGCGGGTCTGCAGGAGGATTATCCGAAAAAGGTCAAGAAGACGGAGGGCCAGCTGCGCCTCGGGGCAGCCTTCGTGGTGCTGCGGTCCGACGATGCGGTCCTGCTCCGGACACGGCCGCCCACCGGCCTCCTCGGCGGGATGGCGGAGCCGCCGACGAGCGAGTGGGCGCCAGACTACGCTGTCGCGCGCGCCATGCTCGACGCGCCCATCGAGGCGCGCTGGAAGAGGCTCCCGGGCGTCGTCCGCCACACCTTCACGCATTTCCCGTTGGAGCTCACGGTGTTCTTCGCGAAGGTTCCGCGCGGCACGCCTGCGCCGGACGAGATGCGCTGGACGCCTCGCGCGGCTCTCGCTGAGGAGGCGCTGCCGGGCGCCATGAAGAAGGTGCTGGTGCACGCGCTGGGGGCGTTGCCGAATCCACCCTCCGCACCAGAGGAGGGAGGGCGCCACACGCGCCCCGAAAAAGCGGCATCCCAGGATTGAGCCGGCACACCCTGTGCCGCCTATCCCTCTGCTTACCTGATGCGCGGCCCAGGACCGCGCATCAGGGAGATCACTTGTGGGGAAGGAGAGTGGCCGTCCCTTCCGTCGCTCGCGAGCGACGATCTAGGGGTTGAGAGCTTCCCTGACCTTGGCGCGGTAATCGTCGATCGACACCAGGCGGCCTTTCCGCTCCGCGTGCCAGAATGTCCAGCCATTGCAGGCCGGGAGCCCCTGGACGAGGGCGCCGATCTTGTGAATCGAGCCCACGATGCCGCTGACCGACAGCGTGCCGTCGGCGCGCACGATCGCCTGATGGCGCCGCCGATCGTCGACGAGCATTTCCCCCGGATGGATATGGCCGCCCTCGATGAGCGTCAGGAACGGCACGCGGGCTTCCGCGCGCTTCTCCGGGGGAGCGGCAAAGGAGATGTCCGAGAGGGGCTCGACGCGGTCGATCCGCGCCCGCGCCGCAGCGGCGTAGGTGGAGTCGCGCTCGACACCGATGAAGTGGCGCCCGAGGCGTTTGGCGACCGCGCCTGTGGTGCCGGTGCCGAAGAAGGGATCGAGCACCACGTCGCCCGGGTTCGTGGATGCCAGGATCACGCGCGCCAGCAACGCCTCCGGCTTCTGGGTCGGATGCACCTTCCGTCCGTCCGCTCCCTTGAGGCGCTCCTCGCCGGTGCAGAGCGGGATGAACCAGTCCGAGCGCATCTGCAGGTCATCGTTTCCGGCCTTCAGGGCTTCGTAATGGAAGGTGTAGGCCTTGGCGTCGGCGCTCTTCGAGGCCCAGATCAGCGTCTCGTGCGCATTGGTGAAGCGCCGGCCGCGGAAGTTCGGCATCGGGTTGGCCTTGCGCCAGACGATGTCGTTGAGGAGCCAGAACTCGAGATCCTGGAGCGCGGCACCGACCCGGAAGATGTTATGGTAGGAGCCGATGACCCAGAGGGTCGCGTTCTTCTTCATCACCCGGCGGCAGGCCAGCAACCAGGCACGCGTGAAGGCATCGTAAGCCGCGAAGCTCGCGAATTTGTCCCAGTCGTCGTCGACCGCGTCCACGACGCTGGCATCGGGACGCGTCAGCGCGCCCTCGAGCTGGAGGTTGTAGGGCGGGTCGGCAAAGACCGCATCGACGCTCTCGGGTGGCAGCTTCTCCAGCGCGGCGATGCAATCGCCGATCAGGATGCTGTCGAGGGGAAGAGACGGCGCGACGAACGAGGGGCGTTTATGCCCCGTCCGAGGTGCCGGCGCGGCCTGCCCGGGACGCGAGACCTGAATCCGGGCGGCGGCGCCGGCGGCCCCGGTACGCAAGGTACCCATGGGTGATCACCGGTTACGCAACTGACGATCCGGATCATGCAGCCGTTAAGGTAAAGAACGGGTTTCCGGGACGCGCGAAACGCGATTTTTTATGCCGTCTGGCCGCGGCTCCGCCGTTGATTCCGTTGATCTTTTTCGTAAACGCGCGTTAACCCGGGGTTAAGCGCGTTTAACCCTGCCGAATCGGCGCGAAACTGGTGCGGTGAAACGGGCAGGGGCCTTCCTGCACGAGCGCCTTCAGGTGCGCGGCCGTGCTGTAGCCGGCGTTGCGTTCGAACCCGTAGGCGGGGTGTCGTCCGCCGAGGCGGCGCATCAGCCGGTCGCGCATCACCTTCGCGACGATCGAGGCCGCCGCGATGGAGGCGACCGTCGCGTCTCCCTTCACGATCGTCTGCACGGCGCAGGGCAGGGGAGGCGGATCGTTGCCGTCGACCAGCGCCACATCCGGCCGGCGGGGCAGCGCGGCGAGCGCCCGGCACATGGCAAGGAGCGATGCCTGACGGATGTTGATGGCGTCGATCGTCGCATGACAGACCGAGGCGATGCCGACATCGCCGCTTGCCAGGATGGCTTCGAACAGGGCTTCCCGGCGCGCGGCCGTGAGCGCCTTCGAATCGGCCAGTCCTGCGGGGACGCAGGCTGGATCGAGCACCACGGCGGCGGCCACGACGGGTCCGGCCAACGGTCCGCGTCCGGCCTCGTCGAGGCCTGCCACACAGGATTGGCCTCGTGCATGGAGCGAACGTTCGAGGGTGAGATCGAGGACGGGGCGGATCATGCGAATCGGTCGGGACGGCTGCACAGAGAAGGGGAGGGCGCACCTGTTGTCACGTTGCGGCCCATTCAGGACAGGATGATGGGTGGGTCAACCGAAGAGAAGGGGCCCCTCTCGCTGATGCGCCTCTCTCTCACCAGCCGTGGTTGGGTATGGCGCGAGCGCCGGCTGCTCCTGCTTCCGGATTCGGGAGCGGGCGCCGCTGGTCAGAACAGGCTCAACTGTCCTGTTGCCGGCACGGGAGGCACGAACAGGTCCGTCCTTAATTTCAACCGCCGCTGGTTCATCTGGAGCCGCGCGATGGCTGTCTCGAAGCGGCGGCCGATCATCCAGGCATAGGGGCCGACCCCGGTCTGTCGAACCGTCCATCCCGAATCGTAGTCCTTGCCCCCGCGCGCCTCCTGCAGAACCGACAGCACGTGGCGGAGCTTGTCGGGATAGTGCTCGTGGAGCCAGTCGCGGACGAGGTCTTTCAGTTCGTGCGGCAGGCGCAAAAGCACGTAGCCGGCCTCGGTGGCGCCCGCCACCTGGCACGCGCGGAGGATAGCCTCGATCTCGTGGTCGTTGATGGCCGGGATGATGGGCGCGACCAGCACAGCGACGGGAATGCCCGCGTCGGTGAGCTGCCGGATCGTGTCGAGGCGACGCGGGGGCGTCGGCGCGCGCGGCTCCATGCGGCGTGCAAGTCGGGGATCGAGCGTCGTAACCGAGATCGCGACCTTCACGAGCCCACGCGCAGCCATCGGAGCCAGGATGTCGAGATCGCGGGTCACGAGTGCGGATTTCGTCACGATCCCGACCGGGTGATTCGTCCTCGCCAGCACCTCGAGGATGGAGCGTGTCAGGCGGAGCCGTCGCTCCACAGGCTGGTAGGGGTCGGTGTTGGCGCCGAGCGCGATCGTGCGGGGCACATAACCGGGCGCGCGCAGCTCTTTCTCCAGCAATTCGGCCGCGCCGCTCTTGGCGAAGATCTTGGTTTCGAAGTCGAGGCCTGGCGACAAGCCCTGGAAGGCATGGGTCGGCCGTGCGAAGCAATAGGAGCAGCCGTGCTCGCAGCCGCGATAGGGGTTGATGGAACGCTCGAAACCGATATCGGGCGAGTCGTTGCGGGTGATGATCGTGCGGGCGCGCTCGACGATCACCTCCGTCTCGATCGCTTCCGGCTCCTCGTCCGGGCTCCAGCCGTCGTCGAATGCCTCCCGCTGCACCGCCTCGAAACGACCGCCGGGATTGGCCGCGGCACCCCGTCCGCGCCGCCGCTCCACCTCGACCCGATAGGCCGGGTCGGCCATGCGCTGCCGCGCCGCATCATCGGCATCGGGTGAAGGATGTCCGCTGCGGCCCGGATCCTGCTCGCCCCTCGTCGGGGTCCGGCTGCGGGCTTTCGGGTGAGAAGAGACAGACATGGCGCAGGCTCCGATGGCACCGGCGAGCTGGGCCATTATCGGAACAAAAAGCGAACAATGCAACCGTTCCCGCGAGCTGGCAGGCCGGTTATGCTGGAGGCATGATCACTGCTCTCATCAGGGCGGAGCACGGGGTGGATGCACTGGCCGTGACGCTCTCCGCGCTTATCTCGGCCGTCGCCGAAGGGCTCGTCGGCGATGCGGTCGTGCTGGCGGCGCCGGGTGACCAGGACGCCATGCGCATCGCCGACGCGCTCGGAGCGACGTTCCTGCCGCTTGCCGCGGGAGAGGATCCGTGGCGGCGGGGGGCGAGCTTTGCGAAGCGCGACTGGGTCCTGTGCCTCGATGCCGGTGATGTCCCCGCGGAGGGCTGGATCCGAGCCCTGGAGCGCTTCATCGCCCTGAGCCCGCCCGAGCGTCGCCTCGGCCGCTTCCCGCGGCGCGCGGGCACCTGGCGCGAGAGCTTCAGCCTGCGTTGGCAGGCGCTCCGGGGCCATGGCCAGATCAGAGCTGGCGACGTCGCGCGCCGTGCACTGCTCCTGGAGGAGCGTCGGACGGAGCGCCCGGTGCGCATCGCCGCCAGCATCGAGCGCGACCCGGTCTTCGGCTGACGCGCGGACGGCCGGCTCCTGGGTTCACCTCAACCGGAGGCATCACGGGCGAGCCTTGCCGCGCTTCAGGTGCTCGTCCAGACGGGGCATGATCTCGACGAAATTACAGGGCCGGTGGCGGTAGTCGAGCTGGCTGACGAGAATGCCATCCCAGGCGTCCTTGCAGGCACCGGGGGAGCCTGGAAGAACGAAGATATAGGTCGCGCCCGCAACTCCGCCCGTGGCTCGGGACTGCAGGGTCGAGGTGCCTATCTTGTCGTAGCTGATGCGATGGAAGACCGCCGAGAAGCCGTCCATACGCTTCTCGAATAGAGGTTCGATGGCCTCTGGAGTCACGTCGCGGCCGGTAAAGCCGGTGCCGCCAGTCGTGATCACCACGTCGATCGCTGGGTCGGCGATCCAGGATCTCACCTTCTCCTGGATGGCCTCGATCTCGTCAGGCACGATCGCGCGCTCGGCGAGGCGGTGGCCGGCGGCCGTGAGGCGGTCCACCAGGGTCGCGCCGGAGCGGTCTTCATCGATCGAGCGTGTGTCCGAGACGGTGAGCACTGCGATCGAGAGCGGAACGAAGGGCAGGCTGGGGTCAAGCGGCATAGTCGGGCTCAGGGCAGGACGGATGAAGCTGCACAGAGTCGCGGCTCCGCGATCCCTTGGCAAGGGCATACCCGATTGCGGTCAAGCCGTTCCGGAACCGGCATTTTCTTCCGGACGTTGGTGTTGCGCCTCAGAGCGAGGGAGCGAAGCCATGCAGTCCACGACCCCACAGAGCGGCGATGTCCGCGAGACCCAGAACCTGATCGCGAGCGATAAGGTCGAGGGAACCCCCGTGCGCCGGACCGACGGCGAGAAGATCGGCACGATCGAGAGGGTGATGATCGACAAGCGTTCGGGCCAGGTCGCCTATGCGGTGATGAGCTTCGGCGGCTTCATGGGCCTCGGCGAGGAGTACTACACGCTCCCCTGGGGCGTCCTGAAATACAACACGGCACTCGATGCCTATGAGCTCAATCTCACCGAGGATCAGCTGCGTGGCGCCCCGCGTCGCACCGCCGAGGGGCACGATGCCTCCTACGATCGCGAGTGGGAGGAGCATGTCCACCGCTACTACAATGCCACCCCGTATTGGGGCGCGTCCGATCCGATGAGCACGGGGCGCTGAGCGCCTCCCCGTGGGGCGAGTGACATGTCGCCCGGTCCGCCAGGCGATTTCCCGTCGGCAGTGACATCCAGAGGAAAGGCCCCGCAGGATGAATCCTGCGGGGCCTTTCCTATAGGGGAAGGGCGGTGCGAAGCCGCCCTTGGCCTTCAGCTGTTCGAGCTGTCGCCGTTCGACCTGCCGGAGCCTTTGCGCGAGCTCGAGCGGCGGCTGCCGACGGCGCCGGACTTCTTGGTCGAAGACGTGCGGCTCGAAGCGGCAGCCGCGCGTTGCGTGCTCTTTGAGCCGCTGCGGGCCCCCGACTTAGCACCCGACTTAGCACCCGACTTGGCGCCGGACTTCGTGCCCGACCGCGCGCCACCCTTCGCACCACCCTTCGCGGCCGTGCTGCGGCCCGCCGACTTCGTGGCTCCACCACGGCTCGACGAGCGCGCGGCCGATTTCGTTCCGGACGACCGGGTCGAGGATTTCGACGCGGACTTGGTGCCGGAGCGAGCCGACGACCGCGAGGCCGATTTGGTGCCCGACTTGGCGCCCGATTTCGTTGCAGCCTTGCTGCCACCGGACCGGGACGACTTGGTTGCGGATTTGGTGCCGGACTTGGTCGATGACTTCGTCGCCGATTTGGTGCCCGACTTCGCGGCAGACTTCGTGCCCGACTTCGAGCCCGACTTGCTACCAGTCTTCGACGAAGACTTCGCGGCAGACTTCGTGCCCGACTTGGCTGCGCTCTTCTTCGCACCGGATTTTGCGGCGCTGGATTTCGCGGCGCTCTTGGTGCCGGCCTTCTTGGCGCCACCCCGGGCGCTGCCGGATTTCGCGGTGCTCTTCTTTGCACCGGTCGATGCGCTCTTGCGTGAGGACGTTCCACTCCGCGCGCGGCCGCTGCGCGAGCCGCTTCCGGCGCCGCCTGCAGCGGATCCGCCAGTGTTGCTTTCATCCTGCATGGTGTTCGACTTATCGTCTGTCGCCATCATCGCCTCCTTCAAGGACCCTCGCGTGTCAACCGTCACGCTTGACCAAGGCAACGTCATTATATGGAGCAGGTTCCGAAAGTGGATAAGTCCTTGAAGTAGTCGCGCCCTCTTTTCTGTGGATTGTTTGGCCGTCGGAGCGGCGTTTCACTGCGATCAACCTGTCAAGAGGGCGGCGCAAACGTGCTCTTGATAAGCAGGCCGGAGTGTACGAGACAGCGCGCGCGCTGTCTTGTGCGCCGTCGATGGCGCCCGGTAATATTTCAGATAAATCAATATCTTGAATGATTGGCATGCGCTGTGCGGAGACGTCGCAAGTCCCCCTTCGCCGGACTGAGGACCGCGAGCCTCGTCTTCCGCAAAGGCCTGTGGCGTGTTGCTGGCGACCGGACCGCCCGCACCGGAACGTCGATCCAATTTTTTTCTGCATGGGGGTTCGGAAGACCTGAGTCCAACCCGACACGAGCCATCCCGCAGCCGTGCCCGCTCCGGCGACTCACGACGGTCGTCGAGAACGCGCATGTGATGCCGGTACACGAGACATCCCCGTCACGCCCTTCACGGAACGCTCAGTGCGAGGTAAGCGGGACTCCCCGACCGACCAGGTGAAACCCGTGAGACCAGTCCTCCGTCCCGCTGCCGTGCTCTCTTCCGCGGGCCGAGCGTCGTGACTCACCGCACCATCCTCCTCGTCGTGATGTGGATGAGCGGTGCGCTCGTCTCGTTCTCGGCCACGGCGATTGCGGTGCGGGCACTCGCGCGCTCTTTCAGTGTGTTCGAGATCCTCTCCCTGCGGAATGCCGCGGGCATCGGAATCCTCCTGACCTTTGCGCTCTTCAACCCCGGCCTCCGCAGCAGCCTGCGCCCGCAGCGGATGGCCCTGCATGCGGTCCGCAATGTGGTGCACTTCGGGGGCACCTACGCTTGGACCCTTGGCGTCACGCTGCTGCCGCTCGCGACGGTGTTCGCGCTCGAGTTCACGACGCCGGTTTGGGTCGCAGGGCTCGCCGTGCTCATGCTGGGGGAGCGCCTGACCGCGAGCCGTCTCATTGCGATCGTGCTCGGCTTCCTCGGCGTCATCGTGATCCTGCGTCCCGGACTCGAGACCCTGCAGCCGGCCGCTCTCGTGGTCCTGGGGTCGGCCCTCGGCTTCGCACTGACGGCGATTGCAACAAAGAAGCTGACGCGCACGATCCCGACCTTCGCGATCCTGTTCTGGATGAACGTGATGCAGCTGCCGCTGAACCTCGTGGGATCGGACCCGGCGTTCTGGGCCCGGATCGACACCACCCATGCCCTGCCGCTCGCCGGAATCGCTGTGTGCGGCCTGTTCTCCCACTTCTGCCTCACCAACGCCTACCGCCACGGCGACGCCACGATGGTGGTGCCGCTCGATTTCCTGCGCATCCCGCTCATCGCGATCGTGGGATGGCAGCTCTACGGCGAGAGCCTCGACCCACTCGTCTTCCTGGGCAGTGTCTTCATCATTGCGGGCATACTGTGGAACCTGCGCGCCGAGGCGCGCACGCCGTTGGTGAAGCTCGCGCCATGAGCGGCCGGAGGAAGCCGCCGGGCGCCCATGCGCTGCATCCGTGGGGCCGAGCGCGGTGACCTGGTCCCCGCAGCAGGACGCGGCCCTCAAGGCCGTCGCGGAGTGGCTGCGCCGCGGCGACCGTCCGGTGTTCCGGCTGTTCGGCTATGCCGGCACCGGCAAGACGACGCTCGCGACCCATCTCGCTGAGGGCGTGGATGGCGACGTGGTGTTCGGAGCCTATACCGGCAAGGCCGCGCTCGTCATGCGCTCCAAGGGCTGCACGGATGCCTCTACCATCCACTCTCTGATCTACCGCTCGCGCGAAGGCGACGAGAACGGACCGCAATTCGTGCTCAACCGGTCGAGCGCCGCCGCCAAGGCGGACCTCATCGTGATCGACGAGTGCTCCATGGTCGATGAGGAGCTTGGGCGCGATCTCCTCTCGTTCGGCCGTCCCGTGCTGGTGCTCGGCGATCCGGCGCAGCTCCCGCCCGTGAAGGGCGGCGGCTTCTTCACGGAGGCTGCACCGGACGTGATGCTCACCGAGGTTCACCGGCAGGCCCAGGACAATCCAATCGTGCATCTCTCGATGGCCGTGCGGGAGGGCGGGCGCCTGGAGCCTGGCAGCTTCGGCGCAAGCCGCGTCATCCGACGGCGCGAGATCGATGCCGATCAGGTCATGCACGCCGACCAGGTGCTCGTCGGGATGAACAAGACTCGGCGCCTCTACAACACGCGCATCCGCCAGCTGCGCGGCTTTCGCGATCCGTTGCCGGCAGCAGGCGAGAAGCTCGTGTGTCTGCGAAACGACAAGACGAAGGGCCTTCTCAACGGCGGGACCTGGACGATCCAGGCGCTGCGCGGCATCCGCAACGATTACCTGCGCATGGATGTGCTGCCCGAGGAGGAGGGGCGCCGCCGCGCGGTCGAGGTCTCCGTGCTCAAGCACTTTTTCGAGGACGCCGAAGAGGAGATCCCCTACATCCTGCGCCGGGAATCGGATGAGTTCACGTACGGCTATGCGCTCACGGTCCACAAGGCGCAAGGGTCGCAATGGGACGATCTGGTTCTGTTCGACGAGTCCTTCGCCTTCCGGGAGCATCGCAGCCGCTGGCTCTACACAGGTCTCACGCGCGCGGCCGAGCGGATCACGGTGGTGATCTGACACGGCGCCAGATGCATCGCTTCGCGCAGGCAGCATTCCCGGAGACCCCGCCGCCCTGAACCGAAGCGCGGCTGAGCGGTTGTCTCGGGGATATCCACCTCGATGCCTGAGGAGACATTCATGCTGAAACGGCTGCTCATCGCGGGCTTCATGTCCGGCCTCGCCGGGCCTGTCCTGGCTCAGACGAATCCCGCGCCTGCGACGGGAGGCTTCCTGACCCAGATGCCGGCCGACGGCCTGCGCCTGTCGAAGCTGCGCGGCGTCGACGTGATCGGTTCGGACATCACGCGCATCGGCGACATCGAGGACGTGCTGGTGAGTCGCGATGGGCAGGTTGCAGGTGTTCTGGTGGGTGTCGGCGGGTTCCTCGGGATCGGCGAGAAATCGGTCGCGGTGCCATTTGCCTCGCTCCTGTGGAACTTCGAGGCCTCGCCCACGGCAGGTCCTGCATCGAGCAATACCGGCACTCCAGCAGACAATGGCCTGCGCACCCAGGCGGCGACCGCGAACGATCCCATGAGCCCGGGTGTCAACACTACGGGGGCCATCGGAACGCCGGCTCAGACGAACGCGGGCGCGACGGCCGCGCCCGGAGGCACAACGCCTGGCACGACGCCTGTCACGACGCCGGGTATGACGCCTGGCACAGGCGGTGCATCTGCAGCGGGTGGGCCAGGAGCCCTGACCCCGATGGCGCAGGGGAGCGGCAATGGAGCGGCCCGCTCCGGCATGGAAGCTGCAATGGGCGGTGCGGCTCCCGTCGGCTCTGCGACTACGGCGGTGACGGGCGGCCATGCGCCGACACGTGCGGTGCTCCGCATGACGAAGCAGGAACTGCAGGATGCTCCCGCCTGGAGCGAAAGGCGCTAATCGCCCCGACGCCAATGGGGCCGCCGCCCGGCGGCCCTCATCTATTTAACGAGTATACGTTTCTGCGCCTGGCCATCGGCCCGTCATTCACGAGAGCTTGAGACCCCGCGGCCTCACCTTGACGAGCCCGCTCCGCTGCCAGACCTTCACCGGATCTGCCAGGGAGACCGACATGATCCCGCGTCCGCTTCTTCTCGCCGTCGCACCGTTCCTTGCGGGAGGCGCTGCCGTCGCTCATCACGGGTGGGGCAGCTACGATGCTGCCAAAAAGTTCACGGTCACGAGCACCATCGAGACCCTCGCCTGGCATAACCCGCACGTCCACGTCACCGTGCGACACGAAGGTGGGACCTGGGAGGCCGTGCTGGCGCCGCCCTTCCGGATGGAGGCGCGCGGCCTGAACCCCGATCTCATCAAGGCCGGGACCGAGGTGACCCTGGAGGGCTATCCCTCGACCCGGACCGAGCGCGAGCTGCGGGCCGAACGCATCACAGTGGCGAGCAAGACCTTCGAGCTTCGCTGACGCATGCTTGACCTCTATCGCGATGCGCTCCAGGCCCTGGAGCATTCGGGCCTCGGGCATCTCGCGCGCGACTCGGCCTGGACCTTTACCATCGCCAACCTGCTTCATGTTCTCGGCGCGGCGCTCGTGCTCGGCAGCATCGCGGTCTTCGACATCCAGGTGCTGCTGCGTCGCGGGTGGGTGGCGGCGCAGACGGGCCGCGTCGCCATTCCCCTGGCCGCATTCGGCCTTGCGCTTCAGGTCCCGACCGGGCTCGTGTTGCTGGCCGCCGAGGCAAGCGCGCTCGGGCGCAACCCGGCCTTCTATGCCAAGCTCGCGTTCATCGTGCTCGGCCTCCTGAACCTGGCTGTGGTGCACCTCCGCTTCCGGGATGTGCTGGGGACAGATGTGCCCGACGGGGCCCGCGCCTTTGCTGCGGTCTCGCTTATGGCCTGGACCGCGACCCTCATCGCGGGGCGGCTGATCGCCTATCTGTAGCCCGTCAGGCGGGCCTCGCCTCAGGCCCCTCTCCGGAGCCATCATGGCCGGAACGAGCCCGGCCATTCTCCTCTATATCCTGGCAACGAGCGGTATAGTCTCACGCGACGGCAGACGCCGACCGGCGCAGGCCCATGAACTGCAGCTCCGCATACATCGCTACGGCGACGGCTTGCGCGATCACGAAGACAGTGCCGGCCGCCGTCGGCGCAACCCAGCCGCTGACGAGGAGCAGGACGCTGTCCGCAGCCCACAGCGCGTTGAGGCCGATCACGGCAAGGACTGCCATCCGCGGCAGGCGCTCCCGGGTGCCGAGAAAGGCCACGAGAGCCACGAAAGGCAACAGTACGAGCCCGGCACCGCGAAGCAGCGCTGCCGGAAGTCCAAGCAGCCCCTCGAGGAAGCCGGCTCCTCCGATGAGAAGGGCCGCACAGGCTGCGCTTGTGACTGCATCGGCAAGCAGGGCTTGGCGCAGGAGAGGGGCGGGAAGGATCGGGGCGTTCGTCATGGTGAGGGCTCCTTGGTTCGAGGTCTCCCCGAGCGGATTGGCGAGGAGACGATGAGAGGATGATCGGAGCGATGCGGCCGGTCGATTACCTCCGAGGTCATTGGAGGCGCGCTCTTCCCGGCCTATCGTGATCCCGACATCGTCCCAGTGAGCAATCGAGCATGAGCCAGGCCGCACCACGGATCGGCGATCACCTGCGCGAATGGCGTCAGCGCAGGCGCATGAGCCAGATGGATCTTGCGCTTGATGCCGAAATCTCGACCCGGCACCTGAGCTTCCTCGAAACGGGGCGGGCGGCGCCGAGTCGCGACATGGTCCTGCGCCTCGCCGAGCGCCTGGAGGTCCCCTTGCGCGAGCGCAACGTGCTCCTCGTCGCTGCGGGCTTCGCGCCCGTCTTCAGCGAGCGCCGCCTCGACGATCCGGCCCTCGCGCCGGCCCGCGCCGCGGTCGAGCTCGTGCTCAAGGGCCACGAACCCTATCCGGCGCTGGCGGTCGACCGGCACTGGACGCTCGTCGCCGCCAATGCCGCTATCGCGCCGCTGCTCGCGGGCATCGATCCCGGACTCCTGGAGCCGCCCGTCAATGTTCTGCGCCTGAGCCTCCATCCGGACGGCCTCGCTCCGCGGATCGTGAACCTCGCCGAGTGGCGCAGCCATCTCCTCGGGCGCTTACGCCACGAGATCGAGCTGACCGCCGATCCGGTCCTCCTGGACCTCCTGAACGATCTGCGTGCGCTGCCAGGGCCACGGGATCACCCCGCTTCGAGGCTGGATTTTGGCGGGGTCGTTGTGCCGATGCGCTTTGCGTCCCCGGCCGGGACGCTGTCGCTCTTCTCAACCACGACCGTGTTCGGCACCCCCGTCGACGTCACGCTCGCGGAACTCGCCATCGAGGCATTCTACCCGGCCGATGAAGATACCGCCGAGACATTACGCAGGATCATGGCAGCCTCGCCGTCTCCCGCCTGATCAGGCGACTGGACACCGGATCTGTCGGGTGCAAAATCCCGCGCCAGTTCCCAGGAGAAATCATGTCGGCACAGAAAGCTTCCGTCGTCGTTCCTGCCGGAAGGCTGGAGGCGATCGTCCGCGCCATCTTCTCGTCTCTCGGCTCGACCGAGCGGGAGGCGGGGCTCATCGCCCGTCACCTCGTGGAGGCGAACCTGCGCGGGCACGATTCGCACGGGATCGGCATGATCCCAGCCTATGTCGCCAATGGCCTTTCGGGCCATCTGGTGGTGAACAACAGCCTCGCCACGGACCTTGATACGGGAACGCTCCTGATCTGTGACGGCGGGCAGGGAGCGGGCCAGGTGATGGCGCACGATGCCATGGCGCTCGGGATCGCGCGCGCCAAGGAGCACGGCAGCTGCATCCTCGGGCTTCGCAACAGCCATCATATCGGCCGCATCGGCCACTGGGCCGAGCAGAGCGTTGCGGCCGGTCTCGTCTCGATCCACTTCGTCAATGTCGTGAGCGAGCCCGCCGTGGTGCCCTTCGGAGGCACTCAACCCCGGATGGGAACCAATCCCTTCGCGATCGGCATCCCCCGGCCGGGAGCCGAGCCCATCATTCTCGATTTCGCCACGAGCCGCTGGGCTGTGGGCAAGATCCGGGTCGCCTACAACAAGGGCGAGACCATCCCCGAGGGCTACCTGCTCGATGCGGAGGGAAGGCCCACCACGAATCCGGGCGACCTCTTCACATCGCCCCCAGGCGGGTTGCTCACCTTCGGAGAGCACAAGGGCTGGGGCATGTCGCTCGCCTGCGAGCTGCTCGCCGCCGCGCTGACCGGCGGAAAGACCCAGACCGGCCCGCGGGCCAGTCCGGCGATCCTCAATTCCATGCTGGCCGTGATCGTGAGCCCCGACAAGCTCGGCACCGCAGGGCCCTTCGCGGAGAGCCTCGAGAATGTGGTGCGCTGGGTTCAGTCCGAGAACGGCGGCGGCGCGGCTCATGTCCGGCTCGCCGGCGATCCTGAGCGCGAGACCCGGGCGCGGCGCCTGGCGGAGGGGATCCCGGTCGATCCCTCGACCTGGGAACTCGTGCATACGGCCGCCGAGCAGGCTGGCCTGATGCGGGCGGCCGTGGACGCGATCGGCTAGAGCCGATCGCGCCCGCGTCAGCCGTCGGTCGTTTAAGCGGCGCCGTCGTCGTTGGCGGCGTCGCCCTCCATGGAGTCGATCTCGACGAGGAACACCACGTCGATCGGTTCCTCGTCTTCCTCCCCTTCGTCCTCGTCCTCATACTCCTCGTCGTTCATGGCTTCGTCGAAGGAGTCGATCTCTTCCTCCGTGGCCGGGCGGATCGTCAGCGGCGTGCGCCCGTCCCAAAGCGTCACGCCGTCGCTGGTGAGCGACTTCAGATCTTCCTTGAACTCTTCGCTCTCGAAGAGCCCGGCGGCCTCGTCCTCGTTGGCATTGGTGACGGCGATCGCCGTGCCCTTGATCTCGAGCGTGAACATGGCAGGTCCTTTCCTGGATTCTCCGCGAACCCACGACAACGCCGCAGCGCGCCTTTGGATCGGGGTCTGCCCTGCCTTACCTGCCGCAGGTCAAGCTGGCTACTGCGCTCGCCGCGCCGGGGTGGAGGCAGCTTCGCTCTCGAGCCACCCTCGCGGCTGGTGACCCCCGTCACACCATGGCGCCACCGCAGAGGTGCGGCCCTTCCCGACCGCGGGCCCGTGCCCGGATTGTTCCATCGACCGAGGACTGCGCGGGTCGCCAATCCCCGGGGACGACGATGCACGCCCAGGCCCGTGGCGGCAGGCTGGCGCTGGGTCCGGCGGACATACGCATGCAACCGCGGCTGGGCCTGCGGCGTTGCCTTGCGGGGACCGGTTTCACGAATTTGGGACAAAGAGAGGCGGCGCCATGAGCCTCGCGCATCGGACGGATCGCCGCCGCCTTGCGTTCCTCTGCGTCGTGAGTGTCCTCGCAGCTGCCCCAGGCTCTGCCGCGGCCGGCGTTTCGTCAAGCGGCGCCGTCAAGGAGCGCCCGGGGCCGCGCGTCGCGGCCCTGTTCGATCCCGCTTCCCGCGAGACCCGTGTGACCGCACGGGTCGAGGGCCTATGCGTCGCGCTCGACCTGCCGCTGGCCTGGACGCTCGACCCCGATGCGGCCGCCCCGGAGGCGGCGCTGTCCGCCCACCTGCAGGACGCCGACGGCCTGGCGCTGGACCTGGTGCTCCGGCCCGTCCGCACCCTGCCGCCCGGGCCGGGCGTGGCGAGCCGGAACGGCGCGCTGCCCGCCGGCGACGCGCTCGCCCGCCGCGCCGCGGGAGCGATCCAGAGCGACTATGAGGGCTTCCTGGGCCGTCCGGCCCAGTCGGTCACCTTCAAGCCCCTGGGCTCGGGGTCGCTCCGCTGGACCGCGACATGGCTCGATTCCCAGCTGCCGTCCGGCAGCGGGGCCCTGACGGTCGACGCCGCCATCCTGCCGCTGTCGTCCGATTGGGTGCTGGAGCTGTCCCTGTCGGGCACCGAGAACCCGCCGCTGCACGAGGCCGTGCTGGGCGCGGTCGTGGGGCGGGTGCGGTCAGGCCGGCACTGCTAGACGCATCACCGGCCTGACCGCCGGCCCCGTCCTTACCGCCCGCGACTGCGCTGCTGCGCCTTGATGGCGTTCTCGACCTTGTCGAGCTTGTCCTCGAGCTTGTCGAGCTTCGCCAGGATCTGGTGGAGGATGTCGGGGGTCACGCGGGCGTATTCCACCGATTCCCGGGTGGCCTTCGCGGTCGCCTTCGCGGCTTCGAGGAGCTCGCGCGTGTCGGCTTCCGAGAGCGGAGCGGCCGGGGCCGCTGGCGCCTGCGCGGCGGCCGGGCTCAGGCAGCCGACCGCCACGGCCATCGCGACCCCAGTGAATAATGCACGCATCCCGTCCTCCTCGGTGTCATCGGATTCGTGCCGCGGAGCTTCGCGATCCCGGCGCTCCGGTCAAGCCTCTGGCGGGGCGAAAGACTTGCCCCGCCCCGGGCGATTGCCGTTATGATCCCGCGGCACCGCCCGCCCCACCTTCGCCAGGACCTTCGCATGATCCTTTCGTGGCTCTCGCACGCCGCGCTGTCCGTCCTCTGGGCCCTGATCCTCTGGGGCGCCGTGCTGGCCGTGCAGCGGCGGCTGCCGAGCCTGGTCGAGACGGTGCTCTGCACCCTGACGCCGATCGCCTGGTACTGGTCCCGCGAATCGACCCAGTACGAGCGCTACCGCCACTACCGGGCGGGCTATATCGAGCGGCTGCTGCCGTGGAACTGGTCCGAGGATCAGATTGGCGACCTCTTCGTGCCGGTCTGCGTGCTGGCGCTGCTGGTGGTCGCCTATGCGATCGTCCGCACCGCCCGCCCGGCGCGGCAGAACCGCGCGGCAGCGGCGGCGGGCCCGGTCGCGCCCGGCGACGGCGGCCGGCTCAGGGCATGATGGTCTGCGGCGACCAGCCCGCCAGCGACCAGAACGCGTATTGCATCACGACAACGAACCCGACGATCAGCAGGAACTTCCGCTTTTCCTTGTCGACCCGCTTCTTCTTGCGCCGCGCCATGCGCCTGCACCCCTGATTGGAGCCGGACGGTCCCGGCCCGCTATCCCTTGCGATGTCCCGTGACGGTGTCCCCGCCCGTTGCCCCGTGCCGGGGCCGCCATCCCGGGCGACGTCCGGCGGGCGGCCTCACCACGGGGCCGGAGTCCCGTTGTAGATCCAATAGGCCGCCCCGACCGAAGCAGCGATGAGGGTCATCGCCGCGGCGGCGAGGAGATCGGATTTCGTCGGCGGGCGGAGCGGGACGCGCTCGACCTCCTCCTCCTCCTCGTCCTCCTCCTCGAGCGCCGCCTCGGCGGCGCGGCGCTGCTGCTTCTGGCGCTTGAGTTCCTGGCGCCGCCCGCGCCGGCTCCCGGCTTTGGGAGGGGGCGGCTGGCTCATGGCGCGGCCGTCCCGGGGGCCGGGTTCGCGGTCCCGCGCCGCCCGCGGGCCGGGCGCGCATCAGCGCTGCGGTCTCGTCCGATCATGCCCCAGCGGTGCCACAAATCGCGAAGCGGGGCAACGCGGCTGGGGGCGGGGCAGACGGAGCGAGCGCCCCGGCGGGCGCCTCCGGGCGAGGGGAGGGGGCGTGAGGATCGACGGGCACCGTGGCACCTCCGGGCAATGATGGGACGGGCGGCGGCCCAGCGCCGCGGCCCCCGCGGGCCGCAAGGCCCCGGGGCTGAGTAATCGGCGGTCTCCGGATCTCCTCCAGGGGAGAGCGGGAGGCGCATGGGCCCGCCCCCGGGCAGGGGCCGGCTGAACAGGTTTCGTGGCATGAGCCCGCCCGTGAGCCGGCGCACGCCCCTCCCGCTCGCGACGCTTGTCCGGCGCTCCGGCGGGGTGCTCCGGACCCGTCTCCCGAGAGACCGGCCCTTAAGGTGCTCCCCGGCACGACCCTGCCCTGCGGCAGCGTGGACCCCGCGACGTCCGCCTCCCAGTTCGAGGCCGACGGGCGGAGCGCCTGGTGCCCGGAGGAAGCGTCGTCCCCCGCGCACAAGCCTCGCCTCCCGACCCGCACTGCGACGCTTCGCGAACGCGCCCCCGGTGGGTCGGGATGGGGCAGAATATGCAGATTATGGGAATTTTGTCAAGGGGTCGTCGCGGAACTTACTTTTTTACCGGATCCTCGTTGCAGGCAGTAGTAGCTCCTAGGAATGCGTTTGGTCACGGGTGAAAGGGCATATTGGCTGAAACGGAGGAGACTTGGCGCACGACGGTTAAACGGGTTTCGGCAGGATGAATTGAAACGGAGCGGCGCCATCCATAATCATTGCATTGATTTACCTTCGGAATCGAGAGTAAATTTCTATGTTTAATTGTTGAATATGATTATACAACAGGTAATTTTATGGTCGTATTATCTTCTCATACGCTACATACCATCAGTTTCATTACTCTGTGGCCTAAATAATGATTGCTGAGCCGCTGGGTTGGCGGGAACGAACCGCAGTACATCTATGATCTTGTATATAGGAGGCTTTGGTTTTCCTTGAGCGTCGAACGGGGTCGTTATCTCTAGAGGCTGTTATGAACCTCCAAGCGGCAAAGACCTCTTGAAGTCTTGGAGCGGCCCACGCTACTGCGACTGAAAGCTTGGAAGGGATACTGCGAAGATGGGAATGGCGCCCTGGAGGCTACGG
>JAESFH010000109.1_pt1 | contig 72794 bp, 58 predicted proteins | sample 9269381 | NCBI WGS metagenome assembly JAESFH01 (sample SAMN14504062, study PRJNA617094) | algae metagenome | isolation source: Aphanothece sp. CMT-3BRIN-NPC111 and co-occurring heterotrophs from well... | place: USA: Clark Mountains Wilderness, California | collected 2010-04-18
ACAAGATCGTGGTCATGCACGACGGCATCGTCGAGCAGATGGGCGCCCCGCTCGAGCTCTACGATCGGCCCGCCAATCTCTTCGTCGCCGGCTTCATCGGATCCCCCGCCATGAACTTCATCAGGGGCAAGGCCGCGTCGGAAGGCTTCGTCGCGGATGACGGCACGCGCCTGCATGCGCCGGGTCGGATGGAGGTCGAGTCAGGCCGCCCCATCGTGCTCGGCGTGCGGCCCGAGCACTTCAGCATCGATCCCGCAGGCGTGCCGGCCCAGGTCGTCGTCGTGGAGCCGATGGGCTCGGAGACGCAGCTGACCGCCCGCGTCGGCGGCATCAACGTGGTGGCGATCTTCCGCGACCGTATTACGGCCCGCCCGGGTGAGACCATCCCGCTCCTTGCCCAGCAGAGCGCGGCTCATCTTTTCGATGGCTCCTCCGGAGCGCGCCTGGGCTGAGCCCACGGAGACGGGCGTTCTCCCGGCCCCGCACAGGGGCAGGCATTCTCAAACCCGGCCCAATGCTGAGGCCCCCGGGAGATTCGTGGGCTCGGCCCCACGCGTGCGGGGTGGGCGCATCGCTGCGTGCCCGGAACCGCAGGGCTGCATCCCGATTGGAGCATCCGCATGGATCGTCGACGGATCGGCACCACCGCCCTCGAGGTCACGGAGATCAGCCTCGGCGGAGCCTCGATCGGCGGCCTCTATCAGGCAGTGCCCCGCGACACGGCCGAGACGACCATCGAGGCCGCCTGGGATGCGGATGTGCGCTACTTCGACACCGCGCCGTTCTACGGCTTCGGCCTGTCGGAGCGGCGGATGGGAGACGTGCTGCGGACCAAACCGCGGGAGTCCTTCGTGCTGTCCACGAAGGTCGGGCGTCTGCTGCGCCCCGTGCCCGAGGACCAGATCCCCGATTACAGCTATGTCGATCCGCTGCCGTTCACCGTCGAGTACGATTACAGCTATGACGGCATCATGCGCTCGTTCGAGTTCAGCCTGGCACGCTTGGGCCTGAACCGGATCGACCTCCTGTTCGTCCACGATATCGGTGCTTACACGCACGGCGAGGACGGCAACCGCAAGCACTTCAGCGACCTGATGGACAGCGGGTTCAGGGCGCTGGAACAGCTGAAGCGCGAAGGCTCCATTAGGGCGTTCGGGCTCGGCGTGAACGAGGTCCGGATCTGCCTCGACGTGATGTCCCGCGCCACCATCGACTGCATTCTTCTCGCCGGCCGCTACACGCTCCTCGACCGGGCGGCCGGTCGGGACCTCCTTCCCTTGTGCGAGAAGACCGGGACGTCTCTCGTGGTCGGCGGCGCGCTAAATTCCGGGATCCTGGCGACGGGTCCGGTCCCTGGCGCCTATTTCGACTACAAGCCGGCGGCCCAGGATATCCTGGAGCGGGTCGGCGGCATGGTGGGCACGGCGGAGCGGCATGGCGTCCCGCTCGTCGCGGCCGCCCTTCGGTTCCCGCTGCGCGATCCCCGCGTCGCGACGGTGCTGATCGGAGCCGCGAAGCCGTCCCTCATCAGGGACAATATCGACCTTGCTGCCTTGGCCATACCGGACGCCGCATGGGACGAGTTCGACCGCGACGCGATCAACCGATGAGGGACCGGATTCCGCCCGCGTCAGCGGGAAGGATGACGGTCGACCGGCACGCCGAGCCGGCACGCGTCTGCGACCTTGACGAGGATCGGCAACCCGAGGCAACGGACGGATTCGTCGCGTCGACCCGCCGTCCCGGGGCCTCAGGTCGGCGGCCACCACGATAAGGATCCCTATGGCGAGCGTTCTCTGCGTCGGCATCGCGACACTCGACTACGTCTTTGCCGTCGGGACCATGCCGGTCCGGCCCGAAAAGCACCGGGCGCACGACCTTGCGGTGGTGGGCGGCGGCATTGCCGCGAGCGCATCGGTCGCGGTCGCCAGGCTCGGCGGCACCGCCCGCCTCGCCACGCGCCTGGGACAGGACGGCACCGGGGACATCATCGTCGCGGAACTTGAGCGAGAGGGCGTCGATTGCACGCTCGCGCGCCGCTTCGAGGGCCTGCGCTCGCCGACCTCCGCGATCCTCGTCGATGCCCGAGGCGAGCGCCTCGTCGTGAGCTATCAGGACCCTGGGATTCCGGAGGATCCTGCCTGGCTCCCGAAGAACCTGCCCGCAGGAACCGGCGCCGTCATGGGCGACACCCGCTGGATGGAGGGCGCGGAGCACCTGTTCGGCCTCGCGCGGGCCTCCGGGGTGCCCGCCGTGCTCGACGGCGACCGGCGGCCGGCCCGGCCGGATGTCCTCACGCTCGCGACCCACGTGGCCTGCAGCGACCAGGGTCTCGCGGAGATCACGGGCATCGACGATCCCGTCGAGGGCCTCCGGTCGCTCGCGCGTGATGCAAAGAACTGGCTCGCCGTCACGGTCGGCCAGGCGGGCGTCTACTTCCTCGAGAACGGGGCGATCGCACACGAGCCCGCTTTCCCGATCGACGCCGTCGATACGCTCGGCGCCGGCGATGTCTGGCACGGCGCCTTCGCGCTCGCGCTCGCGGAGGGCAGGCCCGAGCGCGCGGCGGTGCGGTTCGCCTCCGCGGCCGCGGCCATCAAGTGCACCCGCTTCGGCGGCCGGGCCGGCATCCCGACCCGGAGCGAAGTCGACGCCTTTCTCGCCCGCCACTGAGGCCCCGGTTAGAGGCGATCGGGCTGGCACGACGGCCGGGCCTCGGGTGCCGTCGCGGCACCCGCAGAGGCCTATGCAACGGTCGGTCCTGCCCTGGCTCGCCGCAGACCGGCAGGCAAAGGGGCCACCGAGCCCCCATGGCACGGGACCGGCGGCTAGACCACCGGGTCAGCGATTTCGCGAATTTTCGTGGCCGGCGATTGCACGACCTTGGCATTCCAAAACGTGTATGCAAGTGTGCACGCATAAGGGCGCCGATACCCACAATGCTGCCCGTGACACCCTGCAAGAGGAGAGGAACCATGAAGCGCCGCACCCTATTCGCTGCCGGACTTGCCGTTCTGGCGAGCGCCGCCCTGATGCCGTCGCTGGCAAGCGCCCAGCAGGTTCGCCTGCGCTACGCGCATGTGGGCGCCGAAGGCGACATCCAGTACTGGTTCGCGGACGAGGCCGCCAAGCGCATCCCGCAGGCCACGGAAGGCCGCGTGACCGTCCAGGTCTTCCCGAATTCGCAGCTCGGCGGCGTGCAGGAGATGATCGACGGCGTGAAGTCCGGCTCGATCACCATGGGTCACCACGAATTCGCGTCCCTCGACCGGGTCGCCAAGGACATCGCGGTCTTCAACGCGCCCTTCGTGTACCGGGATGGCGCGCACGCGCTCGCGGCCACGGATCCGCAGAAGTCGGAAGTCCTGCAGGAATTCAACAAGAAGCTCGCCGCTGAGGGCAACATGCGCATCATCGGCCGCCTGTTCCGCGGCGCGCGCCAGATGACCGCGAAGCAGGCCGTCTATTCGCCCGCGGATCTGCAGGGCAAGCGCTTCCGCGGCGTTCCGATCCAGCTCTGGACCACGATGATCAAGGGCTTCGGCGCGGTGCCGACCCCGGTCGAGGTCAGCGAGCTGCCGACAGCCCTGATGGCCGGCCTCGTGATCGGGCAGGAAAACCCGCTCACTATGATCAACGCCAACAAGCTCTACGAGGTGCAGACGCACGTGATGCTCACCGGCCATATGCAGAACGTGCTGCCGGTCTTCATCAACGAGCGCACCTGGCAGTCGATCAGCGAGAAGGACCGCAACGCGATCTCCGCGACCCTGGAGCAGATCGCCCAGGAGACCCTGCAGCGGGCCCAGAAGGCCGAGCAGGACCTCATCGGCGAGCTCCAGAAGAAGGGCATGACCTTCGTGACCGAGAAGGAAGGCCTGAAGATCGACGAGTTCCGCCAGCGGGTCTCGGCCGAGGTCGCGAAGGACTTCCCGACCTGGAAGGCCTACATGGACCGCATCGCCGCCGTGAAGTAATCGCCGACCCCGCGGGCTCCACCGTCACGGCTGAGCCCGCTTTCTTGTCCGCAGGCCTTTGCGATGTCGGAACTGCTCCTCGTCACCTCGGGTGACACCCATGCGCCGGCGGATGCGTCGCCCGTGGACCGGGCGCTCGCCCCTGCCCGCCGCGTCATGCGGGTCGCCGGGCTCGTGCTGATCCTCGTCATGATCGCGCTGCCGGCCCTGCAGGTCTTCCTGCGCGAGGTGGTCGGCGTGTCCTTCATCGGCGCGGAGGAGCTCACACGTTTCGCGCTGATCTGCCTCGTCTTCATCACCCTGCCCTACGTGGTCGCATCCGGTTCCAATATCCGCCTCGAGGAGCTGATCCAGTTCCTGCCGCGGCCCGTCCTGCGGGCGATTCACATCGTGATCGCGGCGAGTGCGGCGGTCGTGTTCGGCATCGCCGCCGCCTCGGTCGCGGTCGCAACGCTGCGCAATCTCAACAATGCGACCCCGACGCTGGGCATCCCCTATTGGATCTTCTTCTCGGCCGCGTTCCTGGGGCTCCTCCTTGCCGGCGTCGAAAGCCTGCTCCAGGCCTGGAAGGCCGTGCAGAGGCGGCCGCTTTACGTCGCATTCGCCGACGAGGCGCCGCCGGACGACATGGACGCGCTCGAAGCAGCGCTCCTGGCGCAGTCCGATCTCACCGGCGCCGACCACGTGGCCGAGGGCCGACACACCAACATTCCTTCGACCGGACATCCGCGCCCATGACCGCGTTCCTTCTCGGCTCCTTCACGGGCGCCTTCATTCTCGGCTGGCCCGTGGTGCTGGCTGTGATGATCCCGGCCGTCGCCTATATCCTGCTCAACGACTTCCCGATCGAGCTGATCGGCCAGCGCATGGTCTACGCGCTCGATTCCTTTCCGCTCGTCGCGGTGCCGGTGTTCATCTTCGTCGGCAACCTGATGAACCAGTCCGGCATTACGGAGCGGATCTACCGCTTCGCGACGACCCTGGTGGGGCGGATCCATGGCGGGCTGGCCCAGGTCAACATCGTGGGAAGCCTCATCTTCTCCGGCATGAGCGGCGCGGCGCTCGCGGATGTGGGCGGCCTGGGGCGAATCGAGATCAAGGCCATGAGCTCGCACGGCTTCAAGCGCGAGTTCGCCGGAGCGCTCACCTGCGCCTCCGCGATCGTCGGCCCGATCTTCCCGCCCAGCATCCCGCTCATCATCTATGGCTCGGCCACCAACGTCTCGATCATCCAGCTCCTGCTCGCCGGGATCGTGCCGGCGCTCGTCTGCGTCGCACTCCTGATGATCACCGTCGCCATTCTGGCCTGGCGGCGTGGCTTCCCGCGCGCGCCCCGGTGGCCGACTCTCGCGGAACTGTGGGGCGACTTCGTGCCGGCGGTGCCGGCGCTCCTGACGCCTGTCCTCCTGATCTCGGGCATGCTGCTCGGCTACTTTACGCCGACCGAAGCCGCCTCGGTGACGGTCGCCTATGTGCTTTTCATCAGCGGCGTGGTCTACCGGACGCTGACCTGGAACCACATCGTCCACGCCGCCTACGAGACCCTGAAGAGCACGTCCGCGATCCTGATCATCGTGGCGGCGGCAGCCCTCTTCGGCTGGATCATGGCGGTCGAGCAGATTCCGCAGACGCTGTCGCGCGGCCTGCTGACGCTGTCGACCGATCCGCTGATGCTGCTCCTGGTCGCGAACGTCATCCTGCTGATCGCGGGCATGTTCCTGGACAGCACGACCGCGACGCTGCTGATCATCCCGATCATCGCGCCGCCCCTGCACCTGGCCGGCGTCGACCCCGTCCATCTCGGGATCGTGGCGATCTTCAACCTGATGCTCGGCCTCGTGACGCCGCCCATGGGGCTCGCACTCTTCCTCATCACGGACATCGCCAAGGTGTCGATGCGTGCGGTCCTGCGGGAGATGATGCCGTTCTACATCCCGCTCCTCGGGACGCTCGCGATCCTCACCCTCTTCCCCGAGCTCTCGCTCTGGATCCCGAGGATGATCCGCTGAGCGGCCCGGAACCCGGTCGTTCGCTGCCGCTATCGCGGGGAGCCGCCCTGAGCCGGTCGCAGCTCAAGGCCCTCCGATGAACCGCTGGATGGGCGGGAGCCGGCAGCACCGGCTCCCCGCGTTGGCCTACCGGCCTTTCGGCGGATCGTAGAGGCCGACGATCGAGGCCGAGTCCTTCATCTCGTTGCCCTGCGCGACGTACGATTCGTACTGCTTTGCGGCCTTCTCGACGACGCCGAGGTCGAGGCCAAAGCCGTGGGCGAACTCCTTGACGGCCTTCATGTCCTTGAGGAGCTGGCGCGCATAGCTGCGCGGCGGGTCGAAGTCCCGGGCCTGCATCTGGGGATAGAGCTTGCGCAGGAGGTTCGAATCCGCGTGCCCCCCAGCGAGCGCCTGCGGCAGGCGCGCGGCATCGATGCCGGCGCGCTCGGCGAGCACCAGGGCTTCCGCCATCAGGACATAGCCGGTGCCGACGATCGCCTGGTTGATCATCTTGGTGGTCTGGCCCGCGCCGCTCGGGCCCATCGGCGTGAAATTGCCCGCCATGTCGGCCATGAGCGGCCGCACGGCCTCGATGTCCTCGGGCGCGCCGCCCGCCATCACGGTCATGGTCCCGTCGCGCGCCGCCGGCGGTCCGCCCGAGACCGGCGCATCGACCCAGCCCATGCCGGTCTCGCGCTTGAGCCGAGCCGCCATCTCGCGGGTGGCGGCCGGGTCCGCGGTCGAGAGATCGACGAGGAGCTTGTCCGCGCCCGCGGCGGAGGCGATCCCGTCCGGCCCGAAGACGCAGGACTCCACCGCCGCCGTGTGCAGCACGCACATGAGCACGATGTCGCTTGCCGCCGTCACGGCCGCCGGGCTCGCAGCGGCTTTGGCGCCGTGCGGCACCACGAGGTCGAGGCGCTCGCGCTCGAGATTCCACACCGTGACCTCGTAGCCGCGGTCGAGGAGACGGCGCGTCATCGCCTCTCCCATGAGTCCGATCCCGATGAAGCCCAGTCGCTTGCCCGTCATGTCGTCTCCCTTCCGGTGCCGGCGTTTCGCCGGTTGCTAAAGGCGGTAGATTCGCTCGGCGTTGTCGTGCAGCAGCTTGCGCTGCTCTGCATCCGGCCGGTCCGCGATGGCGGCGAGGAAGCCGCGCAGGATCGTGCCGTAGGAGGCCACGAGGCTGTCGACGGGATAGTTGCTCGCGAACAGGCAACGGTCGACGCCGAAGATCGCGATGGCGTCGCGGATCACCGGTGCGTTCGCCTCCACGGTCCAGGGCCGGCCGGGCTGGCCGAGCCCCGAGATCTTGAGCGCCACGTTCGGAGCGGCCGCGACCTGTTCGAGCGCACGGCGCCAGGCCGCCAGGCCCTCCGGGCTTCGGTCCGACGGCAGTCCCGTATGATTGATGATGATCGTCGTTTCGGGGAAATCCGCCGCAAGGGCGGCAGCCGCATCCATGTGCCACCAGGAGGTCTGGAGATCGAACGACAGGCCATGCCGGGACAGGAGTGCATAGCCTCGCCGCCACGCCGGGTCGTCCATGGATCCGGGAGCCCCGCGCCTCGCCTCCGCAGGCGTGACGGCCGAGGCGGGCTTGTGGCGGATGCCGCGCACCATGGCGTGAGCGGCCTGCCGCTCCAGCACGTCCGCGACATCGGGACGATCCAGCGCCGCATGGGCCACGCAGGCGGTCGGCCGGCCCTCGCGGGCGGCGAGGTCCTCGAGCCAGCGGGTCTCGGCCACGGGATCGGCCCGGTCCCATTCCGCTTCCACGTGGACCGACTTCACGATCCGGTAGGGCGCGATATCGCGCTCGTAATCGGCGGGAAGGTAGTTGCGCCTCAGGGCCGAGTAATCCCCATAGCGGAACGGGATCGATTCCGGATCCTGCAGCCACGGATAGGGATTGCGGTCGAGGTCCCAGAAATGCTGGTGCGCGTCGATGATGGCGCCCGGATCATTATGCGCGGTCACGGGCGGCCCTCCTGCCTGCGCGGCAGCATCAAGGCTCTGACCGGACTGCCCATGCTCCCCTCCCCTGCCATGGGGTCGCACAGGACCCCAGCGTTGATCATTTCGGCAGCGTGCATACAAAACCTAGGAGGTCAATGCGGTGCGCGACGTTGTCAGTACAACCGACGCGATGCATAGATAACGAGATGACCGCCGACCTCCTCCCCGGCCTTGCCGATCCTGTGACACGTCCGCACGAATCCGGCGGCAGCCGCAAGGGCAGCCTTCACGGAACGGCCGTCGCTGCGCTGCGGGAGCGGATCGTCTCCGGACAGGTTCTGCCGGGTGTGTTTCTTCGGGAGAAGGAGCTCTGCGAGGAACTCGGTATCTCGCGCACGCCTTTGCGCGAGGCCATCCGGACCTTGGCGCGCGAGGGGCTGGTGCGGCTCGCCCCGAACCGGGGCGCCGTCGTCTCGGCGCTCGATCTCGGCGAGGTGGAGGCGCTCTATCAGGCAGTCGGCCACCTGGAGGCCGGGGCGGCGCGGCTCGCCTGCCGGTGCGCGAGCGAGGACGAGATCGCCGAAGTCCGCATCGTCCACCACCAGATGATGATCCTCTACGTGCGGCGGGAGCTGCAGGACTATCTTGCCCTCAACCAGCGCATCCATCGCGGCATCGTGGCGGCCTCGCACAATCCCGTGCTCCTGGAGCTGTGGGATCTCCTCGCACCGCGCGTTCGCCGGGCCCGGTCGCTGGCCAACCACGACCCGGCCCGATGGGACGCCGCCGTGCACGAGCACGAAGCCATGCTGGAGGCCCTCACGGCCCGGGACGGCGACCGCCTCGGCGCCCTGATGGAGCCGCACTACCTGAACGGGCTCCAGGTGATCCGGGCCGCTGCCGCGGGCAGCATCTAGGACGCGCGGCACAACCCCCGATCCTTGCATACACCTCGCGGCGCTTGCGGGGCCGCTCCGTGAGAGACGCTCAGGCCGGAACGCCGGCCCGCCGCAGCCCCTCGACATAGCGCGCGATGAAGTCCTGCCGGCGGCAGAAGAACAGATCGTCGCGAGCGACGCCGAGCGAGTAATCAGGCCGCCGGGCGAAGAGGTGCGGCAGGCAGGCGCTCGCATCCTGATCGCGAAGGCCCAGCACCGCGATCAGCGTCGCGAAGGCCCGATGAGTAGCGTTCGGGTGCTGCGTCGCCCGGCGCGCGAAGTACTCGGCGCTGTCGAGTTCCCCGAGGGAAAGGTGAGCGTAGGACCGCGTCATATGGAAGGTCCACAGATGCGGATCGCGCGGGCTCAGCTCCGTGGCGCGCTCGATCAGGGCGATTGCCTCCTCCTCGGCGCCATCCCACACGAGGGCGAAGGCGAGCGCGAAGTACCCTTGCGCGAAGCTCGGATTCAGCGCGACCGTATGCTTGAGCTGTGCGATCGCGGCGGCGTAGTCCTGCTGCAGGCAATAGGCCCGGCCAAGGACGCAATGGCCGAGCGAATCCCGCTCGTCGAGGCCGACAGCCGTGCGGCCGGCCGCGAGGGCGGTGGCGATGTGGTCCGCCCTCGCGGCGGGATCGCTGTAGAAGGCCAGCTGGACATGGACGTAGGAGAGGCCCGCATGGGCACGGGCGAGGCCGGGCTCCAGTTCGATGGCACGGCGGAACAGACGCTCGGCCTCGGCAAAGCCCGGCGTCGTGAAACCCCAGAGATTGTAGAAACCGCGCTGATAGCAGTCCCAGGCGTCGAGATTCCCGGGCGGACGCCGCACCGCGCGTTCGCACTCGATGCTCGCAAGTTCGGGCTCGATCACGGCCGCGATCTGCTGCGCCATGGCCTCCTGGATATCGAAGATATCGGGCATGTCGAGGTCGTAGACCTCGGCCCAGAGCTGGCGACCTTCGGAGGCGTCGACGAGTTCGGCCGAGATCCGCACGCGGGCGCCGGCGCGGCGCACGCTGCCGCGCACCACGTAGCGGATGCCGAGCGTCGCGCCGATCTGCCGGGGGTCGATGTCCTGGCCGCGGTATTGCACGGTCGAGTGGCGCGTCAGCACCTCGAGCCAGCGATTGCGGCCGAGCAGGCGGATGATGTCCTCGGTCAGCCCGTAGGCGAAGTATTCGTCCTCCGCGTCATGGTTGACGTTGACGAAGGGCAGCACGGCGACGGAAGGCCGGCCGCGGCCGGAGCGCGGGCGCTCGGCCTCCGCGAGCACCGTCGCGACGGGAGCTTCCGCCGCAGCTGCCGTGTCCTTCGCATCAGGGCCTTCCTCCGACGCACGGGTCACGACCTCGCCCACGAAGCGGAAGCCGCGCTTGTGATGGGTGCGGATCAGCCGCTGCGCGTCGCCGTTGTCGCCGATGGCCTTGCGGGCCGCGTTGATCCGGCTCGACAGGGCTGCCTCGGACACGATGCGCCCGTCCCAGATCCGGTCCAGGATCTCGTCCTTGCTCACGATGCGGTCGCGATTCTCGATCAGGAGCACGAGAAGGTCGAAGACCTGCGGCTCGACATGCACGATCTGGCCCCGCCGCCGCAATTCCTGGCGGCGCAGGTCGAGTTCGTGATCCTCGAACGCCAGCAGCATCGCCCGACCCCAGTCCCCTGCGCCTTCCCGGCTTCGCCAGGCTAGGATCCGCCGCGGGTCTCACCGACCCGCGCGGCGGAAAGCTCATGGGAGTCTCCAGACTTTCCCAAGCTTTCCTTCAAGCATAGCCTACCCAAGACGGCTAGTCCGATCCTCGTGACTGCGATGTCAGCTTACGGGGACTGCCACCATGACCAAGTCCTTCTATCTCGCCGCCTCGATGACGGCCCTACTCTTGGGCGCACCGGCACTGGCCTGTGAGAAGCACGATCCCAAGAAGCCTCTCCAGACCGAACTGAAGCAGTTCGGCGGCCGGCCGCATGCGACGCCGCGCCCGTCGCCGGACGCCGAGGTCCCGCTGTGGTCGAATCTCGGTCCGCTGACCTTTCCGGTCACGACCCAGAATACCACGGCGCAGCGTTATTTCGACCAGGGCCTGATGCTGGCCTACGGCTTCAACCACGCCGAGGCCCGCCGCAGCTTCCAGGCCGCGCAGCGGCTCGACCCGACCTGCGCGATGTGCTTCTGGGGCGAAGCGCTGGTGCTCGGCCCGAACATCAACGCGCCCATGGATCCCGCGCTGAACGAGGCGGCGCTGCAGGCGCAGGCCCGCGCGGCATCGCTCGCCGCAGGCGCGAGTCCGCGCGAGCAGGCCCTCATCCAGGCGCTCGGAGCCCGTTACTCCGCGGAGCCCCGGATGGAACGCGCCGCGCTCGACCGGGCCTATGCCGACGCCATGGTTGCGGTCGCCAAGCGCTTCCCGAAAGACCAGGACATCGCGGCGCTCACCGCGGAGGCCCTGATGGATCTCTCGCCGTGGGACTACTGGCAGGCGGGCGGCAAGGAGCCGAAGGGCCGCACGGCCGAGATCGTCGCCCTGCTCGAGGGCGTGCTGCAGGTGAATCCCGACCACCCGGGCGCGATCCATTTCTACATCCACGCCGTGGAGGCCTCCGACCGGCCGCAGCGGGCGGAAGCCTATGCTGACCGGCTGAGATCCCAGGACCTCGGCGCCGGCCACCTCGTGCACATGCCGTCCCACATCTACTACCGGGTCGGGCGCTACGCGGAATCGCTCGCCGTGAACCGCAAGGCGGCTGCCGCCGACGAGGCTTTCTTCAACGTCGTGAAGCCGGAAGGCATCTATGCGGGAGGCTATTACCCGCACAACATCCACTTCCTGGTGGTCTCGGCCCAGATGGCGGGCGACGGCCCGACGGTGATCGAGGCCGCCGAGAAGCTCGAGAGGACCGTGTCCGACGCGGCGGCGCGGGCGATGCCAGCCTTCGTGCAACCCATCAAGGCCGCCCCGCTCTTCGCCCATGCCCAGTTCAGCACGCCGGAGCGCATCCTGGATCTGCCGAAGCCTGGCGAGGGCATGCCCTATGTCACGGCCATGTGGCACTACGCCCGCGGGGTCGCGCAGGCGGCGCGGGGCGACCTCGCTGCGGCGCGGCAGGAGGCGGACGCGATCGCCGCGCTCGCAGCAGCCGACGATCTCGCGCCGCTCGCGAATGCCGGCATGCCGGCCGCGGACGTGATGGCCATCGCGCACCATGTGGTGCTCGGCCGGATCGCGCAGGCCGAGAAGAACTGGCCCAGCGCCGTGGCGGCCTTCGAGGCTGCCGCCGCGATCGAGGACAGGCTCGCCTACATGGAGCCGCCGTTCTGGTATTATCCGGTGCAGCAATCGCTCGGGGCCGCCCACCTCCAGGCCGGCAACGCCGCCGCTGCCGAAGCGGCGTTCCGGGCGAGCCTCAAGCGCATGCCGCACAATGCCTGGGCGCTGTTCGGCCTGCAGGAGGCGCTCGCGCAGCGGGGCGAGACGGCCGAGCGGGCGGATGTTGCCCGCCGCCTCGAGAGCGCCTGGGTGGGCGACCGCGCCTCGCTCGCGCTCCCGCGGCTCTGAACCGGTCGCGCCGCTCCCTCACAGGCATCTCTCACACGGTTCTCCGTGATTCCGGTCACGGGGACCGTCCTCCCCGACCCCAGCGTGAAGCGCCCGCCCGTTCCGATCGAAGGACAGACCTGATGACCCGCTTTCGCCATGCCCTGCCGCAGCTCTCCGGCTGCCCTTTCATCACCGACGGCGGTCTCGAGACGACCCTCGTGTTCCTCGAAGGGCTCGACCTGCCGTGCTTCGCGGCCTTCCCCCTCGTGCTCACCGAGGAGGGACGCGCGCAGCTCACGCGCTACTTCGCACCCTACCTCGCGGAGGCCGCGCAGCGTGGGGTCGGGATCGTGCTCGACACGCCGACCTGGCGCGCCAACGCCGACTGGGCTGCCAAGCTGGGCTACGGGCCGCAGCGGCTACGCGAGATCAACCGCCTGTCCGTCGACTACGTGGCTTCCTTGCGCGATGTGCATGAGGGCGTGGCCCCCGTGGTGCTGAACGGGGTCATCGGACCGCGGGGCGACGGCTATGCGGTCGGCGCGGCAATGACCGAAGCGGAGGCCGAGGCCTATCACGCCCTTCAGGCCGAAGCGTTCCGCGACAGCCCGGCCGACATGATCAGCGCCATCACCATGACCTATGCGGAGGAGGCGATCGGGATCACCCGTGCCGCGCGCCGCTGCGGCCTGCCCGTGGCGATCTCGTTCACGGTCGAGACCGACGGGCGCCTACCCTCCGGGCAGCCTCTGCGGGAGGCAATCGAGCAGACGGATGCGGCCACCGGCGCCTATCCCGCCTATTACATGATCAACTGCGCCCATCCGGACCATTTCCGCGGTGTGCTCGAAGACGGGGCTTGGCTCGATCGCATCGGCGGTCTGCGGGCGAACGCCTCGCGCAAGAGCCATGCGGAGCTCGACGCATCGACCGAGCTCGACATCGGCGATCCGGCGGAGCTCGGCCGGCAGTACGACGCCCTGCGGTCCCGCCTCCGGCATCTCTGCGTGCTTGGCGGCTGCTGCGGGACCGATCACCGACACATCCAGGCGATCTGCGAGGCCTGCCTGCCGGATGAGGCACCTCGCGTGCCGGTCGCCCACCCGGCGGGGGTTCTGCAGTGACCCGTTCGCCGGGCCAGGGCTGAACTTCCAGCCCAAGGGGTCCCGGACAAATCTCCGTGACGGGCACCGCGACGTCCGGCCTCCGCTGAGAGGCAGCATGAGGCATTCCGAGGCATGGCGGTCGTGGAACCGGCGCCACACCGGTCCGTTGGCCCCTCAAGGTCGACCACGGACCCGCAGGAGAATACCCATGCCGCTGATGCCGCTCACCACTGAAGGCGATCCGGCCCAGCCCACGCCCACGGACCCGAATCCGGCGCCGGCTCACCCGCCGGGCCCCTCGGAGACGCCGCCATCCGAGCCGCTCGGCGTTCCCGCGCCCGCACCCGCAAGCGTCCCCTCGCCCGGCGAGCCCCTCGGCGTCCCCGCGACCACGCCCTCGGAGATCCCGAGCGCCCCGTCGATGCCGCAGCCGCAGGCTTGAAAATGGGAACGCGGGGCGGTCTGCCCACCGGCAGACCGCCCCTCCTGCGATACCCGGCGCTCTTCCATCGTGCGCTCACATGCCGAACTGGGCCGATGGAACTTCAAGTCCGCTCGGTCGGTTTGGATCGACCTGTCGAATCCAAGGCTTGGAGCAAAGCGCATGCGCGCCTTCGATAACCTCCACCGCCGGATCGCCGCTTTGGCGATGTGCCTCGATCCCGAGGCTTTCCAGTGGGTGACCGACCATACGCTCGCAAAGCGGCGGCAGGCGGCCTGGAATGAGGCCACCAACCGCATTGGGCAGACATCGGCATCGTGAGGAACGCGCGCGCACGCCGCGCCGGATAGCCCCGGTGCGGGAATGCGCCGATCGGTGACGAGGTCTCTGCGCCGACGGGCGCTGGTCAGGTGTCCTTACGGGTCGCGGCTGGACGGGTCGACCTCGCGCGCGGGGCGGCCGCGGCGGGAGCCTTCGCGGCGGGAGCCTTCGCGGCCGCAGCAGGCTTCGTCCCGACAGAGTCCTTCGCAGCGCCGGATGCCTTGGCCTTGCCGGCGGACGGCTTCTTCGCCGCCGGCGCCGCCAGAGCGATCGCCTCAAGGGCAGCAGCGGAGTCGATCGGGCGCGCTTCCTCGAGGGTGGCGTCGGAGCGGCCCCCGGAGGCAGGCCTCAATTCGCGCTCTGCCCGCAGCCAGTGCTCCATGGGATCGCCATTGCGGCCTTCGTTTTCCCAAATTTCGTAAGCGCGAAGGCGAATCCGCTCGAGGTCCTGGTCCATTGGCCTCCTCCTATCAGGATTGATCGTCCGGCAAAGCCCGGCTCCGAAATGGGCCCATAACTGGAGGAGATCGGAAAATCCACAAGCCGGGATTGTTGCTAAGGATAGCGCTCACGCCCCCGCCGGCAAGGTGCCGGAGGACGTCCCGCGACGCCGCGCAGATTCAGGCGGCGCTCTGGTGCGCGACAGGCTGTGCGAGCACCGCACGGAGCCGTCCGTCTGGACCCAGGTCCTCGTCGTCTCCGATGAAGAGGAGCTCCGCGAGCCGTGTGCGGGCGCGATTCACGCGGCTCTTGATCGTGCCCACATTGGTGCCGCAGATCACGGCGGTCTCCTCGTAGCTCATGCCCTGAGCCGCGATCAGGAGCAGGGCCTCGCGCTGCTGCGCGCTCAACTGCGCCAGCGCCGTCTGGAGGTCGCCGATATCGAGGTGGAATTCCTGCTCGGGCAGGACCGCGACCCGGCCTGAAATCGCGCCGTCGACATCCTCGACCTCGCGCCGGCGCTTGCGGTGCTCGGTGTGGAAGAGGTTGCGCAGGATCGTGAAGAGCCAAGCCCGCATGTTGGTGCCGGGCTCGAAGCGGTCGATGCTCGACAGGGCCCGGAGCAGAGTTTCCTGGACCAGATCGTCGGCGCGGACCACGTCGCCGGTCAGCGAGATCGCGAACGCGCGCAGATGCGGAACGGCGGTGAGGATGAGGTCGTGGGTCGAGTTGGAGCTCATGGATCGCTCTTCTTTCTTTTGGAAGGCCCTTGGGACGGCCTCGCCTCGGCTGCCCGAGCCTTCGGCCACCCATAAAATATCTTCCCACCATGTGACGTTAGGGAAGATCCGTCGCTAACCTATGTTACGCCTTACGCCCGAGGGGTCGGCCCGGATCACCCTCCGGGGCGGATTCTGCCGCGTGCAGCCGTACGAGCGCCGCTCCGGACACGCGAGTGGCCGGTCCGCTTAACGTCGCCGTAGAAAGTGGCAGGACCAAGGTCCCCGCCCTCGGCGGCCCGGAGGTCGGACAGAGGTCTATCCGGGCTCGAGGACGACCTCCAGGGTCATCAGGATCGGGTTGTCGCCGCGCACGAGGCGCCCCTCAGCGACGGCGCCCGTGTGATCCACGAGGGCGACGTCGATGGACGCCATGAGGCTGCCGTCCGGTCCGGGGGCAACGGTTCCGGCACGGATCGCCATCTCGGTCGCGAAGGGCTCCACGGCCCGGCCGTCCGCGAAGCGGGCTCCGATGATGCTCCCGACGCCGCCGTGCAGCACGGCCCGGGCGATGCCGCGCTCCCGGCAGAAGACCTCAAGCGCCTCGGCGAGGTCCTGGTTCGGGCGCAGGCGCAGCGCAAAAGCAGGCCGGCTATCCTCGGTCGGAACAGCATCCTGGGGAACGGGGCCGAAAAGAGCGAAGTTCGTTTCGGGATCGGGGGCGGCCAGGAAAGCCGCTCCCGCAAGGCCGAAGCCCGCGGCCCGGATCGGCTCGGCCACGACGGTCTCGTCGGGCAGGATATGGCCCCCGTGCAGCGAGCCGTCGGGCTCGGTCCAGAGCGCATGGCAATGGAAGAACGGCGCGCCATCGCGGATCCCGAAGGTCAGGGCGCCGGTGCGGATGCGGCTCCGCCCCGCCGGGCGATAGGTCGAACTGTAGAACGCGGCGTGCCGGCCGTCCTGCGAGAGGGCCGGCATCACGTAGGCGAAGGGGTCGAGCGCGCCGCCTTCGAGCGTCAGCACGCCGCCCGAAAAGCCCTCCGCCGCGAAGGCGGCCTGGACCGCGTCGAGAAGCCGGGCCCCGGCAGCGAGTTCGAAGCCGACCCGCCGTCCTGCCGCTTCCACCCATTGGATCCGCTCAACCGGCGGACGGCCGGGCTGCTCGATCCGCCTCATGCCCACACCGTTTCGGGGCGGCCGTCGTCCAGCAGGCCGCGCGCTTCGAGTTCGTCGCGCACGAGGCGCTTCGGGACCTTGCCGTAGCCCGATTTCGGCAGGGCGTCCCAGAAGACGAAGCGTTTCGGCATCTTGTAGCGCGCAATCTTCGGCAGGAGGAACGCGGCGATCTCGTCTTCGGTCACGCTCTGCCCCTCCCGCGCAACGCAAACCGCGATGCCGCTCTCGCCCCAGCGCGGGTCCGGCACGCCCACAACCGCGACTTCGGCGATCGCCGGATGGGTCAGGATCTTTTCCTCGATCTCGCGCGGATAGATGTTGGAGCCGCCCGAGATGTACATGTCGGAGGCGCGGCCCGTGATGTAGACGTAGCCCTGCTCGTCCATGTGGCCGAGATCGCCGGTTCGGAACCAGCCGTCGCGGAAGGACTTGGCGTTGGCCTCCGGGTTCTCGTAGTAGCCGGCAAAGACCGCCGGCCCGATCACGCAGATCTCGCCGGTCTGCCCCGGCGACAGCTCCCGCCCCTCGTCGTCCTGGATCTGGACCTGCATGCCGGTGCGCTCGAAGCCGCAGGTGCCGATGCGGGCATCGGGACCGTCCTCGAGCGTGTGCTGCGCCGGCGGCAGGACCGTGATGTTGCCCGTGACCTCGCCGAGGCCGAAATACTGCACGATGACGGACCCGAGCTTGCGCAGGGCCGCCTTCTGGTCCTCCCGGTACATGGGCGCGCCCGCATAGATCACGTATCGCAGGGACGAATGGTCGTAGCGGTCCGCGGCCGGATGCTCGACCATCATCTTCAGGATCGTGGGAACCGTGAACATGTTCGAGACCCGGTGGCGCTCGATGAGGCGATAGGCTTCATCGATGTCGAACCGCTCGGAGGAGAGCAGGATCGTGGGCACGCCGCGGGCCGATTGGACGAGCTGGTGCACGCCCGCCCCGTGCGAGAGCGGCGCCACCACGAGGGACGCGTCGTCCTCCGTCGTGCCGGGCATGAGGTCGGCGAGGTGGTTCGTGACCACGAAGGCCATCTGCCCGTGGGTGAGCACCGCGGCCTTGGACCGGCCCGTGGTGCCCGAGGTGAAGAAGAACCAGCATGGATCGTGATAATCGACGCGCGCGTCGGAGACGGCCGCGCCCGCATGCGCGGCGATCACGTCTTCGACCGAGGTGTCGCCGAAGGCGCCCTCGCCGATGCGCCAGGTGAAGGCAAGCGCATCGCTCGCCTGCGAGACCTCTGCCGCGTGATCGGGGAAGTCTCCGTGGCACAGGAAGGCCTTGGCCCCCGAGGCGGTCGCGAGATAGGCGACCTCGTCGGGCACGAGGCGGAAATTCGTCGGGACCCACACGGCACCGAGCCGGAACGCCGCGAACATCGACCAGAACATCTCGGCGCAGTTCTTGGAATGGACGAGGATCCGGTCACCTTTCACGACGCCCCGGGCCGCGAGCCCGGCAGCGAGGGCGGAGACCGCCGCGTCGATCTCGCGCCAGGTCCATTGCCGCTCGCCCCAGATGAAGCCCGGTCGGTCTGGGAGACGCCGCGCGTTGCGGGTCACGAAATGGGCGAGGTTCATGACCCGGGTGGTGGCGGGCGTCACGCCGCCTTGGGGGTGGAGATCGGTCATGGCTGTGCTCCGGATGGACGATCGTTCAGCGGCCCGCGCCGGCCATGCGGCGGGCGCGGATGGGGGGCGGGGCCGGCGGGCGGAAATCGGCGAGCCTGCGTTCGAGCAGCAGCACCTCCTCGGCGAGCAGGCGCGCGAGCTCGGGCTCCCGGTCGGGCTGCATGCGGCTCTCGATGCAGGCGAGCGACAGGCAGGCGCTCGGCTGGCCGTCGCCGTCGCGGACCGCCATGCCCATGCCCCAGGAGCCCGGAAAGAGCAGGCCGCGGTTCATCGCATAGCCCCGCGCCTGCGTCTCGGCGACGAGTTCGGCGAGACGGGATCGACTGAGAACGGGATAACGCTCGGCGAGGAGCCGGGCGTTGGCGGCGAGCGCGGCATGGATCTCGGCTTCGCTCAAGGCCGACAGCAGCGCGAGCCCGCCGGCGCCGACGCCGAGGGGGTGGCGGTCGCTCGGGGTGAGCACGTGCGACCGGATCGGGTAGTCGCCATCCTCGCGCAGGAGGCACACCACGGACCAGTCGCGCCGGATCTGGAGGAAAGCGGCATCGCCCGTCCGCTCGGCGAGCCTCAGGACGCTCTCATGGGCGAGGCGGTGAATTCCGAAGCGCTCCGAGGCGGCGACTCCGAGCACGTAGGATTCCGGGCCCAGGCAGTAGCGTCGCGAGCCCGGATCCTGCTCCAGGAGCCCGGCTTCGATCAGCGCAACGAGGATGCGGCGGCAGGTGGGCTTCGACAGGCCGGACCGTTCCACGAGCTCGCCGAAGGCCACGCCCTGGCTGCGGCCTGCCGCGACGAGGCGCAGAAGCGCGACGGCGCGCCCGATGCTCTGGGTGCCGCTGGCATCCGCCGGGATCTCGCCCGTGAACCCCGTCACTTGTTCCATAATGTGGACCCGACGCCTCCCGAGGTGCCATTGACAGCTGAGGCAAAGTCGGGCTTTCGTCAACCCTGGTTGCTGGAAGTCCCCGCGGCCCACTTGGTGAGCCTCAGCCGGGGCCCGCAGCAGCTCCGGGCGATGACAGAGCAAGGGGTCCGCTATATGGACCACGGGGCAGGAACGACATGAAGGATGCATGGTCCGACCGTTGGGGCGTCATAGTGACGCCCGTTGCAGTTTCAAGCACGGCAGGGCCATCGCGGCCGGTCGCGTGCATGCCCGACATCTGATATCGACCCCGCATCCAGCTCCCGGCGGGATCGCCGGACCGATCCAAGAGCAAGCGCCATGGCCACCGTCAGCGAAAACGTCATGCCCCTGGAGGGATCTCTCGAGGGCGCCCTGGAGATCCCGGCACCCCGGGTTGGGTCTTCCCTGATGCGGCCGATCGAGGCCGTCGCGGCCTTCCTCCTCCTCGTCATCATCGGCCTGCTGCTGCTCGGCGTCACCACGCGCTACGTGTTCTCGCTCCCCATCGTCTGGATCGACGAGGTCGCATCGTTCTCGTTCCTGTGGCTCGCCATGCTGGGCTCGGCCATCGCGATCGATCGCAACGAGCACCTGCGCCTGACCCTCTTCCTCGGGATGTTCCCCGAGCGGATGCGCGGCTTCGTCAACACGTGTGCGCTCCTCGTGGTCGCGACCTTCCTGATCGTGCTGATGCAGCCCTCCGTCGAGTACGTGTTTGAGGAGTGGTTCGTCCACACGCCGGCCCTCGACATCCCGAACAGTTTCCGGGTCTCGGCGATCGCGTTCGGGATCTTCCTGATGTTCGCGATCGTGATCGCCCATGTGGTGCGGACCTCGAGGCTGCGCGACATCGTGGCGGCCGCAATCCTGATCGCTGCGGTCGCGGGTCTGTTCTGGCTCCTCTCGCCGTCGCTGCTCCGCCTCGGCAACCTCAACATCCTGATCTTCCTCGTCGGCGTCGTGGCGCTCTGCCTCGTCGCGGGCGTTCCGATCGCCTTCTGCTTCGGCATCGGCACGCTGGCCTTCCTGGCCTTCAGCACCCGGGTCCCGATCTTCGTGGTGGTGGGCCGCATGGACGAGGGCATGTCGAGCATCATCCTGCTCTCGGTGCCGATCTTCGTGCTGCTCGGCTGCATCCTCGACGCCACCGGCATGGGCAAGGCGATCGTCGACTTCCTGGCCTCGCTCCTCGGCCATGTCCGCGCCGGCATGTCCTACGTGCTGCTGGGTTCGCTCTTCCTCGTGTCGGGCATCTCGGGCTCCAAGGTCTCCGACATGGCGACCGTGGCGCCCGCGCTCTTCCCCGAGATGAAGCGCCGCGGCTACCAGCCGAAGGAACTGATCGCCCTTCTCGCCACCGGCGCCGCCATGGCCGATACCGTGCCGCCCTCGATCGTGCTGATCGTGCTGGGCTCGGTCGCCGGGGTTTCGATCGCGGGATTGTTCACGAGCGGCTTCGCGATCGCGATGGTCCTGCTCCTGATGCTGGCCATCCTCGCGCGCTGGAAGGCGCGGGGCGAGAAGCTCTCGGGCGTGCGCCGGGCGCCGCTCTCGACCATCGGGCATACGCTCCTCATCGCCGCGCCGGCCCTCATCCTGCCGTTCCTGATCCGGGGCGTGGTTGGCGGCGGCATCGCGACCGCGACGGAGGTCTCGACGATCGCGGTCCTCTATGCCCTTATCATCGGCATCGTGCTCTACGGCGGCATCAGCCTGCGGACCTTCTACGGGATGCTGGTCGAGACCGCGGCCTTAAGCGGCGCGATCCTGATGATTCTCGGCACCGCGCTCGCCATGGCGTGGGCCCTGACGCAGACCGGCTTCGCGCAGCAGCTTGCCACCCTCATGGCCGCCATGCCGGGCGGGTGGATCGCCTTCATGGCCATCACCATCGTGGTGTTCCTGATCCTGGGCTGCGTGCTGGAAGGCCTGCCCGCCATCGTGCTCATGGCGCCGCTGATGTTCCCGATCGCGAAGAAGCTCGGCATCAACGACGTGCACTACTCGATGGTGGTCGTGACCGCGATGAATATCGGCCTGATGACACCTCCGATCGGCATCGGCTTCTACGTCGCCTGCAAGATCGGGAACGTCTCGCCCGACGAGGCCATGGGCGCGATCTGGCCTTACCTCGTCGCCTTGCTGATCGGGCTCGTGATCATCGCCGCGGTCCCGGCCCTGTCGACCGTCTTCCTGTAACGGGCCGGGGGCCTTTCCGTCACGCCCGAGACTGCGTACCGTCCCGTCGTTTTACTGAACAACCACGTGCAAGGGAGAGAACCATGACGATTTCACGCCGCACCGTTCTGCAGGGCGCCACTTCGGCGGCCCTCATCGGCGCCACTGGGGCCCGCGCCCAGTCGGCCGAGTTCACCTACAAGTACGCCAACAACCTGCCCGTCACCCACCCGATGAACATCCGCGCCAAAGAGGCTGCGGACCGGATCAAGCAGGAGACGAACGGGCGGGTCGAGATCCAGATCTTCCCGAACAACCAGCTCGGCGCCGACACAGACGTGCTGAGCCAGCTGCGCTCCGGCGGCGTCGAGTTCTTCACCCTCTCGCCGCTCATCCTCTCGACCCTCGTCCCGAACGCCTCGGTGAGCGGGATCGGCTTCGCCTTCCCGAACTACGCCGCAGTCTGGAAAGCCATGGACGGCGACCTCGGCACCTACGTGCGCGGGCAGATCGCCAAGTCCAACCTCGTCGTCATGGACAAGATCTGGGACAACGGCTTCCGCCAGATCACGAGCTCCAGCAAGCCGATCCAGTCGCCCGCCGACCTCAAGGGCTTCAAGATCCGCGTGCCCGTGAGCCCACTCTGGACCTCGATGTTCACGGCGCTCGAATCCGCTCCGACCAGCATCAACTTCGCGGAGGTCTACACCGCGCTGCAGACCAAGGCGGTCGACGGCCAGGAGAACCCGCTCGCGATCATCTCGACCGCGAAGCTCTACGAGGTGCAGAAGTACTGCTCCATGACGAACCACATGTGGGACGGCTTCTGGTTCCTCGCGAACCGCCGCGCCTGGGAGCGGCTTCCGGAAGACCTGCGCGCGATCGTCGCCAAGAACCTCAACGCCGCCGCCGTCGCCGAGCGCGACGACGTCGAGAAGCTGAACGCGACGCTCAAGCAGGAGCTCGCCTCGAAGGGCATGGCGATCAACGAGCCCGAAACCGCGGCCTTCCGCGACGCCCTGCGCAAGGCCGGCTTCTACGCGGAGTGGAAGAAGAAGTACGGCGAGGAGGCCTGGGCCATCCTCGAGAAGGCCGTCGGCGCGTCCCTGAGCTGACCCATCGGCCGAGACACGAGCCCCGCCCGGTCTCCGGGCGGGGTGTTTGATTGAAAGACCCTGCCATGCGCCTGGAAAACCGCGTCGCTCTCGTGTTCGGAGCCGGCTCCTCGGGGCCCGGCTGGGGCAACGGCAAGGCCGCGGCGGTCACCTATGCCCGCGAGGGTGCGCGGGTCGTCGCCATCGACATGAGCGAGGCGGCCGCCGCCGAGACCGCCGCCCTCATCGCCGACGAGGGGCACGAGGCGCTGGCGCTGGCGGCCGACGTCACGGATCTCGCCTCGATCGAGGCCGTGGTCGCGGCGACAATCGCGCGCTTCGGGCGGATCGACATCCTCCACAACAATGTCGGCGTAGTGCTGCATGGCGGCCCGCCCGACCTCGACGAGGAGGCGTTTCGGCGCAACCTCGACCTCAATGTCGGCTCCGTCTTCCGCACCGCGAAGGCGATCCTGCCGCACTTCATGGCGGCAAAGCGCGGCGCCATCGTCAACATCTCGTCGATCGCAGCCGTGCGCTGGACCGGCTATCCCTATTTCGCCTATTACACCGCCAAGGCGGCCGTGAACCAGGCGACCGTGGCGCTCGCGATGCAGTACGCGCCCTACGGCATCCGCGCCAATTGCGTGATGCCGGGCCTCATCGACACGCCCCTGATCTACAAGCAGATCTCGAGCCAGTACGCGTCCGCGGAGGAGATGGTGGCGGCCCGCGCCCGCGCGGTTCCGCTCGGCCGCATGGGCAGCGCCTGGGACGTCGCCAAGGCCGCGGCGTTCCTGGCCTCCGACGACGCCGGCTTCATCACCGGCGTCTGCCTGCCCGTCGACGGCGGGCAGACCTGCACGATGACGCCGGTGCTCTGAGCCGCGCGCCTCCATACGGCAGACGGACCCGCACGACGACGCCGGCGGTCTGAGGCGTGCGTGCCTCCACACGGCGGACAAACCTGCCCGGCGCGTGAGCGGTCACGGGCACGCGGTGACGCTCGACGCCACGCGTGCCGCCAGGTCGGTGTCAGTTGAACAACTTGTCGAGGTCTTCCTTGGTCTGCGACCCGGATTCATGCTCCTGCCGCCCTTCCTTGAGGACGTAGCGCAGATAGGCCTGCAACATGAGCCCGCTCTCCACCGAGATATTGTAACCCTCTTCGAAGCGCCCCTTGTTGCGCTGGATCCTTCCGTTGGTGGATCCGTCGTCATTCACCTTGAAGATGATCTCGGTCGACGCCTTCCCGTCGATCTTCTGGCCTTCGAGCGGGCAGTTGTCGTTCGGGAAGCAGTCGAGCCTTTTCTGGAAGTCCTTTCGGATCTTCCGCTCGTGAGCGATCTGCGACCACTCGTGCAGCTTCAGGAGCGCGCGCTGGGCCCGCTCCAGCTCGACGGGCCGCATCTCGATGACCGACCGCGTGCGATCCTCACGCGAACCGGTGTCGATGAACCGGAACTTGAAAAGCAGATTGCCCTCTTCGCTCACCTGGGGCTCGACCCAGAACTCCCCCGTCTCCTGTGTCCCGGGAATGTAATAGGGAACCTTGGGATAGATCTCCGACGCCCTGCGGGCGGTCACATACGGGTCCTGATCGATGGGACGTATGTTGGTCTGGTACTTCGACGCTTCCTTGACCTTGTCGGAGTAATCGGCGCGCAGCTTCGTGAGCCGCGCTTCGACGGCCGCGATCGTGTGGTCGACCGACGAGGCCGCCTCACGGCCGGAGCTCCTGAGCGCCTTCTGATCCTCGACGATCTTCGACAGGAGGGAGATCTGCCCGGCGATGTCCGTCGATTGGCTGTTCAGGTCCTGGACGATGATGTTGATGTTCGTCGTGTTGCTGGTGTTGGTGGAGTTGTTGATCTCCTGGTTGGTCTGCGCCTGGTTGACGGTCGGCGCCCCCACCGGAGGGGCGCCGTCGCGGATCGACAGGTACCGTCTGAAGAACTCCTCACTGACGGGCGTGTACCTCCTGGTCGACAGCTGCTTGCAATAGGTCCGATTGTTGGTTGCCCGCGCGCAGTCGTAGAGCCCGTCGATGACCAGTCCCTGCGCGTTCGCAGGGACCGCCCCGACCATGGCGCACAGGAGAAATGCGCCAGCGAGTGTCATGTGAGAAGTGTGCATTCGAGCTGACCTCAGGAGAAGCAGACGGTTTCTTCCGACGTGCCTTGCTTGCCATCCGGCAGCGTGATGGTTTCTTGAATGCGGGAGCACTTCTTTCCATCGCTCGACGCGACCTGCCCCTTGTTCACGTAGCGGGCTTTCTTGCCGCTCTTGCCCGACGAGGACCAGGATGCGGACTGCCCTCGCGCGGCGCGCATCAATGCGGCCTGACGGTTGTTCTGCTCCTGCTGGCTCAGCTGCTCCAGGATCGTTCCCATGGCGACGCCGATGATGCCGCCCACGATGGCACCGGCAGCGGGATTCCTGCTGCTGGCTGCAGCCCCCATGGACGCGCCGAGAGCACCACCCAGCGCTCCACCAAACTGCGCATGAGCCGACGTGACGGATCCGGCGGCAATGGCGGCCGCCAGAAACATGGATACTACTTTTTTCATCGAACGCCCCCAGTAAGCTTGGCTTTACAGCAGCAACGAAAACGGGTGCTATGGGAAGTGTCAACCCTTGTTATACGAAAGAGGTGTGGGGGCTTACGGGACGGCTTTCGCCTGGTTAACCGGGCTCAGTGAAGCGAAGGGGCCGGTTTTACTTGCCGGGCCCGTCTTGTGGAGGCTCCCCACGGCGCGTGGAGGAAGAAAAAGCAATGTTAGGGTTATCTGGAGCGTTTGGTCGTGTGCTGGCCGCGGCAGGATCGGTGGGCCTCCTCCTCGGGCTGCATTCCGCCGCGCTGGGACAAGGCCTCCATCGAGGCAACGCGAATTCGCCCGAAGCCCGGAGTTGCGCCAGCTACATCGAGGCTCGCTACAACAGGCGCCACGTCGACCCGAAGGATTGGCGGGACGACATCGAGCGTTCGGTCCAGATCACGTTCTACAGCGTGGCGCAGGTGCCCCATCTGTTCGGCGGCAACAAGTTCGTCAGCCTGAGTGTCCGGGAGTTCCTGGTGGAGGGCGAAGAGATCGCCGATGACCGCCTGCTGCGCAACGCGTCTTACTGCATCCTCGACGGACATAACCGCGTCATCGGTCTCAGTCGGGAGATGCGCTGAGAGCCTTCGCCACGTGCGCTCGCATGAGGCCGAGCAGCCGGCGGGCGCCACGTCCATCGCGGCCCCCGCTCACGCGTTTCCCGCGGGAAGTGGCGTGGAAGCCCTAAACCCCTTCGGTCCCGGCGTCGGGATCGCTAACGATTGCGCCGATCCCGCCGCAGCGTCGTCAGGCCGATACCGGCCGCGTCGAAACCGCCGTCGACGGCGAGCACCTGGCCCGTGATGTAGCTCGCCCGCTCGGTCGACAGGAACACGATGGCTTCCGCGAGTTCCTCCTCCAGGCCGTAGCGGTTGAGCGGGATCGCGTCGTGGTAATCGGCGCGGATCTCCGGGCTGTGCACCGCCTTCGCCATCGCGGTGTCGACAGGGCCTGGTGCCACCGCGTTGACGCGGATCCCGAGGCTGGCGAGCTCCACGGCCTGCTGCTTGGTGAGATGGGCGAGCCCCGCCTTGCTGGTCCCGTAGGCGACACGCAGGGTCGAGGCGCGAAGGCTCGAGATCGAGGTGATGTTCACGATGCTCCCGCCGCCATGCTCGGCCATGTGGGGCGCGGCGGCCTGGCTGCACAGGAACGGACCCGAGAGGTTGACGGCCAGTACGCGCGACCAGTCCTCGAACGTCGTTTCGAGCAGCGGCTTGAACACCGCGATGCCGGCATTGTTGACGAGGGCGTCGAGGCGGCCGAACCGCTCCACCACCGCATCGACGGAGGCCGTGACCTGCCCGGGATCCGAGACGTCGCAGCGGACCGAGAGCGTGTCTTCGGGCCGCGCGAGATCCGCCATCGCGCCGGCGAGGAGATCGCTCTCGACGTCGAGGAGCGCGACGCGCCAGCCCTCGGCGAGGAACCGCCGCGCCGTCGCGAGGCCGATGCCGCGTCCCGCGCCTGTCACGAGGGCGACCTTGCGCTCCCCGCCGTTCGTGCTCATGCCGCTCTCCACTCTCTCGACCGCTGCGGGGCCCGGACCGAACCGGATGTTCTGCCTGCACTACCCTGTTCGCGCCGCCATGGCGATGATTTCGATCAAGCCTCCGGATCCCGGACCTGCGCCTTGGGTTTGTGGAAAGCGGGCACGGTCGGCCGCCGCGCGGGAGAAATCCGGATCGGCGCATGACGCGCCCGCCTCGCACCGCTACCAATGTGACGCAAGGGCAGCTCCAGGCATTGCCGAGCCTGCCCGGCTGACACAGAACACCGCTGAGCTGCCCACCCGGTGGCCCCTGTCGCGGAGGAGACGAACGTGCGGAATGCCCAAGCCCTCGCGAGCGACGATCTCGCGCTCGCCGAACCCTCCGGAGCCGCAGCGGCCGTCATGCAGGCCGCGGTGCTGGCCGGGCCGGGCACGATCCGGATCGAGGCCGTCGCGAGGCCGCAGCCCGGTCCCGGGCAGGTGCGACTCCGCCTCGAGGGCTGCGGCGTCTGCGCCTCCAACCTCACGCCCTGGGCGGGACCCGAGTGGATGCAGTTCCCGACGGAACCCGGCGCGCTCGGTCACGAGGGCTGGGGCGTGGTCGATGCGCTGGGCGAGGGCGTCGAGGGAATTCAGGTCGGCGACCGGGTCGCGGCGCTCTCCTACAAGTCCTACGCGGAATACGACCTCGCCGACGCCGACGCGGTGGTGCGCCTGCCCGACAGCCTCGAGGGCCAGCCCTTCCCGGGCGAACCGCTCGGCTGCGCCATGAACATCTTCCGCCGCAGCGACATCCGGGCGGGCCAGACGGTCGCGATCGTCGGCATCGGCTTTCTCGGCGCCATCCTGACGCGGCTCGCGACCGATGCCGGGGCGCGGGTGATCGCGATCTCGCGCCGCCCCTATTCCCTCGATGTCGCCCGCGCGTTCGGGGCCGCGGAGGTGATCCCCATGGAGGACCACCACGGCATCATCGCGCGGGTCAAGGAGCTCACCGCGGGCACGTTCTGCGACCGTGTCATCGAGGCGGTCGGCAAGCAATGGCCGCTGGACCTCGCCGCGGAGCTGACGCGCGAGCGGGGCAAGCTCATCGTCGCGGGCTACCACCAGGACGGGCCCCGGCAGGTCAATATGTGGCTCTGGAACTGGCGCGGCCTCGACGTCATCAACGCGCACGAGCGCGATCCGAAGGTCTACATGGAGGGGATCCGCGAAGCCGCCGACGCCGTGGCCTCGGGCCGGCTCGATCCGAGCCCGCTCTATACCCACGCCTTCCCGCTCGACCGGCTCGGCGACGCCCTCGACGCGACACGGGACCGGCCGGACGGCTTCCTCAAGGCCCTGGTGACCCTGCGATGATGCAGCTGCTGCCCCGCACTCTCCCGAAAAATCTGGTGACGACGTGACGAACCAAGCTCTCGCCCGGGCGGCCGCGCCCGCCCGCCCCCGCCTCGGCTTCCTGGGCGTCGGCTGGATCGGGCGCCACCGCATGCAGGCCATCATCGAGGCCGGCGCCGCCGAGGTCGCAGCGATCGCCGAGCCCTCTCCCGAGACCGCCGCCGAGGCCGCCAAGCTGGCCCCGGAGGCCGAACGCGTCTCCACCCTCGACGATCTCCTCGATGCGGGTGTCGACGGGGTCGTGATCGCCACCCCGAGCGCGCTCCACGCCGAACAATCGATCCGGGCGCTGGGGCGCGGCGTGGCCGTGTTCTGCCAGAAGCCCCTGGGGCGCACCGAGGCCGAGGTCCGGGCGGTGGTCGATGCGGCCCGCGCCGCCGACCGGCTGCTCGGCGTCGATCTCTCCTACCGCTTCACGGACGGCATGCGCCGCATCCGCGAGGTGGTGCGCTCCGGCGAGCTCGGCCGGATCTACGGCGTCGATCTCGTCTTCCACAATGCGTACGGCCCCGACAAGCCCTGGTTCTACGACCCCGCGCTCTCCGGCGGCGGCTGCGTGATGGATCTCGGCGTGCACCTCGTCGATCTCGCGCTCTGGACGCTCGATTTCCCGGCCGTGCGCGAGGTGTCGAGCCGGCTCTTCGCCGGCGGTGAGCCGCTCGGCGGCCGCACCGACAGGGTCGAGGATTACGCCGTCGCGACCCTCGAGCTCGAAACGGGCGCCGCGGTGCAGCTCGCCTGCTCCTGGCGCCTGCAGGCCGGGTGCGACGCGATGATCTCGGCGTCCTTCTACGGCACCGGCGGCGGGGCACGCCTCTCCAACGTGAACGGCTCCTTCTACGACTTCGCCGCCGAGCGCTTCCGCGGCACCGAGCGGGAGACGCTGGCGACGCCCCCGGACGCCTGGGGCGGACGCGGCGCGGCGGACTGGGCCGCGCGCCTCGCCGCCGGCGAGCGCTTCGACCCGCAAGCCGAGCGCCTCGTAGACGTCGCCCGCGCGCTCGACCGCATCTACGGGCGCTAGACCACGCGGACGATCCCGCGCCTGCCGCAGCAGGCCCCTCGAACCTGGAGGTTCCGATGCCCCACCCTGCCCTTTCGCCTTCGCATGTCGCCGTGGTCACGGGCGGCGCCTCCGGGATCGGACGGGCCGCGGCGGTTCGGTTCGCATCTCTCGGCCTCAAGGTCTGCCTCGCCGACCGCGAGGGCGAGCGGCTCGAGGAGGCGCGCGCGGCGGTCGCGGCGGCGGGCTCGGGCGAGGTGATCGCGGTGGCGACGGATGTGGGCGACGCCGCCTCGGTGCGGCGCCTCGAAGCGCACGTGCTCGACGCCTATGGCGCCGTGCACGTGCTGATGAACAATGCCGGCATTCAGCCCGGCAGCGGCATGTTCGGGCCGGCCGAGGCGTGGGACGCGGTGCTGCGCGTCAACCTCTTCGGCGTGATCAACGGCACACATGTCTTCGTGCCCGGCATGATCGAGCGCGGAGCCCCGGGGCTCGTGATCAACACCGGGTCGAAGCAGGGCATCACCACGCCGCCGGGCGACCCGGCCTACAACGTCTCGAAGGCCGGCGTGAAGGTCTTCACGGAGGCGCTGCAGCACGAGCTGCGCTCGACCGTGGGGGACCGGATCTCGGCCCATCTCCTGATCCCAGGCTTCGTGTTCACGGCGCTCACGGCCCGTGGGCGCACCGAGAAGCCCCCGGGCGCTTGGACTCCGGAGCAGACGGTCGAGTTCATGATGGAGCGCCTGGAGGCCGGGGACTTCTACATCCTCTGCCCCGACAACGAGGTCACGCGGGAGATGGACGAGCGGCGCATCCTGTGGGCCGCCGGCGACATTGCCGAGAACCGTCCGCCGCTCTCGCGCTGGCACCCCGATTACGGCGAGGCCTTCAAGGCCTTCCTGGACCGGCGGTAAGCACCCGGCGCCTCAGGGAGAACCCTCCGAGCGGCCGGTCAATCCACGAACAGCTCGTAGAGCAGGAAATCCTCGATGAAGATCGAGCGCTTGTGCACGAGCCTGGCCTGGAAACCGGCGCGTTCGGCCAGAACCCCCATCAGGTTGAGGTCCGAATCCGACGACAGCAGCAGGAAGAGCCGCCCGCCGGGCGCCAGGCGCTCGCGGGCCTGGTCGAAGAGGGCCGCGATGTCCCGGTAGCCCGGCCCCGCATGCCAGGCCCGGTCCGCCAGGTCCAGGGGCTCGCCGGGGAACGAGGGCGGGCTTGAAATAATCACGTCGAAGATCGGGCGCGGCGCCAGCGCCGACATCAGATTGGAGCAGACCGCGTTCACCCGGTCCGACAGGCCGTTGAGGCGGGCATTGTCGCCGGCCGAGAGGGCGGCGTTGGGGTTGATGTCGATGGCGATCACGCTCGCGGCGCCCGCCTTGGCGGCCGACAGCGCCAGGATCCCGGAGCCGGTGCCGACATCGGCGACGCGCTTGCCCTTCAGGTCCATGCCCCGGATGATCCCGGCAAAATATTCGCTCGTGATGAACCAGCGCGGATGGAACACCGTCGGCCGGACGGTGAGCTGCAGGCCGGCGGCGCGGGAATGGCGGGTGCGGCTGCGGTTGTAGATGAAGATGTAGGAGAGCCGGTGGATCACGGCCCGCAGGATCCGCCGCGTCAGGGGCGGCTGCTCGGTGCCGGCCCCTTTGAGCGCATTGATGCGCTGAATACCTGCGCCTGCGTCGTCCATTCCCGCCCCCTTGCTCCGGCGCGGCCTCCCCCACGGAGCGCGCCCTTCTCCGACCTCGGACGGCCCTCACAAGAGCCTACCCGGCGAAGAGACACAACGCTCAAACTGCGCTGTGGATCCACTTCCCACATGGTGTTGGGGCGCAATCCCCCAATTTCCACCGCAATCCGGATCGAAAGCCGCGAAGGGCGGTTAACCTCGATCGAGGACGAGGCCCTTCGACGGATCCGCACACGCCATGGAGACCGCACCTGCCTTCCACGTGACGCCCGCCGAGGGTGAGAACCCCGGAGCCTTCGCGTGCTTCCCGTTCGACCGGGAGCTGGTGCAGCGCTTCCGCGAGGCCTTTCCGCGGGCGCGCTGGCGCGAGGAGGAATCGTGCTGGTTCGTCCCGGGGACCACTGCCCCCAACCGCCTCGACCGCTGGATCGCGGGCGAGCTCGCCGCCCTCGACCGGCATGCGGACGCCAAGGGACGGGACGCCTTCACGTTCAACCCCCTGCAGAGCCGGTATCTGGAGATCGCGGACGACCTCGGCGTGCGCACGCCCTATTCCCGTACGGTCGTGGAGGTGATGCGCACCATACCCTGGGCGCGCTGGGATCCGGAGGGCCGCCTCTGGCGGGTGCCGTTCCGCTCCTACGAGGCCCTGCGCCAGCGCTGGCCCGAGATCGAGGAGGCCGCGCGGCGCAACGAGCCCGAGGCGCGCCGGGAGCGCGAGCGCGCCCGGAAGTCCGAGGAGGACGGCAGCGCCGCCCGGCTTCAGCGGGCCATCCAGGCGGAGCGCCGGCGCCGCCGCTGCCCGGTCTCGCCCGACGACCCGCCGCCGCTCGACTGGCCCGTCGCGGTTCCCTTGCACGGGGTCGTGACGATCGAATCGAGCGACGGGGAGTTCGCCGACCGCGACACGCTCACGGCGTTCTATCCGAGTCTAGCCGCGGATGTGGATTACGTCTGGGCGCGCTGGCGCATGCCGACGCTGGACGAGGTCAACGCCACCTGGCCGGCACGTCAGGCCGAGGATCCCGAGGTCGTGGCCCGGCGCGGCTGGCGCCGGCCGACCCGGGAGGAGTTGCAGGCGCGCCGGCGCTCCTTGCGGGCGGTCGAGCGGGCGCGTCGCACCCGGGCCGATGCGGAGGGCGCCTGAGGCGAACCCCGCCCATCGAGACCGGCGCCGGGCGCTCAGGCCAGCACGATGTCGAACGTGCCCGCGAGCGCCCCCGGCTCGACGCCGTTCGCGGGTTCGAGGCGCACCGTCACGGCGGCGCGCTGGTGCGGATCGCGCAAGGAGGCGTAGAGGCCGTCGCGCTCGTTCAGGGGCTCGCCCGCCACATACATCTGGGTCACCAAGGTGTCGCGCCCCGGAGCCGTGACGGCGAAATGGATGTGCGGCGTGCGGCCGGGATAGGCAACGGGCCGGATCGTCCGGAACCCGTAAGCGCCGTCGGCCCCCGAGACCGCGCGCCCGTAGCCCTGGAAGGCCGCGTCGCGTGGGCGCGGTCCGCCGTCGCGGGAATGGATGTAGCGCCCGTTGGCGTCGCATTGCCAGATTTCGACCCGCGCGCCCGCGACCGGCTGCCCATCGAGGCCGAGCACGCGGCCCGCGATGTGGGTCACGGTGCCGGCGGCCCGCGCCTCCGATCCGCGCAGCACCACGAGGTCGGCGTCCACGTCGGCCGGGAAGCGGTCGGGATAGTAGGGTCCGAGCGTCTGCCGCGGCGTCGGCACGCGGGCCGCCTGCGCCCCGAGGCGGCCGGGCAGGATGAGGCTGGCGGCTGTGGCGGCGACCCCAGTGACGACGAAGCGGCGCCGGCCCAGGACCGGTGTCGTAAGCACGCTCATGGCAGGCCTCCTCGGCTGTGCTGCGGGATCGTGCAGAGGCCGGGCTGCCGGCGCTGCCCCCGCTCCCCGTCCCAGATAGGCCATGGGCCACGGCATCCGAGGGCCAGGCCCGGTCACGTTGACGCGATTCCGCCGGTCAGCATTCGTCAAGCCCTCGTCTGCTATCCCGACCCCACAAGATGCGCCGCGGGAGCTCCCATGAATCCGATGATCCTATCCCGCATGGACCTGCCGCGGGAGCTCCCATGAATCCGACGATCCCATTCTGCATCGACCTGCCGCGGGAGTTCTCATGAACCCGACCATCCTTGCCCTTCTCGGCGCGCTGGCGGGCGGCGTGGCGCTCGCCGTGCAGGCTTCGATCAATGGGCAGCTCGGGCGGGGGCTCGCCGACGCGGTCGTTGCGAGCTGCATCTCCTTCGGAGTCGGATTTGCGGTTCTGCTCCTGCTCTCGCTCACGCGCTTCTCCGCCCTCGAATGGAGCGCCGTCCGCGCCCTGCCCTGGTGGGCTTGGACGGGCGGGGCCATCGGGACCGTCTACATGATCAGCATGGTGGTCGGCGTGCCGCGCCTCGGGGTGCTCACTATGGTGACCACGGTGGTTCTGGGGCAGGTCTGCGCCTCCCTCGTCCTGGATGCGGTCGGGGCCTTCGGCGGGACGGTCGTGGGCGTCTCCTGGCAGCGGCTCCTGGCGGCCGCCTGCCTTCTCGCCGGTGTCGTCCTGTCCCGTTATCCGTGACCCTCGCCGGCGTCCAGAATCCGGTTACAGCCGGCATGGTTCGTGCTTAGACTGGCGCCGAAACAATCTCGAACTTTGGGTGCCCCATGTCTCAGTTCACACTCTCGCGCCGTTCCGTTCTCGGTCTCGGCGCAGGCCTCGTCGGATTCGCAGCGAGCGGCGGATCGGTCTTCGCGCAGGCCAAGTCCAAGCCCATCAAGGTGGCGTCGGTCTATACGGTGCCGGTGGAGCAGCAATGGGTCTCGCGCATCCACAAGGCGCTGAACGCCGCCAAGGACCGCGGCGACATCACCTACAAATTCTCCGAGAACGTCGCCAACAACGACTACGAGCGCATCATGCGCCAGTACGCAGAGGAGGGCTCGGACCTGATCATCGGGGAGATCTTCGGGGTCGAGCGCGCCGCCCGGCGCGTGGCCGCGAACTACCCGAAGGCAGCCTTCCTGATGGGCTCGTCCTTCGGGCCCTCCAAGCCGAACCTCTCGGTCTTCGACAACTTCATCCACGAGCCGTCGTACCTGACCGGCATGGTCGCGGGGAAGACCACGAAGTCCAATACTATCGGCATGGTGGGCGGCTACGCGATTCCGGAGGTCAACCGCCTCATGAACGCCTTCATGGACGGGGCGCGGGAGGTGAACCCGAACGTGAAGTTCCTCGTGAGCTTCATCAATTCCTGGTACGACCCGCCGAAGGCCAAGGAGGCCGCCTTCGCGATGATCGATCGCGGTGCCGACATCATGTACGCCGAGCGCTTCGGCGTGTCAGACGCCGCCAAGGAGCGGAAGGTGAAGGTGATCGGCAACGTCATCGATACGGCAAGCCAGTATCCCGATACGGTGCTGGCGAGCGCGATCTGGCACATGGAGCCCACGATCGACCGCGCCATCAAAGCCGTGATGGAAGGCCGCTTCCAGGCCGAGGATTACGGCCCCTACAGCTACATGGCCCATGGCGGCTCGAGCCTCGCGGTCGACGAGAAGCTCGTGGCGCCCGACGTCGTCAAGCTCGTGAAGGACAAGGAGAAGGAGATCGCCGACGGTCTCTTCCGCGTCAACGTGAACGACGCCGAGCCGAAGTCGAGCTGAGTCGCATCCAAGAGCAAGGCCGGCCGTTCTAGCACGGCCGGCGGATCCCATGCCCCCTGAGACATCCCCCGTCGTCCTGTCGCTGAAGGGCGTGACGAAGCGCTTCGGTTCGCTCGTCGCGAACGATTCGATCGATCTCGAACTCCGCCGGGGCGAGATCCTGGCGCTGCTCGGCGAGAACGGCGCCGGCAAGACGACGCTCATGAACATCCTGTTCGGCCACTACGTCGCCGACGAGGGGACCATCGCGGTCGCCGGCCCCGGCGGCGCGCTTGAACCGCTGCCGCCGGGCTCTCCCCATGCGGCGCTTGATGCCGGAATCGGCATGGTGCACCAGCATTTCGCGCTCGCCGAGAGCCTGACGGTGCTGGAGAACATCGTGCTCGGCACGGGATCCCTCGCGAGGCCGAGCCTGAATTTGCGGGAGGCCCGAGCGAGGCTCGTGCAGCTCATGGGGGAGAGCGGGCTTAAAGTTGATCCTGGCGCGCGCATCTCCCGCCTTGCGGTCGGCGAGCGGCAGCGGGTCGAGATCCTGAAAGTACTTTACCGCGGCGCCCGCGTGATCGTCCTCGACGAACCGACCGCCGTGCTGACCCCGCAGGAGGCCGAGGGGCTGTTCGCGGTGCTGCGCCAGCTGAAAGGCCGCGGCTTTGCCGTCATCTTCATCTCGCACAAGCTGCGCGAGGTTCTTGCGATCGCGGATCGCGTCGCGGTGCTGCGTGGCGGCCGCAAGGTCGCCGAGCGCCCGGTCGCCGGCACGGACCGCGGCACCCTTGCGTCGCTCATGGTCGGGCGTGACGTGCCGGCGAGCCGCCGCGAGCCCAGGGCGCCCGGCCAACCTGCCCTGGCATTGCGCGGCGTCACGGTGCCGGGGTCCGGCGGGCGCGTGGGCCTGACCGATGCCTCGCTCCAAGTGCGCGAGGGCGAGATCGTGGGCATCGCCGGCGTGTCGGGCAACGGTCAGGGATCGCTTGCGGCTCTCCTTGCCGGAACCGCCCGGGCGAGCGCCGGGTCCGCGACGCTGTTCGGGCAGAAGCTCCGGCCATCCCCCAGCGCGGCCGTTCGGGCTGGCATCGGCCGCATCCCGGAGGACCGGCACCACGAGGGTATCGTGGGCTCGCTCACGATCGCCGAGAACCTCGTCATCGAGACCCTCGGCGACCGCGACGTGCAGCGCTGGGGCTTCCTGCGCTTCGGCGCGATCCGCGAGCGCGCCCGCGCCGCGATCGCGGCCTTCGACGTGCGCTGCCCGGGGCCCGATACGCCGATCCGCCTCCTCTCCGGCGGCAACATCCAGAAAGTGATCCTCGCCCGCGAACTCGGCCGCGAGCCGAAGCTCGTCCTCGCCAACCAACCCTCCCGCGGGCTCGACGTCGGCGCGACCGCCGAGGTCCATCGCCGCCTTCTGGAAGCCCGCGGCCGCGGTGCCGCCGTGGTGCTGATCTCGGAGGATCTCGACGAATTGCTGGCTCTCTCGGACCGTATCGCCGTCCTGACCCGCGGCCGCCTCTCCGCCGCCGAGCCGGTCGAGACCCTGACCCTGGAGCGCCTGGGCCTCCTCATGGCGGGCCATGCCGAGGAGCAGACGGCGTGATCGCGAAGGGACAAGGATCCATGGCCTCGCCCAAGGAACCTGTGGAATGATCCGTTTCGAGACGCGTGCGCGCCCGACCGCCTTCGTTTCCGCGGCGGCGCCGCTCGGAGCCATCGTGGCGGCGCTGCTGCTCGCCACCATCCCGCTCGCGGCTGCGGGGGCGCCGGTGGGACGTGCCTTCGCCCTGATGGCGGCCGGTGCCGCCGGGTCGACCTTCGCGCTCACCGAGACGCTCACCCGCGCGACGCCCCTGATCCTCACGGGCCTTGCCGCCGCCATCGCCTTCCGGGCACGCCTTTACAATGTCGGCGGCGAGGGGCAGCTCTATGCCGGCGCCCTGGCCGCCGTGGCGGTGGGCAGCGGCGCGATCGATGCGCCCCCGGTGATCCTCGTGCCGCTCATTCTCGCCGCAGCCGCGGTCGCGGGCGCCATCCTGATGCTCGGACCGACGCTCCTCAAGGTGCGGCTCGGCATCGACGAGGTCGTGACCACGCTGCTCCTAAATTTCGTGGTGCTGCTCTTCGTCCAGATGATGCTGGAAGGCCCGCTGAAGGACCCCATGGGCGGCGGCTGGCCGCAGAGCGAGCCGATCCTCGATGCGGGTGTTCTTCCGCCGCTCATCGAGCGCATGCGTCTGCACGCCGGCTTCCTCATCGGCGTCGTGTCCTGCGTCGTGCTGCACGTCCTCGTCTCCCGCACGACGGCCGGTCTCCGGATCCGGGCGGTCGGCGACAATCTCACCGCTGCGCGCTATGCCGGCATGAGCGTCACGGGCGTGATGGTGGGCGTCGGCCTTCTCTCGGGCGCGCTCGCCGGGCTTGCCGGCGCCTCCGAGGTCGCGGGGCTCAAAGGCTACCTCACCGCCGATCTCTCGCGCGGCTTCGGGTATGCCGGCATCGTGGTCGCGATGATCGCCGGCCTCCAGCCCCTGTGGGTTCTCCCGGCCGCGATCTTCGTCGCCGGCGTATTCGTGGGCGCCGACACCATGAGCCGGACCTTGAACGTGTCGAACTACATCGCGGACCTGATCGTGGCCTTCTCGCTGCTCTCCGTGCTGGTCTCAAGCCTGTTCGTGCGCTTCCGGATCCGGTGGAGCTGACGATGGACGGCGTTCTCGATATCCTTGTGTCGGCCAGCTTCTGGGCCGCGGCCATCCGCATTGCGACGCCGCTCATGTTCGGCGTGCTCGGCGCCCTGATCTGCGAACGCTCCGGCGTGCTCAATCTCGGCATCGAGGGCATCTTCACGGCCGGGGCCCTGGCGGGATGGCTTACGGTCTATCTCGGCGCCCCCTTGTGGACCGGCGTGCTCGTTGCCGCGCTCACGGGCGCCGCCTTCGGGCTGATCCACGCCTTTCTCACGGTGCCCTTGGGCCTCTCGCAGCATGTCACCGGCATCGGCGTGACGCTGCTCGCCACCAGCGCCTCCTATTACATCTACCGCCTCGCGCTCCCCAACGTCGCGACGCCGCCGCGCATCACGCCCTTCCAGCCCGTCGCCCTGCCCTACCTCGCCGATATCCCGTTCCTCGGGCCCGTCCTGTCGCAGCAGACGCCGCTGACCTACCTGGCGCTTGTCCTCTTCGCGCTCGCCGCCTTCGTTCTCACCCGCACGCCGCTGGGGCTCGCGATCCGCGCCGCGGGCGAGAATCCGGCCGCCGTGGAGGCGCAAGGCCTCGACGTGCACGCGATCCGCATCGGTGCCGTGGTGGCGGGCTCGGCCCTCATGGCGCTGGGCGGTGCGTTCCTGACCATGTCGGCCTTCAACGCCTTCTTCTTCGAGATGACGGGCGGGCGCGGCTGGATCTGCATCGCCCTCACAGTTTTTGCGTCCTGGCGACCCGGCAAGGCGCTCCTCGGCGCGCTCCTCTTCGGCGCCTTCGACGCCTTCCAGCTGAGGCTCCAGACCCAGATTGGCGGCGCGGTGCCGAGCCAGGTCTTCCTGATGCTGCCCTATCTCCTCTCGATCGCGGCGCTCTGCGTCATCGCCCGCCGGGCCGACTATCCGAAGGCCCTCATGGTCCCGTATTTCAAGGGCCAGCGTTAGCGGGCCCGCACCTCACCGCCGCCTCCTATTGGGGCGGCGACAGCCAGGACTCTTCCTCCATGTTCGATCTGATCATCAAAGGGGCCACCCTGCCGGACGGGCGCACGGACATCGACATCGCGATCCGGGACGGGCGCATCGCCGCCGTCGAGCGGGGCATCGCGGGCGAGGCGCGCCGGGTCATCGAGGCGAACGGCCATCTCGTGACCCCGCCCTTCGTCGACATCCATTTCCACATGGACGCGACCCTCTCGCTCGGCCTGCCGCGGCTCAACCAATCCGGCACGCTCTTGGAGGGCATCGCGCTCTGGGGCGAGCTCAAGCCGCTCCTGACGCCGGAAGCCGTGATCGAGCGGGCCCTGCGCTATTGCGATCTCGCGGTCGCGCAGGGGCTGCTCGCGGTGCGAAGCCACGTCGACATCTGTGACGACCGGCTCCTCGCCGTCGATGCACTCCTCGAGGTGAAGCGGCAGGTGGCGCCCTACCTCGACCTCCAGCTCGTCGCCTTCCCGCAGGACGGCTATTACCGCTCCCCCGGCGCGGTCGAGAACCTGAAGCGGGCGCTCGATCGCGGCGTCGAGGTCGTGGGCGGCATCCCGCATTTCGAGCGCACCATGGCGGACGGGGCGGCCTCGGTCCGGGCTCTGTGTGAGATCGCGGCGGAGCGGGGGCTTCGGGTCGACATGCATTGCGACGAGACCGACGACCCGCTCTCGCGCCACATCGAGACGCTCGCCTTCGAGACCCAGCGCCTGGGGCTGCAGGGTCGCGTCACGGGCTCGCACCTCACCTCCATGCATTCCATGGACAATTACTACGTCTCGAAGCTCCTGCCCCTGATCGCCGAGGCGCAGGTCGCAGCGGTCGCCAATCCGCTCATCAACATCGTGATCCAGGGGCGGCACGACACCTACCCGAAGCGCCGCGGCATGACGCGCATCCCCGAAATGCGCGCGCACGGCATCCTCTGCGCCTTCGGCCACGACTGCGTGATGGATCCCTGGTACTCGCTCGGCTCCGGCGACATGCTCGAGGTCGCCCATATGGCGATCCATATCGGCCATATGACGAGCCGGGAGGCGATGCGCTTCGCCTTCGACGCCGTGACCGCGAACCCGGCGCGGATCATGGGCCTGGACGGCTACGGCCTGGAGCCCGGCTGCAACGGCGATCTCGTCCTGCTCCAGGCGCGCGATCCCATCGAGGCGATCCGCCTCAAGGCCTCGCGGCTCGCGGTGGTGCGGCGCGGCCGGGTCATCGCGGAGGCGCCGCCGCGGATCACGCGGCTCGCCCTCGACGGCCGGCCCGCGGAGGTCGACCCGGCGGCTTATGCCCCCAGCGCTACGAGCCAATAGGCGCCGTCTCGCCGGACCGCGCGGCCCTGCGTCGTCGGCGTGGTGGCTGGCCTGACCCTCAGCCGAAGGCCGGCTTCGAAGGCAGGCCCATGCGCTTCAGGGCCATCACGACCGGGCACATCCCCGTGAAGGAGGCCTGGATCAGGTGGGCGCCCATGAGGCCCGTGAGCCAGAGCCAATTGATGTTGTGATAGACGGCCAGAAGCACCGAGAACAGAACAACGCAACCGACGACCAGAAGAATGGTCCGCTCAATCGTCATTCCCGCCATGATCATCCTCCCTAGGCTTGGATGATCGGTCGAGAATGACACAGCTGAGCTGCGGCGCAAGGGGCGTCCGACAGCCGGCTACTCGATCCGCACCAGCACGCTGTCGGTGGAGCCTTTCGCGTCGATCACGGAGACGCGGGCGAAGCCGGCGCCGTCCGGCTGCCAGGTGGATTGGCGCCGCAGGGCGGGTTCGGTCACGGGTGCGCCATTGACGAGCCAGGTCAGCGGCGGCACGCCGCCGGAGGCCTTCAGCGCCAGCGTCCCGGGCAGGTCGGTTGCGCGCGTGAATCCGAGCTCCACCCGCGACCCGTCGAGGGGGAAGGCGATCTTCAGCGGCGCCTGCGTGGTGGCGGCAATCGTCTTCGGCACGTCCTTGCGCAGATGCCGCAGGGGCGGGGGCAGCGTCGCGGTCGTGGCCTGAAGCGCGAAAGGCGGACGCTCGACCGGCTGAGGGTCGATCCCCAGCCGGGCAAAGGCATCGAAGAGAATCGGAGCCGCGACCGCCCGCCCGACGAGGCCGGGCACCGGGCTGCCGTCCGGGCGACCGACCCAGACCCCGATGGTGACCCGCCGGTCGAAGCCGATCGCCCAGGCGTCCCGGTAGCCGTAGGACGTGCCGGTCTTGAAGGCGATCTGGCGCGCGAGCGCGTTCTCGGGCGGCGGAGCGCCGCGCAGGATATCCGCCACGTACCAGGCCGCCGTCGCATCGAGGATGCGCGTGCGGGCGGTCGCGCGCTGCGTGTCCTCCATGTGGCGCAGGAGGTCGGGCACCTCGCCCCCGGTCGCGAAGGCCGAGAAGAGCCGGGTGAGATCGTTGAGCGCGATCCCCAGCCCGCCGAGCCCCACCGCAAGTCCGGGCGCCGCATCGGACGGCATCGCGATCCCGGCGCCGAACTGGCGCAGGCGCGCCAGGAAGCGCGCGGGTCCGACCTCAGCCAGGAGCGCGATCGCAGGGACGTTCAGGGATTGCTGCAGGGCGCGCCGCGCCGTCACGGTGCCCTGGAAGGTGAGGTCGAAATTCTCCGGGGCATAGATCCCGAACCGGGAGGGCCGGTCGTCGAGCAGGGTCTCGGGATGCGCGATGCCGCCATCGAAGGCGAGACCGTAGATCAGCGGCTTGAGGGCCGAGCCCGGCGAGCGGATCGCGGCGGCCATGTCGATCGCCCCCGACCGCGCCCGGTCAAGATAATCGGCGCTGCCCACATGCGCGCGCACCTCGCCGGTGGCGTTGTCGATCACGACGAGCGCCGCCGATGTCTTCTCGCCGAACCGCGACGCCCGGGCCCGCACGAGGCTCTCCAGGGTGGCCTGCCAGGCGGCATCGATCGTGAGCCGGTGGACGCGCGCGTCGGGACGCGCCGCGACCGCGGTTTCCGCCGCATGGGCGGCCAGCATGGGAAAGAGACGCCGCGCCGCGGGCACGGCTTCCGCCCGCGCGGACGCGACCTCCAGGGCCGAGACCAGGCCTCGCGCTTCGGCCCGCGCCAGCACCCGGTCGCGGGCGCGCCGCGCCGCATCGGCGGAGCGGTCGGGCCGGCGCGCCTCGGGGGATTGCGGGAGGGCCACAAGGAGCGCCGCCTCGCCCCAGGACAGGCGCTTCGGCTCACGGCCGAAATAGGACAGGCTCGCGGCGCGGATTCCCTCAAGATTCCCGCCATAGGGCGCGAGGGTCAGGTAGAGCCGCAGGATCTCGTCCTTCGGGAGGCTGCGTTCGAGCTGCACCGCGCGCACGACCTGCCGGAGCTTTGCCGACAATGTCCGCTCCTCGCGCGGCTCCAGGAGGCGCGCCACCTGCATGGTGAGCGTGGAAGCGCCGGAAACCACGCGCCCGTGGAGCAGCACCTGGCCCGCAGCCCGCGCGACCGCGAGCGGATCGATTCCGTGATGCTCGTCGAAGCGCCGATCTTCGTAGGCTTTCAGCAGCGCGATCAGGTTCGGGTCGACCTCGGTCACCGCCACCGGCAGGCGCCAGCGCCCGTCCGGGGTCGCGAAGGGCCGCAGGAGACGGCCTTCACGATCGACCACGATGGTCGAATGCGCCTCGGCGCCGGCGAGATCCAGGGGTCCCAGGTCTTTCGCGAAGAGCCACAGCCCGTACGCGCCGGCGGCACCGGCGAGCGTGAGCGTGCCGAACAGCCCAGCGACGGCGCCGGTCAGGCGCCGCCGGAGAGGCTTTCGCGTCTTGGTTGCTTGATCCATGACACGCTGTTCATTGCGAGGCCGGCGCGACGTCGAGCGTACCGAAGCCGGTGCGGCCGAAGCGGTCGGGCGCGTACATGTCCTCGATCGCCGCCGGCGGATGCACGTAGCGGCCGGGCGCCACGGCGCGCACCATGTAGGCGAGCGTGAAGGGCGACTTCAGCTCCGAGGAGCGCTCGAAGGCTGCGACGAAGCGGTCGTCGCGGTACTCCGCATGGGCAGGCTCGACCTCCGCCTTCAGCCAGTCGAAGTTCGCGACCGCCCCGCCGTCGACAAGGTTCGGGTTGTCGATCTCGAAGCCCGCCGGCAGCCGGTCGACGAGGAGGAGGCGACCGGCGCGGGCGTTCTCTTCCGTGACGGTCAGCACCGCGACGAAGCGCTCGTTCTGGCGCACGGACATCGTCCCTTGAGCGGGTTCGAGCTTGGTGCCGTCGAGCTTGTAATAGGCCCGCTCGACCTTGAAGCCGCGGGAGAGCGCCGGCTCGAACCCGATCGGATGGCCTGCGATTCCGACCACCACCTGGACGGGCGCGGCGCCGGTGTTCGCGATGGCGACGGGGCTGGCATCGAGGGTGCCTTCGCGGAAGGTGCGGTAGAAGGCGCCCTTCTGGGGCGCCCCGTTGACGGTGAGCGCGATGCCCTCCGCTTGGCGCGCGAGCGCCTGCGCGGCCAGCACCATCCAGGCTTCATCCTGGGTGCTGGTGAAGCGGCGCGCGGTGCGCTCGTCCTCGATGACGCGGCTCACGGCGGGCAGGATCTGCGGCCCGGAGCCGGCCTCGTAGGCGAGCGTCAGAACGCCGGCGCCGTCGCGCAGGCGCGAGCCGTAATCGTGCCGGTAGACGTTCGAATCGCGGATCTCGCGCAGGCGCTCCACCGCGGAGGCGAAGGCGGTCTGCGCGCGGCCGCGGTCGCCGAGCAGCGCCAGGGCCGCCGCGATCTGGGCGCGGGCCAGAGGCGAGCGCACGGACCCGATCTGCGTGTCGGCGAGGTAGCGCAGGTCTCCCATCACGGGGCGGCCGTTGCGGGCCAGCACGTAGGCCGCGTAGGCCAGATCCTCGCCCTTGTTGGCGACGTCCGTCGTGTTGGCCACGAAGTTGCGCAGACGATCAAGGGCCAGCGTGAAGGCCTGTTGCGGCACGGTGAACCCGCGCTCGCGGGCCCGGGTCAGGAAATCGGCCACATAGGCATCGAGCCAGGGATCGTCGCCGCCGGACCCCCAGAGGCCGAACGAGCCGTCCGAGCCCTGGCGCGAGAGCACGCGCTCGATCGAGTCGCGGACGCGCTGGTCGAGGCCTCCGTCGATGCTGAGCGCTTCGCGGGCCGCGAGGTTGTTGACGTAGAGGAGCGGCAGCGCGCGGCTCACCGTCTGCTCCGTGCAGCCGTAGGGATAGCGGTCGAGGGATTGCAGCAGACCCGGAACGTCGAGGGCCGTGAGCGGCGACACCGCGACCGAGACCGCGCCGGTGCCGGGCAGGACCTCGGCGAGGAGATCCCGCGACAGCGTCATGCTGGCACCGGGCTCCAGGGGACGCACGGTACGGTTCACGAGCGCGGAGGTGCCGGGCTGGACGCGCAGCGCGAAGCTCTGTGCCGCGTCGATGCCGGGGCCCGTAATCCTGACACCCAACTCCGCAGAACCTGCTCCGGCGGCCGCGATCGGCAGGCTGAGCGACGTCTTGCCGCCGGCCTTCAGCGCCACCTTGCGGCGCAGCGCTTCGGCCGGGGCCACCACGGGCCCGCGGATGTCGAGGTCGATGGTGTATTCGCCGGCCGCGCCTTCCACGTTGTCGACCTGGAGGAAGATCCGCGACTGGTCACCGACCGAAAGGAAGCGCGGCAAGGTGCCGGCGACGACGACGGGATCGCGCACGATCACATCCTGAACGGCATGGCCGACGCGGTCGCGCGTCCAGGCCACCGCCATCACCCGCACGGTGCCGTTGAAGGCCGGGATGTCGAACGTGACCTCCGCCTGGCCGTCAGACCCGACCGCGACGACTCCCGAATAGCGCGCGAGCGGCTCCTGGACCGGCGGCGTGCCCTCGACGCCGGCGTCCGCATCGCCGCCGGAACGGATAGCGCCGCGCGTCCCCTGCATGCCGTCGATGAGGTAGCCGTAGAGATCGCGCACTTCCGTCGAAAGCTGCTTCTGGCCGAAGAAGTGCTCGCCCGGGTCCGGGGCCTGGTAGCGGGTGAGATTGAGGATGCCGACATCCACCGCCGCGACCGTGATCTTCGCCTGCTCGCCGGGCTGCAGGCCGGCGATGCGGACGGGAAGGCTGAGCGGGCCGCGCGGACGCATCTGCGCCGGGCCGTTGACGCTCACCTCGAGGTTCCGCTTGGCGCGGTCGACCGCGAACCAGGCCAATCCGAGCGCGCGGCCGGGCTGACGCTTGGCTTCGGTGTCGAGCGGCCGGTGGGCCAGCGCCACGAGATAGGCGCCCGCGCCCCACTCCGCCTTGACGGGGATCGACACGGTCGTGCCGCCGGCCGGCACGTCGACGACGCGAATGTCGTGCACCCTGTCGCTCACGACCGCGAGCGTCGCCTTGCCGGCAAAGCGCGGCGCAAGCCGGGCCTGGAGAATCTCGCCCGCTCCGTAGCTCGCCTTGTCGAGGCTCATGTCGAGGAGGTCGGGCGTGTCGGCCGTCTGGTCGCCCGACCAGCCGACCGTGAAGCCCGTGCTCGTCTGGGCGGTCGGCCCGAGCGCATCCGCCTTCACGTCGAGTCGGTACGTGCCCCATTCCACCGGCACCGCGATCCGCGCGGCCTCGGCCGTGCCGACGTCGATGAGCCCGTCCGCGACCCGGCGCACCTGCTTGACGGGCTCGTAGCCCCAGCGGCCGTCCTGGTTGAACCATTGGTAGCGGCGCTCGACCCGATAGAGGCTCCAGGTCACGCCTTTCCGCGCCAGGCGCGTGCCGTCGGGCGCGGCCAGAACCACGTCGAAGGTCGCCGTGGCGCCTTCCGCGAGGTCGCCGCCGAAATTCTTCTTCACGCCGACCACGGGACCGGCGGGCAGGATCGGCAGGGTGACGCTGCGCTCCACCGCCCGGCCGCCTGCCTCCGTGACGCGCAGCACGATCTTGGCCTCGAGCGGCACCGGGGCAGCCATCTCCTGAACCGGCACCGACATGGTGACGCGCCCCTGTGCATCCGTGACGGCCGGCTCCTCGATTTCGACGGTCGTGGCCTCGAATTCCTCGTCCTCGAGACCGGTCACGAAGGTCTCGAGGCCCTTGACGGCCGGTCTCTCGGCCTTGTCCACGACGACCTCGCCGGAGACCTCGAGCTCCGCGCCGGGCGCGCCGAAGAGATAGCGCGCAGCGACATCGATCGTCGCGGCCTCGCCGGGCTTCAGGGCTGGCGTCTTCGGGGTCAGCTCCACCTCCAGGCGCTCGGGCACGTAATCCTCGACGAGGAACTTCGCCTCGCCGACGGCCGCGCCCTTCGGGTCCGTGAAGGCGGCGATCCGCCAGGTCCCGCGCTGGGCGCCCGCCAGGATCGGCAGCGACAGGGCCCGCCCGCCGAGCCCCTGATCCTCGACCTGCACGCGCCGGTACTCGACGCCGTCCGGCCGCTCCACCACCAGCGTCAGCGGCAGGTTCGGAACCGCGACTCCCTTGGCGTCGCGCAGCAGCGCGGTGATGAAGGCGGTCTCGCCGGTGCGGTATACGCCGCGCTCCGGGAACACGAAGGCTTCGACCGCGCCCGGCGCCTCGCGGCCCTTCACGCCGCGGTCGGTGAGGTCGAAGGCGGCGCGGCCGAGATCGAGGAAGCCGTAATCCGCACCGGTGCTCGCAACCACGAGGCCCGGCGCCATGCCGCCCTCCCCGCGCGCCAGGCCGGGATCGAAAGCCACATGCCCCTGCGCGTCGGTGCGTTTCGTGGCCAGCACCTCGTTGTTGCGGGCGACGAGCCGGACCTCCACATCGGGCAGCGTCTCGGCGCTGGCAAGCGAGCGCAGGAACACGTGCACGCCGTCGCCGCCCTTGAAGGCCGTGAGCCCGAAATCCGACACCACGAACCATTGCGTCGCCTGCTGCTGCCAGCTGTCGTCGTCCGACACGCGCCCCTTCGGATTCGCGGTCATGACGTAGATGCCGGGCTCGAGGCGGCCGACCGCATCGAGGACCGGGAAGGCGGTGACGATCTCGCGGTTGAGTTCCTGCTTGACCTCGAGGGTGCCGTTCCAGATCTTGAAGCCCTTCTCGGAGCCGATCTCGCGCGCGGAGTATTGCGACAGCTGGGACAGGAACTCCTCGGAGCGCAAGGTCGGCAGGAGGCTGCGGTCGCCGATGCGGTAGACCTCGACCGCGACCTCGCCCGTGTTGACCGACACGACCGGAATTCCCTCCTGGCCCGTGCGGGGGAGGACGTAGTTGCGGCCCGTGAAGCGCACCATCGGGGCGCGGTCGCGTACATAGATCTCGTAATCGGCCGCCGCGACCTGCTCGTTGCCGGAGGCCGCCGGGATCCCGGGCCGCAGCACGACGGTGTAGCGCTCGCCGTGCTTCAGGCCCTCGACGCAGAGCTGCGTGTCCTCTGACGTGATCGCGGGCGCGGCGAGGCCGGACACCACCACGTAGGGACTGAAATCCGCCTTCCCGGCGGCGAGCGCCTCCGGATAGCGGAAGCAGACCCGGGGCGTCGCGGTGTCGGAATCCACGTTGTAATCGGCGGGCTTGAAGCCGTGGCTCGCTTCGAGATCCGCGTAGGCCTTCCGGACCGCGGGCACCTCGTTGGCCTGCAGGCTGGCGCGGTAGCTTTTCAGCGCGCGGCCCCATTCCTCGCGGGAGGCGTGAATCTCTCCGAGCAGCGCCAGGGCCTCGGCCTCTTCGGCCCGGGTCGCCGCCCGCTGGTAGGCGAGATAGGCCGCAGCCGTCATTCGCTCGGCGAGCGCGTTCTTCTCGGCCGGATTGTCGGGAGTCACCGCCCGCGCCGCGCGGGCATAGGCGAGCCAATGGCCGCCATTCGCGGGCTCCGTCGCGGCAGCAGCGGCCAGGAGCGGCAGGGCGCGGCGGGGCTCGCCGGCGCGGATGGCGGTCTCGGCCTCGCGGCGCAGGGAGGCGGCGGCGCGGTCGGGCACGGACCGGCGGTCCGTCCGGGCCCGCTCCTCGATCGCCTTGACCCCGAGCGCGAGATCCTCGCGCAGATAGGGTTTAGCGGCCTGCGCCGCGGCGCCTCCCGCCATGGCGGCCGAGAGAGAAGCCGCCACCAGCACCGCGCCGAGGGCATGCCGCGCCGCGTTTGCGCCCCGCAGGATCGAATTCCAGCGCCCGATCATCGTGATACCTCGTGCACCGGCCTGAAAGCGCCCGCCATGCGGATCTGCGCAAGGATTCCCGTGCCACGCGGCAGCGTAGCACCGGGGTCCCGGAGCGCAATGGTGCCACTCGCGCCCGGTCTTAAGGTCTGCGACATTGGGGAACTGCACGGTGCGGGGGAGCACAGGCAATGCCAGGCCTCCCGCGCTATGGCGGGAGCGGCGGGTCAGGACGCGATGCAACGGAGCGGCACATGAGGTTCAGGGCGGGTTGCGCGACGACGGGCGCAGTGCTTCTGGCCCTGGCGGGCCTGTGCAACGGGATCCCGCCCCTCGTCGGTCCGGCTCTGGCGCAGACCGCCCCCTCCCCCGCCGTCCCGCAGCCGACCCCGAAGCCGGACCCCGCATTCGAGGCCGCCAGGCGCGCCTTCGAGGCGCTGCCTGATGCCGAGAGGCAGCGAATCCAGGACGCCCTCGCCTGGACGGGCGATCTCACCGGCAGCGCCGACGGCACCTTCGGGCGGCGCACCTACGATGCCATCATGGCCTACCAGCGCCGGATGGGAGCGGAGCCCACGGGCGCCCTCGACGACCGGGCTCGGACCGGCCTGCTGCAGACGGCGCGCCGCGCTCAGGATGCCGCGGGCTTCAAGATCGCGACCGATCCGGCGACAGGCCTCGTGCTCGGCATCCCGGAGCGGGTCCTGCCGAAGCGGGACGTGAATCCGCGCGGGGGCAGCCGCTGGCAGAGCGCGGACGGCAAGATCACCCTCGACACGCGCGCGATCCCAATAGGCGAGACCGACCTCGCCGCCCACTATGAGCGCAATCTCGCGATCCAGGTCCCGGGCCGCCAGGTCACCTACAAGGTGCTGCGCCCGGACTTCTTCGTCATCGCGGGCGAGACCGCGACAGGCAAGTTCTACATGCGCTACGCCAGCGGCCCCACGGGACTCCGGGGCTTCTCGATCGGCTACGACAAGAGCGTGGCGCCCGATTTCGAACGCTCGATCATCGCCATCTCGAACAGCTTCCAGCCCTTCCCGGACCCGGCGCGTATACAGGCTGCGGCCACGGCCGCGGGAGTCGCGAATGCCGCGGCCGCTGCGCCGCCGCTCCCGCCGCGCCCGCCCGCACCGCCACCGAAACGGCCGGTCCTGATCGCCACGGGGTTGGTGATCGCGCCCGGCCAGGCGGTCACGGGTGCCGCAGTCGATGGCTGCGCCGAGTTGCGGGCCGAGGGCGCTGCGGCCCGCGTGGCGCGGAGCGACGCCTCGGGCCTTCGCCTCCTTGCCGTCGAGGGCGGGCCGAAGCCGGCGGCTCTCGCAGCGGCCGACAATCCGCCGGCGGCCGATGCTCCCGTGCTGGTCGCCGCGATCGCGATGAGCTTCGGCCCTCCCGCTCCCGTCGTCGCTCCCGGGACGATCGGGGCGGACGGGAGCGTGAGCGCGCCGCTGCAGGCCGGCGCCGGCGGCGCGCCGGTCTTCGACCGCAGCGGAGCGCTGATCGGCCTCGTCGCCGCGGCGCCCGCGGCCAAGCGGCAGGTCGCCGGCCTCGTGCCGCCGAACCGCTACCCGACGCTCGGCACGGCCGACATCGCCCGCGTCACGGGCCGCGACCTCCCGGCCTCGACCGGCGGAGCGGAGCGCAGCGCCGCCGATCTCATGACCCTTGTCGGAGGCGCGCTGATCGCGATCGAGTGCGTTCAGTAGCGCGACCGAGAGTCTGCTACGTGCCGGCCGGAATGTTTCCGTCCGGCATCGCCCGCGACCCCTGCCCTATTCGAGTGCGCCGTAGCCGCCGCCCGTGGGCGTGACGACCGTGATGGCCTCGCCCGGCTCCAGGATTGTGAGATCGCAGCCGCCGAGCTCCTCGATGCGGCCGTCGTTCCGCCGCACGACGTTGCGCCCGAGTTCGCCCGGCTGGCCGCCTTTGAGCCCGAAAGGGCGCACCCGTCTGTGTCCGGAGAGCAGGGCGCAATCCATGCGCTCGCGGAAGCGGATCGTGCGGCTCGTGCCGTCGCCCGCCCTCCAGCGCCCGCGCCCGCCGGAGCCCTCGCGGATGTGGAAATCCTCCAGCACCACGGGGAAGCGCGACTCCAGGATCTCGGGATCAGTGAGCCGCGAGTTCGTCATGTGGGTGTGGACGCCGGGGGCCCCGTCGAATCCCTCGCCCGCGGGCGCCCCGGAGCAGATCGTCTCGTAGTACTGATAGCGCGCATTGCCGAAGGTAAGATTGTTCATCGTGCCCTGCGCGGCGGCCAGCGCGCCGAGCGCACCGAACAGGCAGTTGGTGACGGCCTGGCTGACTTCCACGTTCCCGGCCACTACCGCAGCGGGCCATTGCGGCGACAGCATGGAGCCCTCCGGCACCACGATGTTGATGGGCCGCAGGCATCCCGCATTCATCGGGATGTTGTCCTCCACCATGACGCGGAAGACATAGAGAACCGCCGCCCGGGTGACGGGCTCGGGCGCGTTGAAGTTGTCTCCCCGTTGCTCCGAGGTGCCGGTGAAATCCACCGTGGCCTCGCGCCGCTCGCGATCGACCGAGATCTTCACCCGGATCGCGCAACCCTGGTCCATGGGGTAGGTGAACTCGGAATCGGACAGGCGCTCCAGCACGCGCCGCACGCTCTCGGCGGCGTTGTCCTGCACGTGGCCCATATAGGCGCGCACCACGTCGAGCCCGAACTGCCCGACCACCTTGCGGAGCTCCGCCACGCCCTTCTCGTTCGCGGCGATCTGTGCCTTGAGGTCGTTGACGTTCTGGACCACGTTGCGGACCGGGTACGTCGCGCCTTCGAGCAGCGCCACGAGCTCGGCTTCGCGGAAGCGGCCCTCCTCCACGAGCTTGAAGTTGTCGATATAGACGCCCTCCTCCTCGATCGTGCGGGCGTTCGGCGACATGGAGCCCGGCGCGGTGCCGCCCACATCCGCGTGGTGGCCGCGCGACGCGACCCAGAACAGCACCTCCCGGCCGGCGTCGTCGAAGACCGGCGTGCAGACCGTGATGTCGGGCAGATGCGTGCCGCCGTTATAGGGGGCGTTGATCGCGAACACGTCGCCGGGGCGGATCACGTCGTTGTTGCGGATGATGCTCTCGACCGAGCGGTCCATCGAGCCGAGATGCACCGGCATGTGCGGGGCATTGGCGACGAGCGCGCCGGTCGCGTCGAACACCGCGCAGGAGAAGTCGAGCCGCTCCTTGATGTTGACGGAGTAGGCCGTGTTCTGGAGCGTCACGCCCATCTGCTCGGCGATCGACATGAACAGGTTGTTGAAGATCTCCAGCATCACGGGATCGGCCTCGGTGCCGACCGCCTTGCGTTGGGGCAGCGCCACGACCCGGTCGAGCACGAGGTGGTTCTTGGCGGTCAGCGTGGCGCGCCAGCCATCCTCGATCACCACGGTCTGGTTCGGCTCGATGATCAGCGCCGGGCCGGTTACGGCATGGCCCGGCTGCAGGGCCTCGCGGGTGTAGACCGCCGCATCCCGCCAGGCCCCGTCGGCGAAGAAGCGGGTGCGGCGGGAGGGTTCGGGCAGCGGCTCTGCGCTCAGCGGCACCTCCGCTTCTTCTGCCCGCGTACCGCCGCCGACGGCCTCCACGGACACCGCCTCGACCACGATCGCCTTCGTGGCGTCGATGAAGCCGAAGCGGGCCTTGTGGGCGGATTCGAAGATCCGGCGCATGGCCTCCAGGGCCATGGCCCCGGCAGCTTGCGCCATCGTGGCCCCGCCCTCGGCCGTGAAAGCCGGGACCTCGAGCGCCGTATCGGTGCCCGCATAGCGGATATGGGCGCGCACATGGGTCGTGATGCTGGAGGACGGGACGCCCTGCGCCTCCACCTCGTCGCGGGCCTCGCCCCCGAGGGTTTCCGCGGCCTGCGCGATGGCGCCGAGCACGGCGGCCTCGAAGGGCGCCTCGATCGAGACCTGGCGCAGCGAGCGGATCTCGGCGAGGCCCATGCCGTAGGCGGAGAGCAGGCCGGAATAGGGATGGATCAGCACCTTCGTCATCGCGAGCGCATCCGCGACCCGGCAGGCATGCTGGCCCGAGGCGCCCCCGAAGGCATTGAGCGCATAGCGCGTCACGTCGTAGCCGCGGGCGATCGAGATCTTCTTCACGGCCTCGGCCATGTTGGCGACCGCGATCTGGATGAAGCCGTCCGCGACGGCCTCCGCGGAGCGGCCGTCCCCGATGCGGGCCGCGAGATCCGCAAAGGCGGCGCGCACGGCCTCCACGTCGAGGGGCTCGTCCTGATGGGGCCCGAAGATCGCGGGGAAGAGGTCCGGGATCAGCTTGCCGACCATCACGTTGGCGTCCGTGACGGCGAGCGGCCCGCCGCGGCGGTAGCAGGCCGGGCCCGGATGGGCGCCGGCGGAATCGGGTCCGACGCGCAGGCGCGCGCCGTCATAGTGCAGGATGGAGCCGCCGCCGGCCGCCACCGTGTGGATCAGCATCATGGGCGCGCGCATGCGCACGCCGGCGACCTCGGTCTCGAAGGCACGCTCGTAGGTGCCGTCGAAATGGGCCACGTCGGTCGAGGTGCCGCCCATGTCGAAGCCGATCACCCGGTCGAAGCCCGCCTCGATTCCGGTCTGGGCCAGCGCCACCACGCCGCCCGCGGGTCCTGAGAGGATGGCGTCCTTGCCCTGGAACAGGCTCGCGGCGGTGAGGCCCCCTGATGACATCATGAACATCACCCGAGCGCCGGTGCGCGTCACGTCGAGCTCGTCCGAGACCTGGGCGACGTATCGGGCGAGGATCGGCGAGAGATAGGCGTCCACCACCGTGGTGTCGCCGCGCCCGACGAGCTTCACGAGGGGGGAGACCTCGTGGCTCACGCTGACCTGCGGAAAGCCGATCTCGCGCGCGATCCGGGCGACGGCGCGCTCGTGCTCGGGAGTGCGGTAGCCGTGCATAAAGACGATCGCGACGGCGCGGTAGCCTTCGGCCTGCAGGGCCTCCAGAGCGCGGCGGGCCTCGTCCTCATCCAGGATCCGCTCGACGGTGCCATCGGCGAGCACGCGCTCGTCGATCTCGACCACGCGATCGTAGAGGAGCTCGGGCTTGACGATGCGCTTGGCGAAGATGTCGGGCCGGGCCTGGTAGCCGATCGCGAGCGCGTCGCGGAAGCCCTTCGTGGTCACGAGAGCGGTGCGTTCGCCCTTGCGCTCGAGGAGCGCGTTGGTCGCGACCGTGGTGCCCATGCGGACGTCGCCGATGATGCCGGCCGGGATGGGCGCGCCGGCTTCGAGAGCAAGGAGCTGGCGGATGCCGTGCACGGCGGCGTCGCGGTAGGCTTCCGGGTTCTCCGAGAGCACCTTCCGGGCGTGGAGCGTCCCGTCGGGAGCCCGGCCGATCACGTCCGTGAAGGTCCCGCCCCGGTCGATCCAGAAATCCCACACACCCGGCATACTCGTGGTCTCCCTCATTGGCGCCGTCGCCCGCTGCGGGGCGAACCTAGCCGGATCCTCCGCCGTGGTCGAATGCTGTTCGCTGTGCCGGGCTGGGCGGACCGAGAGCCGGCGGCTGCGCTGGACCGGCGGGGGCTGTCCCGGTAGAGATTCCCGCCCTGTGCCGCTCGAGGGTCCGTCTTGCCGGCCCGTCGATGGGCCCGAAAGGACCCGCATGATGTCCGACACCCCGCCTCCCGTCCGCGCCATCGGAGCCGTCGCATGAAATTCGATTCGCTGCTCCCCACCTGCGCCACCGGGGTCGTCCCGTGATGTCGGATGCCCTTCCCCTCACCCGCGCCATCGGAGTGATCAGCGGCACGTCCATGGACGGGATCGACGTCGCCCTCGTGGAGACGGACGGGGACCGGGAGGTCCGCACGGGCCCAGGCGGGATCTACCCCTATCCGGACGATCTGCGCGCGGCCCTGCTGCGCCTGATTGCGGAGGCCGAGCGCGCCCGGACCGAGCCCCTGGAGGAGCTGGAGGCGGCCGTCACGGACGCACATATCGCTGCCGTCCGGTCCTTCATGGCGGAGCACGGGCTCGAGGCCCGGGAGATCGGCCTTGTGGGCCTACACGGCCAGACCGTCTACCACCGGCCGCAGGAGCGTTTCACTCGCCAGCTCGGCTTCGGGGAGCGTGTCGCGCGGGAGCTCGGCATCGACACGGTCGCCCGCTTCCGCCATGCGGATGTCGCGGCCGGGGGCGAAGGCGCGCCGCTCGCGCCGCTCTATCATCGGGCGCTTGCGACGAGGCTCGAGCAGCCCCTCATGGTGCTGAACCTGGGCGGCGTCGGCAACGTGACCTACCTCGATGGCGACACCGTAATCGCGTTCGACACCGGCCCCGCGAGCGCGCTCCTCGACGATTTCGTCCTGCGCCGCCGCGGCCTGGCCTTCGACGAGGACGGGCAGCTCGCAGCCTCCGGCAGCGCCGACGAGACCCTGGTCCAGGCCTTCATGGACAATCCGTTCTTCGATCGCCCGGCTCCGAAATCCCTCGACCGCAACGATTTCCACCGGCGTGCCCAGGGCGTGGAGGCGCTCTCCGATGCGGACGGGGCCGCGACGCTCGCGGCCTTCACGGTGGAATCCGTGGCCGCGGCCCTGCGCCATGTGCCGAAGCGGCCGAAGCGCTGGCTCATCACGGGCGGCGGGCGCCAGAACGCCCATTTCATGCGCCGCTTCCGCGACCGCCTCGGCGTCCCCGTGGAGCCCGTCGAGGCGGTCGGCTGGGACGGCGATTCCCTGGAAGCGCAGTGCTTCGGCTACCTCGCCGTGCGCTCCCGCCGTGGGCTTCCCTTGAGCCTCCCCACCACCACCGGCGTGCCGCAGCCGATGCCCGGCGGCGAGCTGTTCCGCGCCGCTGGGGCCGTTGCCTGAAGCCGCGTCAGAGCGGCTTCAGGTTACGCTCGATCGATTCCCGCCGCGCCTCGAGGAAAGGCGGCAGCGCGAGCGTCTCACCCAGCGACTCGAGCGGCTCGTCGGTCGCGAAGCCCGGGCCGTCGGTCGCGATCTCGAACAGGATGCCGTTCGGCTCGCGGAAATAGAGGCTCTGGAAATAGAACCGGTCCACCGGCCCGCTCGACGGCACCCGCAGGGCTCTCAGCTTTTCCGCACAAGCCCGGTAGGTCTCTTCGTTCGGCGTTCGGAACGCCACGTGGTGCACGCCGCCGGCGCCGGGCTGCGCGGGCGGGAGATCGGGCTCGATCCGCACGTGCAGTTCCGCGGCCGGCCCGCCCTGCCCCATCTCGTAGACCTGCACGGTGCGGCCGTCGTGGCGGAACTCGCGGCTCTGGCGCATATCCATCAGCCGGGTCAGGATCAGATCGGTCGGCGCGAGATCGGGGACCGAGATCGTGATCGGTCCCAGGCCCCGGATCTGATGCTCTGCCGGCACGGGGCTGCGCTCCCAGGGATGCGCTTCGCCCGCCCCGTTATCTTCCACGAGCGTGAGGCGCTGCCCCTCCGGATCCTCGAAATCGAGCACGAGGCGTCCGCCTCGCTCGCGGATCGTCCCGTGGGACACGCCTTCGGCCGCGAAGCGCCCGGCCCACCAGTTCAGGAATGCCTCGCCTGCGACCCGCAACGCGGTGCCCACGATGCTGTGCGTGCCGCGCCGCTCGCGGCCGACCGGCCAGTCGAAGAAGGTGAGGTCCGAGCCCGGGGAGGCGAGCGCGTCGGCGTAGAAGAGGTGGTAGGCCGAGGTGTCGTCCTGGTTCACGGTCTTCTTCACGAGCCGCATACCGAGCGTCTGTGTGTAGAAGCGGTGATTGCCCGGGGCGTCCGCCGTCACGGCGGTCAGGTGGTGGATACCGGTGAGCTGCATGAACGTCTCCGCGGAGTGCAAGCCAGGTTGATCCCGAGGCGGCGCGAGACCGTACCCGCCGGGAGTGCCCGCTAGATAGCCCCGCGCAGGCAGGCTTGCGACCACGGGCGGCCAGTCCCGGCCGCAAGCGCCGTTTGCACGCGCGCCAACGAGGTCCCGGGGCTCGTCATGCAGCCGGCACATCGCTCCCGTGCAAAGGGCTGTCTTGTGTGCGGCGCTGCAAGGGCGCAACTAACCACGACCTCTTTCGTGAATAGGCCTATATCAACATGATAAAGACGTGGTTTTCGCGCCCGCTCTGGCAGCGGGTCGCCGTCGCCTTCGCGCTTGGCATCCTGGCCGGCGCGCTCGTCGGCGACAAGGCGGCTGTGTGGTTCAAGCCGCTCGGCGACGTCTACCTGAACCTGGTCCGGATGGTTGTCGTCCCGCTGGTGTTCTTCACCATCGCGTCGAGCGTGGCGCGCCTCGCCGAGGCCGGTAATGCGGCGCGGCTCGGGGTGCGCACGATCCTCTGGTTTGCCGGCACCTCCGCGATCGCGGTCCTCGTCGGCTTCGTCTTCGGGCACCTCGTGGACCCGGGCGTCGGCCTCTCGAACCTGCCCCTCGGCGAGGTGAAGCCGCGCACAATCCCGACACCGGTCGAGGTTCTGATCGGCATGATCCCGACGAACCCCGTCAAGGCCATGGCGGACACCAACGTCCTGCAGGTGCTGGTCTTCGCCGCCATTGTCGGCGCGGCGCTCGTGTCGCTGGGCGAGAAGGCCGCCGGCGTGCGCAGCCTCGTGGACCAGGGCACGGCGCTCGTGTTCCGCATCACCAAGTGGGTGCTGCAGTTCACGCCCATCGGCACGTTCGGTCTCATCGCCTGGGTGGTCGGCCGCTACGGGCTCGCCTCGCTCGCCCCGCTCGCGAAGTTCATCCTGGCCATGTACCTCGCCTGCCTGTTCCACGTCATCGTGGTCTATGGCGGCCTCGTGAAGCTGCACGGCCTGTCGGCTGCCCGCTTCTTCCGCGGTGCCCTGCCGGCGCAGCAGATGGCGTTCGCGACATCGTCCAGCCTCGCGACCCTGCCCATGACGCTGCGCAGCGCGGTGGAACGCCTCGGCGTCCCGACCTCGTATGCCAGCTTCGCGGTGCCGCTCGGGGCCAACGCCAAGATGGACGGCTGCGGCGCGATCTATCCCGCGATCGCCTCGATCTTCATCGCGCAGTATTTTGGGCTCGAGCTCTCGCTGACCCAATACGTGCTGATCGGGCTTACCGCGGTGCTGGGGTCGCTGGGGACCGCGGGCGTGCCGGGCACCTCGATCGTGATGCTGACGCTCACCCTCAACACGGCGGGCCTGCCGCTCGAGGGCATCGGCTACATCATCGCGATCGACCGCGTCGTCGACATGATGCGCACGGCCACCAACGTGACCGGCCAGCTCCTCGTCCCCGTGCTCGTCGCGAAGGAAGAGGGCATCCTCGACGAGGCGACCTACAACGGCCACGCGGACGGCCGCGCCGTCGAGGCGCAGCCGGTCGGCGGACGGCTCGTCCCCGCCGAGTAACCGGCGCGCCCGACCCATCGTCGAAGCCCCGGAGCCCCAGGCTCCGGGGCTTTTTTCATGGGCGGGCCACGCGTCAGCTCGGCAGCACGACGCAGGCGCCGCCGATGCTGCGGATGCGGTTGCAGAGCTGGTCCGCCGCGACGCGGCTCGTGGCCGGCACCCGTACGCGATAGAAGGTGCGCGTGCCGCGGCTGCGCAGGCGCGTGCCGATCACCATCGGGCGGACATTGCCGAGAACGGCCGCGTAGCTGCGGCTCGCCCGGGCGTAGGACGCAAGCGCGAGATCCTTGGAGAAGTTGCCGGCGAGCTGCACGCCCCAGGGCGCCAGGGTGACGGCGGTCGCGACGCCTGCGAGCGGATCGTTGCGGCCGGGACGACGCAGCAGGGCCACGACCTGCAGGCAGGATGTCGCGCCGGTCGAGGCCGCGGCCGCCGCTTTTTGCTCCCCAGGCTTGCCGTCCTCCGTCTTCGGGGCTTCGGCGCTTGGTCGGTCAGGGGCATCGGCTTCTTCGGGCTCCCCGCGGGCGCGGCGATCCCCCGCCCAGGACTCCGCGGAGCGGCCGGTGATGCGGTAGACGTAATTGCGCGTTTCCTCGGGCAGCCCGCCCTTGTCGGCGAGCCAGTTCGCGACCCGGCCCGGGCCGCCGTTATAGGCCGCGGCTGCGAGCCCGATATTGCCGAACCGGTTGACGTGGTCGCGCAGGAGCTCCGCCGATTTCGGAATGGCCTGCTCGGGATCGAACGGGTTGAGCAGCCCGCGCTCGGCCGCGGTGCCCGGCATGAACTGGGCGACGCCCTGCGCGCCGGCCGAACTCACGGCACCGGTGCGGAAGCTGCTCTCCTGCCAGATCAGGCGTGTGAAGAACTCGACCGGCAGGCCGTGCCGGCGCGCCGAGGCGTCGATGAGCCGGCACAGGGCCTGCGCCACCGTCTCCGTGCCCCCTGGCCCGGCCGCAGCCGGAGCGGCCGCTGCGGGGGCATCCGCCTTCGGGGCTCCTGCGGGTGGGGCCTCCTGCGCCGCCATCGCGAGCCCGCCCGTGAACACGCCGCACAGCGCCAAACGCCAGCGCATCGATCCGGTCCCTCCGCTCTCCCGGCGACCCTAACGCGCCAGCCGCAGCGACGGGTCCCGGACCTCAGGCAACAGTGATCAGACCGGCTCGATCGACCTCCTCGATCGACCCTCCGGCGTCAGGCGGCTGCGCTCACGTTGGACTGAGCGGCCTCCTTGATCCAGCGCCAGAAGGCCTGGACCTTCGGGAGCTCGGCGGCGGCCGGCGGGCAGACGATGTAATAGCTGTAGGGGCTCGGCACTTTGGGCCCGAACGGGCACACGAAGCGTCCGGTGGCGAGATCGTTGCCGATCAGCACGCTCGTCGCGATCGCCACCCCCTGCCCGCCTGCGGCCGCCTGGAGCGCCATGAAGGTGTGGGTGAAGCGGGGTCCGCGGCTCGGATCGATGCCGCGCACGCCGGCCGCCTCCAGCCATTGCGCCCAGCTGATCGTGTCCGGGATCGTGGGGTCGCCCTCCTCGTGAAGCAGGGTGTGATGGACGAGGTCGGCGGGCTCCCGCAGGGGATGCGGCCCCCGCTCGGCCAGCGCCGGCGTGCAGACGGGAAAGAAGCTCTCCTCCAGGAGGAGTTCGTAGGCGAGCCCCTGGTAGCCGCCGCGGCCGTAGCGGATCACGAGGTCGACATCCTCACGATCGAAGTCGGTGAGCCCGTTCGAGGCCATGACGCGCACGTCGAACCCGGGATTCTGGGCCCGGAACCCCCCGAGGCGCGGGATGAGCCACTGAGCCGCGAAGGAGTGGACCGTGCTGACCGTGAGGACATGGGCGTTGTCCTGGGCGATCAGCCGCCGCGTCGTCTCGGCGAGGTCGTCTAGGAGGCGCGAGACGCTGCCCGCATAGCGCTGGCCCGCATGCGTCAGCACGACGCCGCGGCTCGGCAATCGGCGGAACAGCGGCAGCTTCAACCAGGCCTCCAGGGCCTTCACGTGCTGGGCGACCGCGCCCGGCGTGACCGCGAGTTCGTCCGCCGCCGCGTGGAAGCTCTCGTGGCGCGCGGCGGCCTCGAAGGCGCGCAGCGCGTTGAGGGGCGGGAGGCGGCGGCGGTCCTGAAACGAAGAGGGGTTCATGGAGTAGTTTTTCTAAGCCAAGCGGGGAGAAGTTCTGGTTTGCAGAGGGTCGGGAAGAGGCAGATCCTAAGGCTTATTGGGCTCCATTGCCACAGGTGAACTATGCCGACCAACCTCGCCCTCCAGACCTTTTCCCAGCCTCTCCCCACCTCCCGGATGACGGCTGCCCGCCCGCTCGCCTCCGACTTCCTGACGGCCGTGAACCGCGACCTGCTGCGCTTCACCGAGGTCATCGAGACCTGGGCAGCGCGCCACGAGCAGCGGCGGGCCCTGCACGCGCTGTCCGACGACCTGCTCCAGGATATCGGCCGCTCGCGCGCCGATGTGGCGGCCGAGGCCGACAAGCCCTTCTGGCGCGCCTGAAGACCAAGTCCGGAAGCGCTACGAGGCGCCGCGCCTGAAGCGGGCGCGGCGCCTCGCAGCTCTGTGAACGGAGGTCCCCGCCCCTTCCGCAAAAGCGCCTTGTTGTCCGGCTCTGCTGTGATCGTCGCGAGCGCAATTCCGCCCGCTCGCCCCGCAAGGCCGTTCATCTCCGTGACACCACTCAGGCTTAAAGTCGTCCTGCCGATTCGCACCCCCGAGCAGGGCCCGATGCATCCGTTACCCGCGAAGACCCTGACCCGGGCGGAGCCCCGCCGCATGGATGGCGCCCGATGAGCTCCATCCTGATCAAGATCTTCGCGACCGCCCTGACCCTGAGCCAGGTCACGGTGCAGCCCGAGTCCCTGAAGACGAGCTTCGACCGCGAGCGCGACCGGGGCACCGTGGAGCAGCTCCTCAAGGACGGCTGCAGCCACATGCGCCGGGCCTTCGACATCGAGGACATCAATCTCGACGAGCTCATCTCCACCGCCATGGAGGATCCGCAGGCGGTGGCCGGCGACGTGAAGGTGCTGCAGGGCATCTCCTTCGGCGACCTCCACAAGGCCTACCGCCAGTTCTGCAAGGGCGAGACCGTACAGCCGGCGCCGGTCGATCTCGGCGAGGTCATCACCTACTACAACCAGGCGGTCGCCGACCTGCCGGACCACACGAAGCTCAAAGGCATCAAGCTCCCCGGCGTCAGCACGATCCTCGACGGGGATGGCAAGGTCTTCACGGAGATCCACGAGCCGGACCACCGGCGGATCTGGGTGCCGCTGAAGGACATCCCCGAGAGCGTCCAGAAGGCTTTCGTGGCCGCGGAGGACAAGCGCTTCTACCAGCACAAGGGCATCGACGAGCGCGGCGTCATCCGCGCCTTCATGGGCAACCTCACCCAGCCCGGCCGCCCGGCCGGCGGCTCCACGATCACGCAGCAGCTCGTGAAGAACCTGCTCGTCGGCGACGACGTCACCTACGAGCGCAAGATGCGCGAGATGATCGTCGCGACCCGGATCGAACGCACGCTCACCAAGGACGAGATCCTGGAGGTCTATCTCAACTCCATCTATCTCGGACGCGCCTCCTGGGGCATCGAGATGGCGGCGAAGAGCTATTTCGGGAAATCCGCCAAGGCGCTCACCCTGCAGGAAGGCGCGCTGCTGGCGAGCCTCGCCAAGGGCCCCAACTTCTACAACCCGGAGCGGCAGCCGGACCGCGCCCGGGATCGCTTGGGCTACGTGCTCACCCGCATGCAAGAGGACGGCATCATCACGGAGGCGCAGGTCAAGCAGGGGATCGAGGCGCTGCCGCGGCTCGCCGCCTTCGATCGCCCCCGCCGCACCACGGGCTTCCACTTCGTCGACCACCTCGTCCGCGACGCCCGCACCGTCGCGGGGCTCGACGGCGGCCTCACCGCCTCGTCCTACACGGTGGTCTCCACCATCCGGCCCGACCTCCAGGAAGCCGCGGAGGAAGCGCTCCAGGATGGCCTCGCGCGCTACGAGGCCAGCGCGGGCCGTCAGGTCTTCACGGGGCCCGAGGCCAATCTCGCGGAGGCCGTGAAGGCGCTGGAGCAGCAGCCCGGCGACGGCCCGGCCTGGCGGCGCGCCCTGCAGGCCGCGCGCCTGCCGCTCTACGACGTGCATTGGCCCGCCGGCGTGGTGCTCGCGTCGGGGCGCGACCGCAGCACCGGTGCGGATGTGGTCCGCGTCGGGCTGAAGGACGGACGCGTGGTGCCGCTGGCGACCGGGAGCAGCGCGGTGAGGCGCAGCCTCAAGCCCTATGACGTCGTTCTCCTCCGCATCACCGAGAGCAAGGGCAAGGCCGTCCGGGCCGAGCTGCGCACGCGGCCGAGCGCCCAGGGCTCGGCCGTCGTGCTCGAGAACCGGACCGGACGCATCCTCGCGATGGCCGGCGGCTTCTCCTACCCCTTGAGCCAGCTCAACCGGGCGACCCAGGCCCACCGCCAGCCGGGCTCGGCGCTGAAGCCACTCACCTACCTCGCGGCCCTGGCGCGGGGCCTGCAGCCCAACACGCTCATCTGGGACAGCCCCGTGACCCTGCCGCCGGTGGGCGGCGGCTCCCGGGCGCGAGATTACTGGACGCCGAAGAACTACGACGGCGGCTCGTCCGGCCTCATGACCCTGCGCCGGGCGCTGGAGAACTCGAAGAATCTCGTGACCGCGCGGCTCCTCGACGGCGGCGTCGCGGGAGACGCGGAGACGAGCCTCAACCGCGTCTGCGAACTCGCCCTCGAGGCGCAGCTCTACGCCGATTGCGAACGCTACTATCCCTTCGTGCTCGGCGCCCAGCCGGTGCGCGTCCTCGACATCGCGGCGTTCTACGCGGCGATCGCGAACGAGGGGGCGCGGCCGACGCCCTACGCGATCGAGTCGATCGAGGAGGCGGGGCGCAATGTCTACCGGCGCAAGTCGACGGTGCCGATCCCCATGGCATCCGCGGACCGCGCCGCCTTCTTCCAACTGCGGACGATGCTCCAGGGCGTGCTGGAGCGCGGGACGGCCCAGACGATCCGGCGGCTGGCCCCTTATGTGGCAGGCAAGACCGGCACGAGCGACAACGAGAACGACGCCTGGTTCGTGGGCTTCACCAACGAGGTCACGGTGGCGGTGTGGGTCGGCTACGACAACGCCACCGGCCGGCGCACCCTCGGGCGCGGCCAGACCGGCGGCAAGGTCGCGGTCCCGATCTTCGAGCGCATCATCGACGCGGTCTGGACCTCCTATGCGCCCCGGACCGCGCTGGCGCCGCCCTCGCCCGAGGCCGCGCGCCAGCTTGTCACGCTCCCGATCGATCTGCGCAGCGGCGACCGCCTCACCTCGGGGTCCGGCGGCTTCCGCGAATATTTCCGCCTCGACCGCACCGGCCGCCTGGGAGATACGCAGTACCATCTCGTGCCGCGCGAGGAGGCCTATGCCTATCGCGAGCCCGACGTGTGGAGCGACGGCGAGGCCGCCGGCGGCGGCTGGGGCTTCGAGGAGGATCGCGGCGGCCCCTATGCGACCGCGCCGCACGCCAACCCTTATGGCGGCGCGCCGCGCTCTGCGGAGCCGCGCTACAGCGACCCACGTTATAGCGACCCGCGCTACAGCGATCCGCGCTATAGCGATCCACGCTCCTGGCGCGGGCCCTTCGCCCGGCCCTGGTGGGAGCAGGTCACGCCCGCCCCGCGCCAACGCCGGGTCGACCCGGATTACTTCTGGGGCCGGGGACCGAGCTTCTGACGATCCCGCTCCACAGCTGAATGACGACCTCACCGAAAAGGATGTTGCCCGTGCGCCTTGCGCTTGCCCTTGCCGCTCTGCTCGTTGCCGCCTCCGGCCTGCAGGCGCAGGAATTCAGGATCGAGGAGGTGCCCTCGGTCGCCAATCTCGACCCGGCCCGGCTCAAGCCTCGCACGATCGCCTTCAGCGACCACCGCAACGACGAGCTTGCCGACGCCGGCACCGGGCTCCTGCGCTTCCAGGACTGGGCCCGGGTTCGGTCGGGCCAGAAGGCGGCCTTGAGCCTCTATCCGGCCTATGCGGAGCCGACCGTCACGGTCTCGGTCAACGGCATCACCAAGCCCTATCTCGAGAAGCTGCACGTCTACGTCGCCGAGGCGCGCTTCCTGATCGACCGGGCGCCGGCCGCGGTCGACCTCACGCGCTATGCGCGGCTCGACTTCATCGAGAAGCTCGATCCCTCGATCAAGCACCGCCTGATCCGACGCGAGGACGTGCTGCCCTACCGGGACCCGGAGCTCGCCTATAACCGCCACCCGGACCGGCGCTGGTGCGAGGCGCCGGGCTCGCTCTGCATCGAGTCGCGCTATGCGCTGGAAGGCAAGCTGCCGATCGGCATCCGCCTCGCCAACAAGCTGGAGGAAGGCGGCAAGAAGGTCGCGGATTACCTCGAGTTCCAGAGCGAGCTGCGCGCCCTCTCGGCCCAGGACGCGGCGCCGATGGGATGGGACCGGCTCACCGGCCTCGCGACCCCCGTGACCGGGGCCCTCGAGCAGAACCTGTTCGCGGTCAACCAGGTGATCCAGTTCGGCAAGCTCCTCACCGTCCTCCAGAACCACCCGTCCGATCCGGGCAAGACGGTCGCGACGGTGTTCATGGTGCTGGCGGTCGAGAGCGACGTGCTGGAGAAGAAGAAGGAATACGAGCGCGTGCCGGTGCTCCGGAACCTCGTGCCCGCGCAGGTCCTGATGGGGAATTCCTCGTTCAACACCGGCACCTCGATCAGCGCCGGCCTGCCGGACTACACCCGCAACCGCATCAAGGCGGTCGCGGCGCAGCTCGAGAAGCCGTAATCCGGCCGTCAGCCGCTGCAGCGCGGCTGCAGGAATCCGGCGAGCCGGACCAAGCCGACTTCAGCTCAGAAATCGCCGAGCGAGAGCTGCGCCCGCGGCGGCTTGGCGGGTTCCGCGCGCTTCTTCGCGGCATCGCCCTTGCGGGTCTTCGCGCGCTGCGCCGGCCGGGGCTTCGTGCCCTCGCCGCGGCTCATGCGGTCGAGAGCCTTGTCGCGGGCGATCGCCTCCGGCGCATTGGGATCGTCGGAGAGCCACTTCCCGCGCTTGATGACCTCGTTGACCCGTCCCTGGTTGACGCCGAGCTGGAAGGCGATCTCCTGCTGGGTCATGGTCGTGGTGCCGTGCAGCTCCAGAATTTCGCGCGCGAGATCCGGCGTCATCTTGCGGCCCGTCACCCGCCGGGCCGGCGCGATCGTGCGCTTGGCGCGGTCCCGCTCCCGGAGCTTCTCCAGGATCGCCAGCGCCATGTGCATCCCCTGCTCGCGCAGGGCCTCCTCGAATTCCTTGAGCGTCGCCATCGGGTTTATGAAAACTCCTCGAGCGGCCTCGCGCCGTGGGGCAGAATCGCGCCTTTCCGCTAGGGGAGCAACGGGTTCGCGGGCGTTCCGGTTTCGTTTTCCACCGGTTAACGATGTCAGAGGCAGGCGCTTCCCAGGTTATGGGTGGCCTGGAGCGGGGTGGGCGGCTCGTCCTTTAGAATGCCGTTGGTGGTGCATTGGTCTCATGAAAGGCCTCATGCGAAATGTGAGGCTAAGGCTTAGGAGGCGGCCTGTCCGCTCGCAACTCCCGCCACTCACCCGCAAAGTTGGAGCATCCGGAGATTCGCAGCGTCTGACGGTTGTTGTCGAGGTGGAACGCACACCGACTCTCATTCATGATGAGAACGCCCGCCTCAGCATGACGCCAAGGAACGCTCCAATCAAATCCGTGTCCTCCTTCGACTGTAGCGCCGCGAAGCTGGCCTCCGCTATGGAAGCAGAGGTACATCCGGTTCAGAAACCGGGAGCCTTCTTTCTGCCACTCCCGGTGCCAGCAGCCGAGTTCATCCAGTGGAGGTTCGGGGCCTGCCTCCACAAGGGGCACCTCGTCATCTTGGGCGGGCTCGACTGCCACAGCGAACCCGGCGCCAAGCACAGTGCAGAATACAATAGTTAACTCTAAATTAACAAAGCGTCGATGACGTGAAATGCTCAAATCGTGTTCCGTAATCTGCGAGTATGCAAAATTGTGACTGTTGAGAGAAGTCCCGCAATGAAGGCATCACTGACCGTTGTCTTCAAGTTCCTCGCTGCGATAGTTTCTGTCGGCTTCGTTCTATTTTCGATCCCCCTCCTCTTTTTTATTGTAGCTACATCTGCTGGCGATCCACCTGAGATTGATAGAGCAATGGCAAGCACCGGCGCCACCCTGATGATCGACGGTGGTATCATAGGTGGGTGGCTCTTCCATGGTCTGCGCCGACGTAAGTGGTGGAGGTTGATTGTCGTCGCACCGTTCGCGGCACTCACGCTTCTCGGCGGCCTCTTCCTTATAGCGGGAAGGCTTGGCGGCGCCTCTTAGAGTCAGAAGCACTCCAGCTTCAGCTCACTTTGGGCATATGGCATGCCGCTGCAGAACCACCATGTAAATGGTTCAGTCGTGGCGACAACGCGACTTGCCGTGCACCCCTAGTCTCGACGTCACCCACATCGACCCGCGATCCGACCGCAGAACCTGCCTGACGGACACGCCCGGAAAACCCACCGCCCGATCCGAACAACGCTCGACCGCTCGCCCGATCCGAATTATCTATAAAACCATGACGACAGCCAAGCCTGATACCATCGCGGCGCGGATCAGCCGGACGCTGGCCGAGCGGATCGTTTCCGGGGCGATCGAGGCCGGCGCGAGGTTGCGCCAGGATCATGTTGCCGAGGAGTTCGGCGCGAGCCACGTCCCCGTCCGGGAAGCGTTCCGACGGCTGGAGGCGCAGGGACTGGTCGTCAGCGAACCGCGCCGGGGCGTTCGCGTCGCCGGTTTCAGCGTCGACGAGGTCCGGGAAGTCGCCGAGATGCGCGCCGCGCTCGAGGTTCTGGCCCTGCGCAACGCCGCGCCGCATCTCACCAAGGCCATTCTCGACCAGGCCGAAGATGCGACTCGGGCCGGCGACCGGGCCGGCGACGCGGAGGCGTGGGAGGAAGCGAACCGCGCCTTTCATCGCATCATTCTCACACCCTGCGGCATGCCTCGGCTGCTGAAGGCGATCGACGATCTGCACACGGCCAGCGCCCGCTTCCTGTTCTCGGGTTGGCGGGCCGAATGGGAGGCGCCGACCGACCGCGACCACCGGGCGATCCTTGCGGCCCTGCGCGCCGGGGAGGTCGAGGCCGCGGCCGCGGTGCTGGCCCGGCACGTGCAATGGACCGGCCACAAGGGTCCCAGATCCAGCCAACTTCCGGCTGCGGCTCGGCGCTGACGGCACGGCCTCTTGCCAGCAAACGATTTCTGTGGACTCAATTAGCGATAGAGCCGCAAAATTATCTATAATTCTATCGCAGGAGACCCGCATGAGCATCACGAGCGCTCTCACCCTGAAGCCCGTCTACAACCCCCTCGATCTGCAAAACCGCTCCCTCGCATGGCAGGCCGGCGCCGTCGTCATCGGCGCGCTGCTCCTGGCGCTGTCGTCCTATATCGAGGTCCCGATGGTGCCGGTCCCGATGAACATGCAGACCTTCGGCGTCCTGATGATCGGAGCGCTCTATGGCTGGCGTCTCGGAGCCGTCACCATCATCGCATGGCTCGTTGAAGCGGCCCTCGGCATGCCGGTTCTCTCCGGCGGCGCGGCCGGCGCGCACCATTTCGTCGGACCGACCGCCGGCTACCTCTTTTCCTTCCCCCTGGTCGGCGCGCTTGCGGGATGGATGGTCGAACGAGGCTGGAACGGCCATCGCCCCGTCCTCGCCTTCGTGGGCATGGTGCTGAGCCATGCCGTCTGCCTCACGTTCGGTGCGGCGTGGCTGGCTGGCCTGCTCGGGCTCGAAAAGGCGATCGCCTTCGGCGTGACACCCTTCCTCCTCGGCACTCTCCTGAAGTCCGCCCTCGGCGCCGCCACCCTCGCGCTGCTGGTGCGGGGTAAGGCGCGCCTGTCGCAATGACGATCCGGCTTCGGCCGCATCACCTGCTCTGCCTGCTCACCTATGCGGGCAAGGGCTACAGCCCCGCGTTCACCGCCAATTACGACGGGATCGCGGGGCGGATCTCCCGAGGCGAAGATCTCGTGATCGTCGAGGGGCCGGACGACATCTGCGCCCCGCTCCTCGATGATCCCGAGCCTCACTGCTGGCGGGACAGCGTGACGGAGCGGGACCGGCTGGCGGCGCGCGATCTGCAGGAGCTGCTGGCGGGCCCAATCCAGGCCGGGGCGAAGATGACGCTCGGTCCCGACATCGTGCAGCGGATGCGAGCCGCCTTCGCGACAGGCCACACGCGCGCCGCCTGTCTCGGGTGCCAATGGAGCGATCTGTGCAGCGCGATCGCGGCGGAGGGCTATCGCGGAACCCGCGTTCACGGGGCTCGGTAGCGGGCGCCGGAGCATGGGGCTTGCGTGTAGAAGAATGCCCCGCGCAACTGCCGCAAGCGCCAGCCTACGCCCCCGCCGCGCCGCTGCGCTCGCGGATCGCTGCGATCCATTGCTCGGCCGGCTGCGCGCCCGAGAGGGCCCAGGACTGGTCGACGATGAAGAAGGGCACGCCCTGGATGCCAAGGCCCGCGGCCTGGCCTTCGAGGTCGGCGACGTAGGCCCTGAGGCCCTCGTCACGGATCGCCGCCAGCGCGACCCCGCGGTCGAGCCCGGCTTCCGCCGCGACCTCGCTCAAGGTCTCCTCGCTGCCGATGTCGCGGCCGTCCTCGAAATAGGCCTTGAACAGCCCCTCGACGACCGCATCGGCCTTGCCCTCGCTCGCCGCGAAGGCGATGAGCTGGTGCGCGCGGCGGGTATTGGGAGTGCGGGCCTGGCGCTCGAAGGCGAAGGGCACGCCCTCCTCCTGCCCGAGCGCGGTCAGCTGCGCATCGAATTGCGCGGCGCGCGCCGCGCCGAACTTCCGCTCGCGGTAGGACGCGCGCTCCATGCCCTCCAAGGGCATGTCGGGGTTGAGCTCATAAGGGAGCCACTGGATCTCGGCCGGCTGATCGAGCTCGGCCAACGCCCGCTCCAGGCGGCGCTTGCCGAGATAGCACCAGGGGCAGATCACGTCGGACACGACGGCGATGGTCAGGGGCTTCGTCATCACCGGTCTCTCCTGATCCGACGGATCGATCTCATCTTGAGGCCTCGTCACCAGGCCTCCGGCTGCGATCCCGCGACCGCCTGCGGGAAGGACACTTGGGCCCCTTCCGTCTCGCTTCAAGAGCGGACGGTGCGGCCCCTGCCCTTACAACGCTCCCGCGAGCGCATCCCCGTAGAGCTTTCGTGCGCTCTCCTTCGTGACCGGCACCGGGTTGCTGCCGGCGGTCGGATCCTCGGGGGCCATGGCGGACATGAGATCGAAACGCTCCGTGCCGACCTTCAGCCCTTCCAGGGTGTGCGGGACGCCGAGCTCGGCGCGCAGGCGAAGCACCCAGTCGAGGAACGCCTCGAACCGCGGCTCGAGGCCGAGATACGCGGCCAGGCGCTCGATCTTCGGCGTGATGGCCTCGCGGTTGTAGACCAGCACGTAGGGCATGAAGACCGCGTTGGTGAGGCCGTGATGGGTGTCGTAGAGGGCGCCCAGCGGATGCGACAGGGCGTGGATCGCGCCGAGGCCCTTCTGGAACGCGGTCGCGCCCATGGCGGCCGCGGACATCATGTGGGCGCGGGCCTCGATGTCGGCGCCGTCGCGATAGGCGCGGGGCAGGTACTCCTTCACGAGCCGCATGCCCTCGACCGCGATGCCCTCCGCCATCGGGTGGTACGAGGGCGCGCAATAGGCCTCCAGGCAATGGGCGAAGGCGTCGAGCCCGGTGCCGGCGGTGATGTGGGGCGGCATCCCGATCGTGAGCTCCGGATCGCAGATCGTGATCTTCGGCATCATGAGGGGGTGGAAGATCACCTTCTTGGTGTGGGTGCGCTCCTGCGTGATGACCCCGGCGCGGCCGACCTCGGAGCCCGTCCCCGCGGTGGTGGGCACGGCGACGACCGGCGCGATGCCGGCCGGGTCGGCGCGCGTCCACCAGTCGCCGATATCCTCGAAGTCCCACATGGGCCGGGTCTGGCCCGCCATGAAGGCGATCAGCTTGCCGACATCGAGCGCCGAGCCGCCCCCGAAGGCCACCACGCCGTCATGCCCGCCGGCGCGCAGGACCTCGAGGCCGCGATAGATGTTCGTCTCCACCGGATTGGGCTTGATGTCGGAGAAGATTGCGGCCTGGAGACCCGCCTGCTGCAGGCTCTCCAGCGCCCGCGCGGTCATCGGCTGCGTCGCCAGGAAGGGGTCGGTGACGAGGAGCGGCCGGGACATGCCGGCGGCGCGGCAGGATTCGGCCAGTTCCGCGACCCGGCCGGCGCCGAAGCGGATGGTGGTGGGATAGTTCCAGTTCGAGCGAGGAGATGCGGTCATGGGTGAGGCCCGGTTGATCGGTCCCGCCACCGTCAGGCCGGGCCTCGGGCCGGGCATGCACGATCGGGGGAGAGTGAATGCAAAGACGGAGCTGGCCGGGACGAGCCCGGCCGCGACGGTTTTCAGCCGAGGGTGCGGAGGTGGTACGACTTCGGCCGCGTGACCGAAAGATAGCCCAGCCTGGAGAGGCTGGCGCCGCGGCCCGTATCCTTCACCCCGGTCCAGGCGAGGCCGGGATCGAGATAATCGGCCCGGTTCATGAACACGGTGCCGGTCTCGATCCGCTCGCCCAGCCGCTCGGCGGCTTCCGCGTCCGAGGTCCAGATTGCCGCGGAGAGGCCGTAGGGCGAGTCGTTCATGAGGCGGATCGCCTCCTCGTCGTCCCTGACCTTCATGATGCCGACCACGGGCCCGAAGCTCTCGTCCCGCATGACGCTCATGGCGTGGGTCACGCCCGTGAGCACCTGCGGCGCGAGATAGGCCGTGTCGCCCGTGTCGGCGTCGAACGCCCTCGTGTCGATATGGGCCGTCGCGCCCGCGGCCACGGCCTCGGCGGTCTGGCGCCGCACGAGATCGGCGAAACGCTTGTGGGCCATGGGGCCGAGCGTGGTGGCCTCGTCGAGCGGGTTGCCGAGGCGATAGCCGCGCACGAGCTCGACCGCTCCCTCCACAAACTGGTCGTATCGGCTCTCGTGCACGTAGATGCGCTCGATGCCGCAGCAGCACTGGCCGGAATTGAAGAAGGCACCGTCGACGATGTTCTCGATGGCGTGGGCCATGTCGGCGTCGGGCCTGACGTAGGCCGGGTCCTTGCCGCCGAGCTCGAGCCCGAGCGAGGTGAAGCTGCCCGCAGCCGCCCGCTCGATGGCGCGCCCGCCCGAGACCGAGCCCGTGAAGTTGCAATGGTCGACGAGGCCGGCACCCAGGATCCGGCTCGTCTGGTCGTGGCTCAGGGTGAGGTTCTGGAAGACGCTCCGCGGAATGCCGGCCCGATCCACGGCCTCCTGAAAGCGCTCGCCGGCCAGGATCGTCTGCGACGCATGCTTCAGGAGCACCGCGTTGCCGGCGACGAGCGCCGGCACGATGGTGTTGATCGCGGTGAGATAAGGGTAGTTCCAGGGCGCTATCACGAGCACGAGGCCGAGCGGCTCCCGCCTGATCACGCGCCGGAGGCGTGGGCGGTCGTCGTCCGGGATCATGTCGGCGAGGCTGTCTTGCGCGATCCGCACCATGTGGCGCGTGCGCTCCTCGACGCCGCGGAACTCGCCCCCGAAGCGCACCGGACGGCCCATCATCTGGGCGAGTTCGGGCACCACCTCCTGGTTCATGGCGAGGAGCTCGTCGAGGAAGTGCAGGACGAGCGCCTTGCGTTCCTCCAGCGGCACGGAGCGCCAGGCTGTCTGCGCCTCGCGCGCGGCGGCCAAAGCCGCATCGATGGCGGCGTCGCTCATGACCGGGCGGCGGACGAACTCGCGCCCGTCGATCGGAGAAATGCAGACGATGTCGGTCTCAGGCATTGGGAGCTCGCGGGTGGACGGGCTGTGTCGGGCGCTCGTTTAGACCATCTTGCAGGGGCCGACGAGTGCCTGCCGTGTCACGTCAGATGATCTCGAAGTATCGCGCCATCTGCCAGTCCGTGATCGCCTTGTTGGCCTCGCGCTGCTCCCATTCGCGCGTCGCCGCGTAATGGTCGACGAACACGTCGCCGAACAGAGCCCGCGCGGCCTGGGACTGCTTCAGCCTCTCGGCCGCCTCGCCGAGGGAGCGCGGCAGCGCGCGCTCCCTCGGGTGCTCGACCGCATAGGCGTTTCCTGCGATCGGCTCGCCCGGATCGACCCGGTTCTCAATGCCCCAGAGGCCCGAGCCGATCGCGGCGGCCAGCGCCACATACGGGTTGATGTCGGCCGCCGCGACCCGGTACTCGACCCGCTGCGACTTCTCCGAGCCCGGGATGACCCGCAGGGCCGTGGTGCGGTTCTCCACGCCCCAGGCGGCATCCGTCGGAGCCCAGAAACCGGGGATCAGGCGGGTGTAGGAATTCACCGTGCAGGCCACCATGGCGAGGAGCTCGGGCATCAGCTGCTGCTGCCCGCCCACGAACCAGCGCATGGTCTCGGACATGCCGTGCGGCGCGTCGGCATCGTAGAACGCGCCCTTGCCGGTCTTCACGTCGCGTAAGGAAGCGTGGAGATGGCCCGACTGGCCCGGCCAGTCCCGCGACCACTTCGCCATGAAGGTCGCCATCCAGCCCCGGCGCTGGGCCAGGATCTTGGTGAAGGTCTTGAACAGCGCGGCCTTGTCGGCGGCTTTCAGCGCCTCATCGACCCGGATCGCGGCCTCGAGCACGCCGGGCCCGGTCTCCGTGTGCAGGCCCTCGATCTCGAAATCCATCCGCCGGGCGAGGTCGAGGAGCTCGTGGTAGAAATCGGCATGCACGCCCGCGCGCAGCATCGAATAGCCGAAGAAGCCGGGGGTGACGTTCTTGAGGTCCCGGTATCCCTTCTCGCGCACGGAATGCGGCGTCTCCTCGAACAGGAAGAACTCGAACTCCGCCGCGGCCGAGACCGCAAATCCCATATCGGCCGCCTTCGCGAGCACCCGTCGGAGCGCCCCGCGCGGGCAGGCCGCTTCCGCGTAGCCGTCGAACTCGGCGAGAAAGAGCGGCAGGTTGTCCTCGAACGGGATGAGGCGCATGGACTCGGGCAGGATGCGCACCGGCGCATCGGGATAGGCCGTGTGCCAGCCGGTCAGCGTGGTGTTGTCGTAGAGCTGGTCGTTCGAGTCCCAGCCCAGCACCACGTCGCAGAAGCCGAAGCCTTTCTCGAGGGCGGATTCGAACTTGTCGCGGGCCATGTACTTGCCGCGCATGATACCGTCGACGTCGAAGAGGCCGACCTTCACGAAGGGCAGATTGCGCTCGCGCACGTAGGCGACTGCGTCGGCGGCGGTCCGGATCGTCGGAGTGTCCATTCGGGGAACCTGGCTCAAGGTGGGGCGAAGGCGCGGGATGCCGCGCCTCCGGTCGCGGTCAGACGGACTTGTACTCGCTCGTGCCCTTCGAGAGGGCAAATTCTTCCTCCGGCGAGAGGATGAGCTTGCTGCGGCCGACGATGAGGAAGTAGGCCATCATGACGACGTAGTAGAGCGCGACGCCGATGACGCCGTTCCGGAACACCGGGTCGGTCAGCTGGAACACGAGCGTGACGGCCGCGATACCCATGGTGACCATCGCGCCCGCGGTGCCGAAGGGGCTGACATAGGGCCGGTTGATGTGCGGGAACCTGCGCTTCAGCTGGATGTAGCTCATGCCCTGCATGAAATAGGCGAGCATCGCGCCCGCCACCGCCATGTTGAGGAGCGTGCCGCCGATGAAGGCGCCGCCGGCTTCCGCGCCGGCCGAAAACCACACGACGAACATGACCGCGAGCCCGATCACCGCGCCTGCGAAGAGGGCGAGTTGCGGGGTCTTGCGCACCCCGTGCGTCACGGAGAGGAAGCGCGGGAAATAACCGGCCCGGGAGAGCGAGTAGATCTGCCGCCCGAAGGCGAAGATGATGGTGTGGAACGAGGCGATGAGGCCGACGAGCGCGACGAGGGCCAGCACCTTCGCGGCGCCCGAGCCGTAGAGCGTCCGGAAACCGTCGAGGAGCGGCTCGCCCGACTTGCCGACGCCCGCCGCCCCCGGGGCGATCCCGGTGTTGAGAAACAGCACCAGGAAGGCCGAGAGAATCAGGGTGCAGATGCCCGCGATGATGCCCTTCGGCATGTCGCGCTGCGGGTCGTGCGATTCCTCCGCGGCGAGCGGAAGCTGCTCGATGGCGAGGAAGAGCCAGACCGCGAAGGGCAGCGAGGCGAGGATGCCGTAGACACCGAACGGCAGCCAGGAGCCGCCGCCGTTCGGGAGCTCGGCCCCGTCGGGCCCGATGTTGAGCGCCCAGCGGGTGATGTCGAGCTGGCCCGAGACGAGCACGGAGCCGTAGAAGAAGGCGAGCACCGCCAGCGCCATCAGGGTCACGGCCACGGTCACCCGGAACGACAGCTCGA
>JAESFH010000110.1_pt1 | contig 72345 bp, 58 predicted proteins | sample 9269381 | NCBI WGS metagenome assembly JAESFH01 (sample SAMN14504062, study PRJNA617094) | algae metagenome | isolation source: Aphanothece sp. CMT-3BRIN-NPC111 and co-occurring heterotrophs from well... | place: USA: Clark Mountains Wilderness, California | collected 2010-04-18
GCCCATCCAGACTAAACGCCACAGAATTAACCCGGTCGGAATGTCCAGTTAGGGTGGATTTCACCTTCCCTGTGGCGACCTCCCATATTTTGAGCGTCTTGTCATCACTACCACTAGCTAAACTTTGTCCATCCGGACTAAACGCCACAGAATAAACCCGGTCGGAATGTCCAGTTAGGGTGGATTTCACCTTCCCTGTGGCGACATCCCATATTTTGAGCGTCTTGTCATCACTACCACTAGCTAAACTTTGCCCATCCGGACTAAAGGCGACAGAATGAACCCAGTTGGAATGTCCACTCAGGGTAGTTGCTAGCGCTAAATTTTCATAGTTGATAGTCTTAGCTGGGCTAGAAGGTCGAGAAATAACATTTTTCATCTGCGGCAGAAATTGCCACAACCCTAAACCGAACAGTAACACGATGCTCACCTTTAGCCAGGGTTTAGGCTTTGGTAGTGGTGGCTTGGGCGCGACAGGTATTGTCGGTGGCGGTGACACTCGCTGCTGAGGCTTTGGCTTTACAGGAATTGTCGGCGGTACAGCAGGTATTGTTGGTGGCGGTGACACTTGCGGTTGAGGATGCAAATCTTTTTTTACCTCAGCCGCAGATTGAAAACGTTTCTGATAATCTTTTTCTAGCAGCTTATCCAACACAAAAGTTAAATTTGCCGATATCGGCTGCTGTAAATGCTGCCGCCAATTTTGCACCCAGCTATAACCTTCATTAATAAATAGATCATGGGGGTGAATATTACTTAACAAATGAAAACAAGTAGCACCCAAACTAAATAAATCACTTGCAGGATAAGTTTCACCCCCCTGCATTTGTTCAATTGATGAATACCCAAACGAACCGATAGTGGTTCCAGGTTTACTCATTACCGATGCTGTCGCTTGCTTCGCCACCCCAAAATCAATTAATACAAGATCTCCCCCCTTATTTAAACCTTGTTGGGGGTTTCTCCGCATAATATTTTCTGGCTTAATATCCCGATGGATCACATTCTGCTGATGGACAACTTGCAGAATATCTAAAACATTATCTAATAAAGCTCTAATTTTTCGCTCAGAAAATACACCCTGTTGTTTCAATTCCATTAATAGGTTGTGTCCATCAATTAACTCTTGTACTAAATATAGTCGTCCATCTTCCTCAAAATAAGAATATAAACTAGGTATTTGCGGATGGTTTCCTAGTTGTTGCAACCGCCTTGCTTCTTGTTCAAAAAGCTGCTTGGCTTTATTTAACGCCCAATTTCCCTGTACATTTGGCGCAAGCTGCTTGACTACACAGCGTTCATTCAATTTATCAATATCTTCTGCCAGTAAAGTTCTCCCAAATCCTCCCGAACCGATAATATTAATAATCCGGTAACGGTTTCTCAGTAGCGATACTGTTTTAACCCCGCAATTCTGGCAGAAATTGATGCCATCAGGATTGTGGGGTTGGTCGCAATCAGGATTAAGGCAATAGAGCATAATACGGCATCTATCAGCAGTTGCAATCAATGATAGTTCTTCCGGCAGCCTAACGCCTAAAGGCGCGGCTACACGTACAAAGGCCGCCTGCGCGACCTATGGATTAGTGCTGTTTATATAGAACCCCAGGCGGATGCTGCTTGACATGAACAAAAGTAACTACATAAACTGGTAGATTGTCTGTCTATTCCTGCTCGGATCAGGTTAAGACATTCCAAAAGCTGGCAATTTCACTTCCATAGCCTGCGAAGGCAGGCTTGGTTCGTGTAGCCCCAGGCTTTAGCCTGTGGGCATGTTTATCAACCAGCTACCTGTACGGCAATTTCAAGGACAATCTCATGAGTTACGCAATCATTGAAACCGGCGGCAAACAACTGCGAGTCGAACCCGGTCGCTTCTACGATATTGAACTGCTGCCAGTCGAACCAGAAGCAACAGTCATCATTGACAAAGTTTTACTAATTGCCAACAACGGCGATGTGCATATCGGTCAACCGCTTGTTACAGGAGCCACAATCGAAGGCACTGTGATGCGCCACTTCCGGGGTCGCAAGGTCATCGTCTATAAGATGCGCCCCAAAAAGAAAACCCGCAAGAAACGGGGACACCGTCAGGAAATTACTCGCCTGATGATTAACTCGATCAATCTGAATGGTTCTGCACTTACCTCTGAGCAAGCAGCTGAGACAACGCCGCTATCTGATGAGCCAGTAGCTGCGATCGCAGCACCCGAAATCTCCGTTGCTGATGAGCCAGATGCCCAAACCATCATGCCAGACGCGGCGCAAGAGACTGTGGAAAGCGTGGTTGCTGATGAGCCAGATGCCGAGACAGCTCCTGAGAATACAGCAGAATAGTTAGTAGTAAAAATAATTGAGGACATCATGGCTCACAAGAAAGGTACAGGTAGTACTCGCAACGGACGTGACTCAAATGCCCAGCGTCTAGGCGTCAAACGCTTCGGCGGTCAGGTTGTGAGAGCAGGCAATATTCTGGTGCGTCAACGCGGCAGTTCGTTTCATCCCGGCAACAATGTTGGTCTGGGCAAAGACTATACCCTGTTTGCTCTCGTAGACGGCGTTGTGACGTTTGAAAGAAAGGGTAGAGAACGCCAAAAGGTAAGCGTTTACCCAGTTCAAGCCCCAGTGGAAACTTCCCCAGTGGCTGAAGCAGTGGCGACGCCCTCTTAATTATCTAGAGTGGCGTCAGTGGTCAGTAGTGAGTAGGCAGTAGGGTCTGTCTGCTTGCCTTCTGTAGGAGCGAAGCAAATGGATGCGAAATCCTGGAATTTTTCCCATAAATTGTCGCCCAAATGCTTCGCCTCTACGAACAACTAACAACTAACAACTAAAAACTGACAAACACCATGTTTCCCATTCAGCGGCCTCGCCGTCTCCGTACTCATCCCCAGCTGCGCCGGATGGTGCGCGAAACTGTCTTAACTACCAGTGATTTAATTTATCCCCTGTTTGCTGTGCCTGGTGAAGGGGTTGCTAAAGAAGTTAAATCTATGCCGGGAGTCTATCAACTGTCGGTAGACAAAATCGTAGAAGACGCCAAAGAGGTTTATGACCTCGGCATCCCTGGCATTATCTTATTTGGCATTCCGGAAGATAAAGATACAGACGCGACTGGCGCGTGGCACGATTGCGGTATTGTGCAAAAAGCTGCCACAGCAGTTAAACAAGCTGTGCCGGATTTAATTGTAATTGCTGATACCTGCTTGTGCGAATATACCAGTCACGGTCACTGCGGCTATTTGGAAGTAGGTGATTTGACGGGTCGCGTTTTGAATGACCCCACACTAGAATTACTAAAGAAAACAGCTGTTTCTCAAGCCAAAGCTGGGGCAGATATTATCGCTCCTTCTGGGATGATGGACGGGTTTGTAGGGGCGATTCGGGCGGCACTAGATGAGGCTGGGTTTGAGGATACGCCGATTCTTTCTTACGCCGCTAAGTATGCTTCCGCTTATTATGGGCCTTTCCGGGATGCAGCTGAGTCAAGCCCCCAATTTGGCGATCGCCGCACATACCAAATGGACCCCGGCAACGCCGTTGAAGCCCTCAAAGAAATTGAGTTAGACATAGCTGAAGGGGCGGATATGCTGATGGTGAAACCAGCCCTAGCTTATATGGACATCATCTGGCGAGTAAAGCAAGCAACTAACTTGCCTGTTGCTGCCTATAACGTCTCTGGTGAATATGCCATGATTAAGGCTGCTGCCCTCAACGGCTGGATTGATGAAGAACGGGTGGTGATGGAAACCTTGACTAGCTTCAAACGCGCTGGTGCGGACTTGATTCTCACCTACCACGCTAAAGATGCAGCCCGTTGGTTGCCCAAATAAAAGCCTACAGCTAAGTTAGTTGCGGCTATTTCCCTATGTTTATGGCGTCTTGCTTGCGTTACAGTTTTATCTTCACGGCGGAAACTTGCAAGACGTCTGTTTTTATATTATTCCGCCAGCGGAAGGGATTTAATAGTGGTGCTAGTAGGAATAGGCCAGTCTATAGAATAGAGTTCTTGCAAAAGTCAAAATTTTACCCCCCTCAGTCCCCCCTTATTAAGGGGGGAAGCATAGACCAGGCTCCCTCTCCTTGGTTTCTGTCGGAAGAATAAAACAGGCACCCCCCCCTACCGCTGGGGTGGGTTGGGGTGGGGTAATACAGGCACTTTTGCTCATTCGTCTAATAGCTAGCAGTAAAAATAATTAAGCGGTCATCTGACAGATAGCTTTTCTCTAAGCTATAGCCTACTGACTTGTTTGTGAACTTGTATGATAAAAAAGGAATTACTCAAGATCATTAGTTGAAATTTTAAGCGCAAAAGTTACTGTAGATTCAACAGTTCTCAATTTGGTTCTTCAGACTTGATAAGTTCATGGTTATAGCAGTTAGTACAATTTCTTTGCTGCCTCAGCCCTTTGTTCTCGGTGCTGTTTTGGCTTCCCTGCCTTTAGACAGCCTGCTTTCCACACAGGGCATCATGGTGATGTTACTGGCAGCCTACGCGGTCGCCATGTGGATGTTTCTCACCAGTGCCCCGAAAGTCTATACCGTTATGGTGTCTGATTTAGAGGTAGCGCGACAGTTCTATGAAGGCTTGCTAAGTTTGTCGGTAGCGGAAGTGCCCCTGCACTACTACTACAACTATGAGCAAACGCTAGGTGTCAGCGGCATCGACCCGCTTTATATGTCAGCGCCGATGGGAACCTCTACTGTTAAAGGCCTGAACAGTACCGAGGGTTTGTGGTATCAACTCAAAAAGAATGCCCAGCTACATATAATTTCTGGGGCTAATTATGGGGAGAAAGAGCGCCAACGGCACGTTTGCTTTGATAAGGACTGTCTGGAACAGCTGCTGATGCGGGTGCAGTTGCGGGGCATCAAGCACAAGATTCGCCGCGACAAGCCGCTAAATTTTCTGGTGAAGGACTTAGAAGGCCGGGTAATTGAAATGGCTGAGGTTTCTAACTAATATAGCTTTTAGCAATTAGCTTTTAGCAATCAGCAGTGAGAGCAGCAGGGGGAGCGTGCATGAATGCCAGATTGATCGTCCTGTCAAGAGGCAATCTCAGCCAGTTCTAACCAGCGTTCTGTCGCAGTTTCAATCGCCTTAGTCAATGCTTCCACCTGCTCATATAATTGTCGCACTTGGGTAACGGCTCCAGCAGGAGCACTATAAAGCGCCTTCTCAGCCTCAGCTTTCTCGGCTTCCATCTGGGCAATATTAGCTTCTAGCGTCTCCAACTCGCGCTTTTCTTTGGAGGAAATTTTGCGCGGCTTATTGTTATCCCATGACGGTTTATAGGACTTCTCAACTTTGGGCTGAGTCTCCCGCTGTTTCTCTTTAGAATTAGAAGCTTGGTTGGATGCTGCTTCTTCTGCCTGCTTGAAGTCTAGGTAGACTGAATAATTACCAGGATACTGACGCAGATTGCCTCCGGCTTCCAAGGCAAAGATGCTATCTACAGTGCGATCGAGGAAGTAGCGATCGTGAGAGACTGCAATTACACAGCCAGTGAAATCTTCTAGATATTCTTCCAGCACTGCCAGCGTCTGCACATCCAGGTCATTCGTGGGTTCATCGAGAATCAGCACATTCGGGGCGCTCATCAGCACACGCAACAGAAACAAGCGCCGTTTTTCGCCGCCTGAGAGCTTATGGATTGGCGCATATTGCTGGTTACCGGGAAACAGAAAACGCTCTAGCATTTGGGAGGCGCTAATCTGAGTCCCGTCTGCAACTTTGACAAATTCCCCTACTTCTTTGATGTAGTCAATTACCCGCTGATTTTCGTTTAAAGCTGTCAGTAATGCTTCTGAGTGTTGGTCAAAATAACCAATGTGAATTGTATAACCAATCTCGACGCTGCCGGAATCAGGCTGGACGCGCCCAGTGATCATATCCATGAGGGTGGATTTGCCTGCACCGTTGCTGCCAATAATGCCGATGCGGTCTTCGGGACTGAATTCGTAGGTAAAATTGTTGATTAAAGTGCGATCGCCATAAGCCTTAGAAACATTCACCAGCTCAATAACTTTCTTGCCAATGCGACGACCGGGGGTAGAAATATCAACTTTGCCTTGAGCCTGTTTAAACTGAGTTGCTTGCATCGCGTGAACGCGATCAATACGAGCTTTCTGTTTTGTACTACGGGCTTTGGGACCTCGCTTGAGCCATTCCAACTCGCGACGTAAAACACCCTGATGTTTGCGCTGAGTGCTAGCGGCAGACTCTTCAGATAGGGCTTTTTTCTCCAAATAGTAAGAGTAGTTACCCGCGTAGGTGTAAAGGTCGCCCCGGTCTATTTCCAGAATACGATTAGTAACGCGATCGAGAAAATAGCGATCGTGTGTAATCAGTAAAATTGCGCCTCGAAAGCGGTTTAAATAACTCTGTAACCACTCAACTGACAATGCATCCAGATGGTTTGTTGGCTCATCCATCAGTAACACATCAGGTTCTGATAGCAGGGCGGCGGCTAGGGCGATGCGCTTGCGGTAGCCGCCAGATAAACTGCCGATGCGGGCGTTAAAGTCTTCAATTCCCAATTTGGTGAGGATAATTTTAGCATTGGTTTCCAACTCCCACCCCCCAGTAGCATCCATGCGGTGCATGACAGCAGATAAGCGAGACATAAGCTGGTTGGAATCATCTTCCTGCGCGTGAGCCAGCTTGTCTGAGAGTTCCTCATATTCGCGCACCAGAGCCATCTGCTCGCCACTATCTGCAAATACCTGCTCTAAGACGGTGCGGTTCTCATCCAAGTCCGGCTGTTGGGGTAAGTAGACAATCCGGGTTCCAGAGTTAAACAAAAGTTGACCGTCATCAATAGGCTCTAAACCTGCAATCATTTTCAACAATGTTGACTTGCCAGAACCGTTGGTGCCGATGAGACCGACTTTATCTGTGGTATCTAGGCTAAAGCTGGCATCTTTCAGGATTTCCTTAATGCCAAAGTCTTTTTTGACCGATTGCAGCGTGAAAATACTCATGCAGTATTCCTAAGAAATTGAGATACACCCTCTGCCAGTGAGGTTTTCAGGCTAGGTAGCTGGCGGGGTAAAGTAGCTAAAGTATCGCTTTTAACTACGATACTGCACACTCATGTTGCTTGTGCGTTCGCGTAGCGTGCGCGTAGCGCGATCGCACAAATCAAATCTAGCTCAGACCTCTGAGATCTATAGAATCCCCAAAATTGACAATTTTCTTTATTATTGCAATTGGCTGACTATAATTTTTTATCTTTATGCATATGCTTCCTGGTAGCCATATATTTGCCTATTTTTCTATTTCAAACCATACGAATCACTGCGGCACGCTTGTACCAATAATATTCTTGAACAATCCTTACTGATTGGAAAAGTTGCTCAATTAGAAAATAGCGTTGTTGTGGTAGCGCGAAATACATTGATGAGGTTGTTCTCACAATAGTTTGAAAATGACTATAAAGCCCTTCATGCTTACACAGCCCGCTTTAAAAAAATATATTTATTGCAATAACACACTTTCTTCAATTTTAACCACAGATGGACACCGATAAACACAGATAATGAAAAAGATGTTTATCTACTGTCTGCCAGATGTCTAATATTTAATTATAGCAGTTGCCATAATCGAAGAGTGACAATCGACATTGCCTCCATGCACCCATAGATGCTGCTCTAACTGCCTAATTGCTAAAAGCTAATTGCTAATTGCTATAAAATTGCCTTTGCCAGCTGAAAATTTGCACAGGGTCATCCTATGAGAAAACTCTAATTGTTTATTACTTACACCTCTATCGCCTTGCGATTATCGCTTGCTTCCTCAATCCCTAGCCTTGGCAGTGCATCTTCACCTGTAATTAAACGTGCCCCACGTTTACGAGTGAAATAGTTCCAGCCCCACTGAATCATCACCACAAGTTTATTGTCAAACTCAATCAGGTAGTAGATATGTACAAATACCCAAATCAACCAAGCCAATAAACCAGTCAAACGCAACTGTCTAAAATTAACCACGGCAGAATTACGCCCAATTACCGCTAAACTACCGTAGTCAAAATAGCGGAAGGCTGGCAAGCTTTTATTCGCAAGCCGCACTTTAATGAGATTAGCAACATATTTTCCTTGCTGCATCGCTACCGGCGCTACCCCAGGCAGGGGTTTATCGTCTTGATGAGGAAAATTCGCCAAATCACCAATTACAAAGATATTAGGATGCCCCGGTACACTCAGGTCAGGTTCAACAACAACCCTACCAGTCCGGTCGAGTTCAGCGCCAGTGCGTTTTGCTAGAACTTTTCCCATAGCAGAAGCCTTAACACCAGCAGCCCACAAGATTGTTTGGGCGGGAATCTGTTCGACTTGCTCACCCTCGCGCAGAGTGACAACATTATTTTCAATATTGGTCACTAAAGTTCGAGTCCGCACAGTGACTCCCAAACGTTCTAGTGAGGTTTCTGCTTTAGCCGATAACTCTGGTGGGTAAGGAGGCAGCAATCTGTCCATTCCTTCCAGCAATAAAATTTGTGTTTCCGCTGTGTCAATGTTGCGGAAATCGCTCTTCAAGGTGCTGTAGGCGAGTTCGGATAAGGCACCCGCTAGTTCTACACCCGTGGGACCACCTCCCACTACTACAAAGGTCAACCAGGCACGGCGTTTTTCTGGGTCTGGTTCTTTTTCTGCTGCCTCAAAAGCCAGAAATATGCGTCGCCGCATTTCCAGGGCATCTTCTACTGTTTTCAAGCCCGGTGCCGTTTCTGCCCATTGATCGTTACCAAAATAATGGTGGCTGACGCCAGTGGCAACAATTAAGGTGTCATAAGTTAGTTCTTCATTACTCAGAATGACTTTTCTCAGATCGGGATCAATATCAATGACTGCTCCCATCTGGACTTTAGTATTTTTGTTTTGATTTAGTACCGCACGTAGAGGAGAAGAAATATCAGCGGGAGAAAGAGTGCCAGTAGCTACTTGGTAAAGTAGTGGCTGAAATAGATGAAAATTTCGTTTATCTATTAGCGTTACTTTTACTGGCGCACGCTTCAGGGCTTTTGCCGCATAAAGTCCACCAAATCCGCCACCAACAATTACAACATGGTGAAGAAACTGATTGTTTGCGTCATCTACCATAAGGTTGGTTTCCTTCTATCAACTAAAGCTGAATTTCACTACGCTGTAGTGAGCTTTCTTTACAGAAGTTTATACGCAAAGTTACAAAAATATAAGTATCGAGGGATACGCTCGTGGAACCAGGAAAATGTCAGACGTAAATAGAATGCGATCGCGCTTTCTAACTAAACCATGACAGCGCCATTGGCGGGATTTGCCCCTACGGCACCAGAGTAAACCAGACCCCGTTGGGTATCCAGCGTCAGAATCGCTCCATCCCGAATCACCTGAGTGGCATTCTTCACGCCCAAAATCACTGGCACTCCCAGCCGCAAACAAATCACAGCAGCATGACTTGTCAGGCTCTCATCCTCAGTAATAATTCCAGATGCCTTGCGAATTACCTCCACAAAGTCGGCATTCGTACAAGGTGCTACCAGAATCTCTCCCTGGTTAAAATTGCTTACCTGTAGCGCTTTGTGAGCGACTCTCGCTCGACCGCTCACCGCTCCCTGACCGATACCAATTCCCTTACCCAGTATAGCTGTCACCACCTCCACCTTAATCAAGTCCGTTGACCCAGAAACACCTTGGAGTGTACCCGCTGTGATCACCACCAAATCCCCCTCAACCAGGAGTTCGTTCTCCAGAGCCACATTAATTGCTGCTTGGGAAGTCTGACCTGTTGACGGTAAATCCAGCACTAACAAAGGTTTTACCCCCCATACCAGCTGTAGCTGCCGCGCCACATCCACATGAGGCGTTACAGCCAAAATCGGCGTTTGCGGCCGGAACTTGGAGACATTCCGCGCTGTGGACCCTGTTTTAGTCAAGGGCATAATTGCTGCGGCATTTAGCTGCTCAGCAATCTGGCCAACTGCCTGACTGATGGCATTAGGGATAGACTGGGTGGTGTTTTCTAGACGGCGAACTGTCTTTTCTCGCTCCATCCGCACAGCGATTCGTGCCATTGTCTCCACAGCTTCAATGGGGTATTTACCTACTGCTGTTTCATTGGAGAGCATTACGGCATCGGTGCCGTCGAGAATAGCATTGGCGACATCGGAAATTTCGGCACGGGTTGGTCTGGGATTGCTAACCATACTGTCCAACATCTGGGTGGCGGTGATGATGGGAATACCCAGGCGGTTTGCCGTAGAAATTAGCCGCTTTTGCAGAATGGGGACGTCCTCTGCTGGCAGTTCCACACCCAAGTCACCTCGAGCAACCATAACGCCATCACATAGGGAGAGAATTGCCTCCATTTGCTCAATAGCTTCGTGCTTTTCAATTTTGGCAATTACTGGCACTTGCTTACCAGCACTGGAAATTAAATCCTTAATTTCCAGAACGTCTTGGGGGTTGCGGACAAAGCTCAGTGCTACCCAGTCAACACCTTGATCCAGACCAAACATCAAATCCCGCCTGTCTTTGTCAGTCATTGCTTTAACTGACAAGTAAACTCCTGGGAAATTAACGCCTTTGCTATTAGAAAGCGGCCCGCCGACAACAACGCGACAGTGCAATTCCCCGGATGTGTGGTCTACCTTCTCTACCTGCATTTCGACTTTGCCATCATCCAGGAGAATTGTGGCTCCTTCAGGGACTTCATCTGCGAGGTATTCGTAGGTAACAAAGCTAATTTCCTGGGTGCCTGGGATGGGGCGGCTAGTTAAGGTGAAGCGATCGCCTTTTTTGACCACTACAGACCCAGTTTCAAATTGCCCCAGACGAATTTTTGGGCCTTGTAAGTCCTGTAAAATACCCACGGGCTGATTGAGTTCAAAAGCCAGCTGCCGAATCAGGCGAATACTGCGCTGATGGTCTTCATGAGTGCCGTGGGAGAAGTTAAGGCGCAGGGTAGTAGCACCGGCTTCAATCAAAGCACGTAGCGTGTCTGGGCTACTAGTCGCTGGGCCAATCGTGGCGACAATCTTTGTCCGGCGCAGGGAAGAACGCAGTTGCATCGAGAAAACACCAGAGGAGAGCAGGGAATAACAGCCTTTGCGTATAAATAGCACAGATTGCCTGAGTTATTTGTTTACGCAACAGGCAAATGGGATAGTACCACATTTGGCTGCTATCTCACGCTTAGCACCAATAGGTCTATTTGTTATGGATACCGTAGCTAAGGATTTTCAAGGTGCAGCTTTTTGAGCTGGGGAAGAGGTGTTGAGTCCAATGGCGTTGTTGATCTTGGCATTCTCCAGTTTGGCACCACTCATGTTGGCACCAGCCATATTGGCCTCACCCAAATCTGCCTGATTCAGATTCGCAAAACTGAGATTAGCACCCCCCAGGTTGGCACGCCTCAAGTCTGCGGTGCTAAGGTTGGTGTAAGTCAAATTGGCATTGAGCAATTTTGCGCCTCCTAAATTGCCGCCAATTAGGGTAGCCCCAATCAGGGTGGCACTGCTCAAGTTAGCAGATGGCAGCTGTGCCTGACGCAAATCCACACCACAAAGACCAGCACGTTCTAGATTCGCGTTTTCTAAGTTAGCAAGATTGAGACTGGCACCTGTTAGGTCAGCATCGGTGAGATTTGCGATCGCTAGTTTGGCATTAGCCATGTTCGCGCTGCTGAGATTAGCTGCACTCAGATTGGCACTGTTGAGAGCAGCCCCTTTCAAACTGGCATTGCTCAGATCAGCACCACTCAAGTTAGCCTTTTCTAGGTTCGCACCCGCCAAAAGCACACCCTGGAGCTTTGCCTGACTTAGAATGGCTGAATTTAGATTGGCAGAGGCTAGATTAGCTTGATTCAATTCAGCATTGCTCAGGTTGGCACCATCCAGGCTAGCTGTATCCAAGTCAGCATTATTAAGCTTGGCACCTGTCAGGTTGGCACCGCTGAGTTTGACGTTACTTAGTTTCGCCTGCCTCAGGTTAGCTTGCTGTAGACTTGCCTGCGGTAGATTTGCCTGGTTCAAGTTGGTCTCCACCAAATTAGCACTATCCAGCTTGGCAGAATCCATCTGGGCACCTGTTAGGTTAGCTGCTTGCAAATCAGCCCCTGTAAGATTGGCATTCTTTAAATCGGCAACCACCTTGTCATCTGCTGCCAATTTTACCTCTCTCAAATTAGCCTTCTCCAGGATGGCACCACTCATTTGGACACCAGCCATCTGGGCACGCTCTAGGGTGGCACCAGTGAGGTCAGTACCCGTGAGGTTGGCCCCCTTTAGCTGAGCATCGGTAAGGTTAGCATCCCTCAAATTAACACCCTTTAGCTGGGCACCCTCCAGGTCACAACCCGGACACACCTTCAAGTCCAGCAACCGTTGAACGTGTTGGGGGTTTGCCGCTCGTGCTGACGTTGCTAAGCACAGAGGAGCTAACAGGGCGGCAATAACAAAAATTTGGGTGTGGTCAAAAGTAGTTAGCTGTGACGGACGTGGGAACGTAGGGATGCGGTGAGGCAGAGAAATTTTCTGGATATCACCAATTAATTTCCATCGCACCCCAAAGAATTTATTCCCTAAGGCTTTCCATACGGTGTAGCCGTTGCTGTAGGCTAGGCTACTTTGAAGTATGAAGTCTGAAGTACAATTTCTCCCTTCAGTTTTATGACTTTTTACCATATTCTCTGCCTTCTGATATATGACTTTTTAAATTTCTCAGCCTTCACTTATTATCCTTCAGATGAGCCGCGATACTGGATACGATAAATGCGGTTATTTGCTTCTTCGGTAAATAACAAACTGCCGTCGGGCAAAACTAGCAAACCCACCGGGCGTCCCCACGTAGTTGGTCCTGCTGGGTCAACCAGAAAACCAGTTAGAAAGTCTTCATAATGCCCCTTGGCTCGTCCCTTGGCGTCGAAAGGGACAAAGACAATTTTGTAGCCGGTGCCGCTGTTGCGGTTCCAAGAGCCGCGAAAGGCGACAAACGCACCCTGACGATATTTTTGCGGAAAAGTCTTGCCATCATAAAATTGAAGTCCCAGAGCCGCAGAGTGAGCCTGAAAGAGGACGTCTGGCGTCTGTGTACGAGCTGCCAAGTCGGGGCGTTTGCTCTCTCCATTCTTCAGGTGACGTGGGTCGAGGTTATTTGGTGCCAGATAGGCGTAGGGCCAGCCGTAAAATGCCCCCTGTTGCACCCGCGTCAGATAGTCTGGTACTAGATCGTCGCCTAACCCGTCGCGTTCATTGACTGTGGCGTAGAGTTCACTTGTGGTGGGGTGAAAGTCGAGACCGATTGGGTTGCGTAGCCCGTAGGCAAAGGTCTGCTGGTTGGAGCCGTCGAGGTTCATTACTTGCACGGAGGCACGAGGCAGCTGTTCTTCATCGGCATTGGAACGTGAGCCAATTGATACGTAGAGTTTTTTACCATTCGGTGAAGCAACTACGTTGCGCGTCCAGTGTTGGTTATATCCACCGGGAGTAAGGTTGGCGATTTTGTTGCCAGTCCCCGTGATTTGCTGCTGACCTTTTGTGTAGGGAAAACGCAAGACAGCATCGGTGTTGCCAACAAAGAAAGAGTCCCCGGCAAAGGTCATGCCAAAGGGAATATATAGCCCATTTTCTCTTCCAGCAAAGGTTTTGCGGACATCGGCGACGCCATCGCCATTGCTGTCGCGTAGCAGGCGAATGCGGTTTTGGCGTGTTTCAGTTACCAAGACGTCGCCACTGGGGGTAAGAGCTAGCCAACGGGGTGCGTCTAAATTCTCGGCAAAGACGTTGACGACAAAGCCAGCAGGCACCCGCAGGGTAGGGTTTTGGGGAATTGGCACCACGTCGGGGGGTTTAGAGGCGCTGTTGCTGGCGTAGGGTTTAGGTAAATTGCTAAGGGTGATGCGGTAGAGTTTGGATGACAGCGGCTCAGTTGGCACCACGTTGTTCCGCTGTGCGGAACTGCCCGCGAGTTGGGGCGTTTGGGTGTTAAGTGATGCCTGAGTAGAGTTACAGGCAGCTGCAATCGTTAGTAGCAAAGGCAGCAGCAAGAAACGCGTGGGTTTCATGGCGGAGACTTAGATAATGTGGCGGCTTACTTCTAGGATAGTCTTTGAGACTAGAGCGTATAGTTTGGAATAAAAATAGTAAGGTTCTCGCTACCTTGTCTATTGCCAAGATTGTGCATATCATCCAAAAAAAACCTGGTTTGATATCCCCTTTTTGAACAACCCGCGCGATGCTTTGTCTTGCCGTTCCGGCGGAACGTCAAGACGACTTTTCGGATAGCTATCTAAGTCCTGATCGTATCAGGTGGCACAGATAGAGTTGGCGGTAACTCCAGAGGAATCGCCCCCAGTAACCCCGTGCGAAAATCATTCAACAGATGCCGCGCCGTGCGTTCCACATCCCCTTTATGACGCCCAGAAGCCAACGCTTGCAGGTAGTCCTCCCCAGTGAGTGCTGTGGGGTCTAAATCGTAGCGGGACTGTAAAGGAGACGGTGGTAAAAAGCCAGTAGCTGTAGCGTCCAGATGTTTTAGCAAATCTACTAAAACAGCTGCCACCCGCTGATTGTCATAAGATGCTTCACCAATATCGTCACAGATAGCTAATTTGAGAGCAGCCGCTTGATTATCTAATCTCCAAGGGATGATACCAGGGGCATCGAGTAACTCAATCTCGTCAGAAATCCGTATCCACCTCAATTGCCGCGTGACACCAGCGCGACGCGCACTATCCACCACTCGTCTCTTCAACAGCCGATTGATGAGGGCTGATTTACCGACATTAGGAAATCCAATTACTACAGCACGGACTGGGCGGGGTAGCATCCCGCGATCGCGCCTTCTCCGGTTAATCTGCACCTCTGCATCCTGGGCAGCTTTTCCCATTGCTGTTACGCCGGTGCCATCCTGGGCATTTGTGAAATAAGGAGTTTCCCCCTGCCCTTGAAACCACTTCGTCCATAGCGATCGCACTTGCGGAAGAATCATATCCACGCGGTTGAGCACCAACACTTTCGTCTTACCACCAGTCCACTCTGACAATTGGGGATGGTGCGTTGACAAAGGAATCCGTGCGTCTCGCACCTCCAGCACTACATCTACACGCTTGAGCTGTTCCTTTAATGCTTTTTCAGCCTTAGCGATGTGACCTGGATACCACTGGATGGGGGAAATAGTCATTTTTAGCAATTAGCGATTAGCAATTAGCGGTTAGCAATTAGAAATTAGCTACCGAAGCTTTTGGATCAAAGAGTTTAACATTCGCTTCACTTCAATCAAAGCACTTGCCAAAACTTCATAGTCTGCCTAATGATACTCTAGTTCAGTCGCTGAACCCATCGCAATTCTCCCATACTTTCAGTTGTCTGAAGTCTTTCAATGCTTCATCCTTAACAAAAAATGGATTAGCAATTAGTCATCAGCTAATTGCTAAAAGCTAATTGCTAATCGCTAATTGCTTCTAGGGGACAACCAAAACTGGGCAGGGAGAGAGATTAATCACCCGATTGGTAACACTCTCAGATGCCCCTTCCTCAGTCAAACCCAGTCCCCGGCAGCCCATGACAATTAGATCGGCATCAATTTCGTCAGCAACATCACAAATTGTAAAAGCCGGCTTGCCTTCGCGCTCCAGAGCTTGCGCCTGAATGCCTCGCTCCGCAAACAAACCTTGAGCGGTTTTGAGTAGTTCCGCGATCGCCTCTGCTGAGGCCATTGTAGTTGGTTCTGGCAGCTCCTCCTCTGGGGTCGGTACTTCTAACACCGATAGTAGGATTAAGCTACTGCCATACTTTTGGACAATATTAACAACTACATCAGCTGCTTCGCGGGTCTCTCGACTTTGATCAACAGGAAACAGAATGGTCTTAAACATCGCACGCACCTTCAGATCCCTGACTCCGGTAAAATGTGGACGGCATACAGCTAGAAACACCTTTTGGGTGCCAGTTCCGTCTATCTAGCTTTTGAGGACGATCGTCACGAACGACCAGTCGCACGCTGTTAGCAGCGTGAACAGTAGAAAAAAGAAGCAATTAGGAGATTTACGTAGTGTCAAAGAAAACTGTAGCAAATTTATCGTCGTCCGATTTATCCGGCAAACGGGTACTGGTGCGGGCAGACTTCAATGTGCCTCTGGATGACGCCGGTAACATTACAGACGATACACGGATTCGGGCAGCTATGCCGACAATTCAGGACTTGGCTGGTAAGGGAGCCAAAGTCATTCTCAGCAGCCACTTTGGGCGTCCTAAGGGTGTTGATGACAAATACCGCCTTACCCCTGTTGCCAAGCGCCTTTCTGAATTAGTGGGCAAAGAAGTCGTTAAGTGTGATGACTGCATCGGTGAAGAAGTCGCCGCCAAGGTGGGGGCGATGCAAAACGGCGATGTGCTGTTGCTAGAAAATGTCCGCTTCCACCCGGAAGAGGAGAAAAACGACCCTGAGTTCGCCAAACAACTGGCTGCCAATGCCGATTTATATGTGAATGACGCTTTTGGCACTGCTCACCGCGCCCATGCTTCCACTGAGGGTGTCACCCACTATCTCAAACCTTCTGTAGCGGGATACCTGATTGAGAAAGAGCTACAGTACCTGCAAAACGCGATTGAAAATCCTCAACGTCCTTTGGCGGCAATTATTGGGGGTTCCAAAGTTTCCAGTAAGATTGGCGTGATTGAAACGCTTCTGGATAAGTGCGATAAGCTGCTGCTGGGCGGAGGGATGATTTTTACGTTTTATAAAGCTCGTGGTCTCAACGTCGGTAAATCGCTGGTGGAAGAAGACAAGCTGGAACTAGCGAAGTCTTTGGAAGCCAAGGCAAAAGAGCGGGGCGTTGCTTTGCTTTTGCCGACGGATGTTGTGGTTGCGGATAATTTCGCCGCTGATGCCAATGCTCAAACGGTCAGCATTGAGAATATCCCCGATGGTTGGATGGGTTTAGATATTGGTCCTGATTCTGTGAAGACATTCCAAGAAGCGCTAGCAGATTGCAAAAGTGTGATTTGGAATGGCCCAATGGGCGTGTTTGAGTTCGATAAGTTTGCTGTGGGAACAGAAGCGATCGCTCATACCCTCGCCGATCTCAGCAAGCAAGGGACTACCACTATCATTGGTGGCGGCGACTCTGTGGCAGCAGTGGAAAAAGTCGGTCTCGCAGACCAAATGAGCCACATTTCCACCGGCGGCGGCGCTTCTCTGGAGTTACTAGAAGGTAAGGAACTCCCTGGTATCGCAGCACTAGACGATGCTTAGAATTCTAATTCAGTAATAAGGATTCTAGTTAAGGTTGTTAGTAGTTAGTAATTAGTGGTTAGTAGCGATTAATTGCTAACTACTAACAGCCTATCTTTCTGGCATCAGTTTCAGTAGCCTAATGCGTACTAGTATCTGTGTTTATCTGTGGTTAAAAATATCTTAAAACCACTTCTCGGATAAGTCCTAAAAGCTAAATTAAGAATCTGATTGAGCAAGCATTAATCCTTAACTATAGCAATCCTAAATCATTGGTGAACTTTATAGATAGCTTTTTCCTTCGTGTCTTTGCGTCTTTGTGGTTCCTTAGAAAAGTATTTTTCACAAATCAAATAGAATTGCTATATCACCTTTACTTAACTTTTGTGGCATTTTGTTGGGCAAGTTGGGCAACCACTGCAATCAACTCCGCTGGCTCAATTGGTTTAGTCATATGCATCTGAAAGCCCGCTTTGAGCGCATGCGTCCGCTCTTCGACCCTCGCGTATGCCGTCAGAGCAAGCGCTGGCATCCTTCCGCCTCGCTCTTCTTCTAAGGCTCTTACTTTGCTGATCAGCCCGTAGCCGTCTTCTCCCGGCATCCCAATGTCACTGACGAGTACATCTGGCCTTAATTGTTCAAGTGCCTCCATTGCCTCGCTGACAGATGCCACAGCAGTCACCTGAGCCTCGTATTGTTCTAGCACTGTGGTCATAAAATCTCGCGTGTCAGTATCGTCATCAACCACAAGTACCTGCAATCTCTTCAGAGAGGGAAGATTGGCGATCGCCACCACATCACTCTCCATTGGGTGTGCTTTCTCGGCATCGCTGATCTGGCATCCTGCTAAGGGCAGTTTCACTGTAAACGTCGCCCCCTGCCCCGCTCCTTTGCTGTCGGCATAGATGTTTCCACAGTGCAGTTCCACCAAGTTACGCACAATTGCCAAGCCGAGTCCTAGCCCACCCTGTGACCTTGTTGTGGTGCTATCAGCTTGACGGAAGCGATCAAAAATATAAGGTAGAAATTGTGGAGTGATACCAATACCCGTATCCCTCACCTTAATTTGAACGTAGGAGCTAGCAGATTCTAGCTGCACCTCAACCTTTCCGCCTTCAGGTGTGAACTTAATGGCATTGGATAGTAAATTCCAGACAACTTGCTGCAAGCGATCTGAATCACCTGAAACCGAGAATTTGGGATTGGGAATTTTGGATTTGAGAATATTGGTTAGCTTGCTAGGTGCGGAAGATTCTGGACTATTATCAGAATCCCCACCTTCCAAATTAGCAAGAGACAATTCTAAATTAATGGCTTTTGCCTCAGCTGCTGGACGCAACCCATCTATAGCTGTTTCAATTACATTTACAAGGTTGACAGAGCGAAAATTTAAACGCACCTTGCCTTGGATAATGCGCGTGACATCCAAGATATCCTCGATCAGTTGTGCCTGCAACTTGGCATTGCGCTCAATCGTTTCCAGGGCACGAGCGGTAGTATTTTCATCAAACTTCCGAGTCCGAAGCAGCCGCGCCCACCCCAGCATTGAGTTAAGAGGTGTACGCAGTTCGTGGGAGAGGGTAGCTAGAAACTCATCCTTCATCCGATTCGCTGCCTCAGCTTGCTGTCGTGCTGACTGCTCACGGATAAACTCAGCGCGTGCTTCCTCACCCTGCTTGCGCTCCGTGATGTCTTCTACTGTGCCCACATAACCGACTAGTTCGCCGCGATCGGAGAGCATTGGGGATGAGCGGAAGTGAGTCCAACGAACAATTCCCTCTGGGGATAGGAAACGAAACTCGTCAGAGTATTCTTTGCCTTCACGGGTGTATGCAGACCAATTTGCAAGTACCTGCTGGCGATCTTCTGGATGAACTGACTGCAACCAGCCTGCCTCTAAACTTTCCTCTAGCGTAAAGCCACAAATAGCTTGGCAACGAGGATTAGTGTACGTACAACGACCTGTAATATCTGACAGGAAAATGCCGACAGGTGAGCAAGCACTTAAAGAGCGAAACCGCTCTTCGCTGGTTTTGAGTTCGGCGTTGACGGCGGCGAGTTGTGTTGCCTGTTGTTTGATCTGGGCTGTCTTTTTGAACAGCTCTACAAACACTGCTACTTTGGAGGTTAATATTTGGGGATCGATGGGCTTGAGTAGGTAGTCTACTGCACCAAGCGAGTAACCTCTCCAGACAAGGCGATCGCTGCTGCTGAATGCTGTGAGAAAAATGATCGGGGTATCGCGCGATCGCTCTCGACTTCGGATCAGCGTAGCGGCCTCAAATCCATCCATTCCTGGCATTTGGACATCAAGCAGGATTACCGCAAAATCCTGATTAAGTAGACATCTCAAGGCTTCCTCACCCGAATGAGCTTTCACCAGGTTCTGACCCAAGTTATCCAAGATAGCTTCCAGTGCCAGCAAATTTTCTGAATGGTCGTCAACCAGGAGAATGTTTACTTTTGGTTCGGGCTGCATATTTTCACCTCGAAATAGCTATTAGCTTTTAGCAATTAGCGATGAGCTTTTAGCTTATGTGGCTAGTTGCTTGCAAAAGCCTGCGCTGTGCAGAAGGTCTTGATTCCTACATATAAATCAAACTAACAGCTAACAGTTAACAGGTTAACCAATAAGGGGGCAATGTCGGAGAGTGGCAGAATTGAGTCTGAAGCTACAGACGATGCTTTCCCCTTTTTTTCTCCAGCCAGTTCAAGGGGGGATATTCTCTTCAATGCTGCTATGGCTGCTTCTGGCATAGTGCGGCAAAAGGCTGTAGCCGGCTCCTCGACAACAGCTACTCCCCCTCGCATCTTGATTTTTACCAGACCTTCGGCACCATCATGGTTAGCTCCTGTTAAAATCACGCCGATCACTCTTTCGGCGTAAGCATCAGCCGCCGATTCAAATAGCACATCAATAGATGGCCGCGAGTAGCACACTGGTGCATCGGTTGAGAGGGCAAAGTAGGTCTGACCTGTATTGTGCCCTACTGATTCCACTAGCAAGTGATAATCACTAGGAGCCAAGTAAACTCGACCGGGCATAATTACTTCTTTATCTTCCGCTTCCCCTAGCGGCAAACTACAATACTGCTGCAAAATTGCACTGAGCCTATCGCTAGAGCTTTTGTGACGATGTTGTACAACGGCTACAGATGCCGCGAAGTTCTTGGGCAGACCTCCCAGCAGCACTTCCAGAGCGGATAATCCACCCAGTGATGTACCAACAACAATCATACTAAACGCCATCAGAAACCTCCGGGGTACTGCGACCATAGCCGATAGGCTTCGTCGTAGGGGGTCTTGAGGGGCAGCCGGAGGCTTCCGTGAGCATCAGCGTTCGACTGAGCGCTCACGCCGAAGTCCGAACGGTACGGAGGCTGCCAATTAGTCTTTGCTATCACGTTTAACCTTCTTCTTAAGAGTGCGAATGTATTCCCTGAGGACATCAGTTTGGTTTCTACCTTCTTGTTCACGGCGAAGCTTGGAGGATTTCTAATTCTTGTTCGGGAAGCCTGAAGGTGATAGCTTTCATTTCCTTTTTTTGCATTGCTATATGCCATATAATAACAAGATGCTAATCACCTACTAGTACAAGTTTAACCCTACTACCGAAAAGGCATCCACAATGGAGGTCTGGGGCGAGTTGTTGCGCCGACACTGAAATTATTGCTGAGGTGGCTTGAGACATTTTTGTTTTTGGCGCTAACTTTAAAAAGTAATTATTGAAAAGTTTTTGTATTTTTAATTTCTTACTTACTCACTTCTTCTATACAGCTTCTCACTGCTTTCCAGATCTTCATAGCATTTTTCGTATGATGTGAGCTTGAGAGACTCCTGGTGCCCTAAGCCGAGAATTCCAAACATACAGAGGCTCTCATACAACAAATTGTGAACTCGCTCCTGAAGCACTGGATTGAAATATATTAGGACGTTTCGGCACAAAATAACATTAAATTCATTGAAAGATCCATCAGTTGCTAAGTTATGTTGGGCGAAAATTATATTCTCCTTAAGAGAGGAGCTAAAAATAGCGTTGTCATAGGCGGCAGTATAATACTCTGAAAAGGACTTTTTGCCACCTGCTTGCAGATAGTTTTGAGTATATTCCTGCATTAACCTCAGTGGGAAAATTCCCGCCTTGGCTTTCCTCAGCACCATCTCGTTCATATCAGTGGCATAAATGCGACAGCGTTGGTAAAGATTTTCTTCTTGCAGCAAAATTGCCATAGAGTAAACTTCCTCGCCGCTCGAACATCCTGCATGCCAAATCCGAATAAAGGGATAAGTTCGTAATAGCGGAACTACTTTAGTTCGGAATGCCAGATAAAAAGTAGGATCGCGGAACATGGCAGTTACGTTGACCGAAAGACCGAGCAGAAATCTTTCTAAACAGGCATGATCGTGCAATATCTTTTCCTGAAGTCCAGATACAGTCGTTAGCTGCTCTGCCCGGATAATGTTCCAGATTCTACGCTTAAGTGAGGCTGGGGCATAATTTCTGAAATCAAATCCGTAGTAACGAAACAAGCCATCCAGCAGCAACTCAATTTCAATGGCTTCAAGTTCATTTTTGTTCATAGCTTTTAGCAATTAGCAATTAGCTTTTAGCAATTAGCTTTTAGAAAACTGGGCTGTATCTTTTGTAGCGAAAGTAATACCATTGATTTTTTACAGAGATACACATATTGCCTCTGCCCCCTACTCCTTTGCTTCTTTGTCTCCAGAACCGATGTATAGCCATTAAAAATTGAAATGGTAGAATAGACTTCTTGCCAAAATCAGAGTTCTATTTTTTTAACGCAAAGGAAGCAGAGGTTTTCGCAAAGGGCGCAGAGGATAAAATAGACTTTTGCAAGAGGTCTAATCACTTTAATCTAGCTTGCTCTCAAGTTCGCTAATTGCTAAAAGCTAAAAGCTAATTGCTAATCACTTTATCGATATAGCCAAACACGCAGGAGGGAGAGCAACTGCTCGGTATCTACAGGTTTAGTAATATAGTCCGATGCTCCTGCCTCGATACACTTTTCCCGATCGCCTTTCATAGCTTTAGCTGTGAGGGCAATTATCGGCAACGATGTAAATTCGCTCAAAGAGCGGATAGCCTCCATCGTCTCGTATCCATCCATTTCCGGCATCATCACATCCATCAGGACGATATCGATGCTGGAGGTGTTTTGTAACACAGCGATGCCATCTCTACCATTCTCGGCATACAAGACCTGCATCTGATGACGTTCTAGCAGGCTGGTAAGGGCAAAGATGTTACGCACATCATCGTCTACAATTAGGACTTTCTTACCAGCAAGAATAGGATCGGTCTGATGCAGCGCCTCTAGCATCTGTTGCTTGGGTTGAGGCAAATTCGCTTGCACCCGGTGCAAGAATAAGGCAGTTTCGTCCAAGAGACGCTCTGGCGATCGCACATCTTTGATAATGATCGTCTCAGCTATACGCTTCAGTTCAGTTTCTTCTTGCTTGCTTAACTCCTTGCCTGTATAGACAACTATTGGCAACGCCTTGAGGTCGCTTTGCTGCTTAATCTGCTCAATTAGCTCAAAACCACTCATATCTGGTAGCCCTAAATCGAGTACGAGGCAATCAAAGTGTCCAGCCTTGAGTGCCGCTAGTGCTGCTGCCCCCGTGCTGACGGCAGTTGTTTGCACATCGCTGTTGCCGATCAGATCTACGATGCTCAGGCGTTGAGTCTCGTCATCTTCCACTACCAGCAAGTTCTTCACCTGGCGCTCAACAAAAGCCTTCATGTTTGCTAGAGCGTCCATTAAAGCTTCGCGACTTACAGGCTTTTGCAGATAAGCTATCGCTCCTAGTTGTAAACCCCGCTGAGAGCCTTCTTCAACTGAGAGGATATGGACAGGAATATGACGTGTGGTCGGATCATGCTTTAAGCGGTCGAGAACCGTCCAGCCATCCATCTCCGGCAATCGAATGTCCAGCGTGATGGCATCCGGCTTAAATTCCCGCGCCATTGCCAGACCTGTATCGCTTCGCAAGGCGACAATAGCCTTGAAGCCCTCTTCTCGCGCCATATCTAAAAGAATACGAGCAAAGTTAATGTCATCTTCCACAATCAAGAGGACGCGATCGCCTGGCTGGATGTTGTCGCGATCGTCGGCTAGCAGCGAGGGCGCGGGAGGGCCACCGGGTAAAGGGGTGAAAGAAGAGGGGTTCACGGGGTTTGCTTCACCCTGCGTCTCTCTCACAGAGAAGGGGGAAGACAAGGATGAGCTTTTTGTTTCCAAGGGTGGGGGGGCGAAGGAAGAATCACTTTGTTGCGTTATTACTCTCTCTATCTTCCTATTCTCCAAATAAGTCTGCGGCAGGTAGAGTGTGAATGTGCTTCCCTGATCTGGGCTACTGACAAGAGAAATCTCCCCGCCCAGGAGTCGGGCAATTTCTCGACTAATTGACAAGCCTAAACCCGTGCCGCCATATTTGCGGCTTGTGGTACCATCGGCCTGCTGAAACGCCTCAAAAATGATTTTCTGCTTATCGGGGGCAATACCGATGCCTGTATCGCTAACGGCAAAAGCTATGACAGTATCGGTGCGATCCAACGTCTTCGCGCTCCATCCCTGCGCCACCACGGCTACCCGCAACATTACCTGACCGCGTTCTGTAAATTTAAACGCGTTGGAAAGTAAATTCTTCAGGACTTGTTGTAAGCGTTTCGAGTCAGTATAGATAGCGCGGGGTAGTCCAGGGTCAAATTCGACCGTAAAGTTCAGCCCTTTGTCTTGGGCGACTTGGCTGAAGGTTCGTTCCATGTGGCTGCGAATGTCCGTGAACAGCATCTGGTCAATTTCCACAGACATGGTTCCAGATTCGATCTTGGCGAGATCGAGGATGTCATTGATCAGTCCCAGAAGATCGGTACCCGCTGAATAAATTGTGCGGGTATATTCAATTTGCTTTGGTGTCAAGTTACCATCCGGGTTGTCTGACAGCAGCCGAGCCAGGATTAACAGGCTGTTAAGCGGCGTACGCAACTCGTGGGACATATTGGCAAGAAACTCGGATTTGTACTTGGAAGTCAGCGCCAGCTGGTCGGCCTGCTTTTCCAAAGACTGCCTTGCCTGTTCAATCTCCCGGTTTTTACGCTCGACTTCCTTATTTTGCAGAGCCAACAACTCCGACCTTTCTTCTAGCTCTTCGTTCGTCTGTTGCAATTGTTCTTGCTGGTTCTTTAAAAGTTCTTCAGATGCCTTGAGCGATTTTGCCTGTTGTTCTAATCGCTGGTTAGTTTCTGTTAGTTCTTTTTGTTGCGTTTGCAGTTCCTCTGCTAGGGATTGCGACTGTTTGAGCAATTCTTCAGTCCGCATACTGGCGGCAATCGTGTTTAATACGATCGCAATACTTTCAGTAAGTTGATCGAAGAATGTTAAATGAATATCGCTAAAGCGGCGGAAAGAAGCTAATTCAATTACTGCCGTTACTTGTCCCTCAAATAGTACAGGTAACACAACGGCATTGAGCGGTGTCGCTTCCCCAAGACCAGAGCCGATCTTGATATAGTCGTCTGGCACCTCAGTTAGCAGAATGCGTTCCTTTTCCAGGGCACATTGTCCCACTAAGCCTTCACCTAATTGGAAACGGTTCGCCAAGTGCTTGCGCTCGCGGTAGGCGTAGGTGCTGAGAAGCTTCAGATATGCCTGATGATCCCCTGCTTCCATCAAGTAGAAAACGCCCTGTTGTGCAGAAACTAGGGGTGCTAGCTCGCGCAGAATCAACCTGGAGACAGTTTCTAAGTCTCGCTGCCCCTGGAGCATACGAGTAAACTTAGCTAGGTTGGTTTTCAACCAGTCTTGTTCTGTGTTTTTCTGAGTAGTTTCCCGCAGGTTGGCGATCATCTGGTTGATGTTGTCTTTGAGGACTGCAACCTCGCCTTCTGCTTGGACTGAAATGGATCGTGTCAGATCCCCTTTAGTAACTGCGATCGCTACTTCGGCGATCGCGCGTACCTGTGTAGTCAGATTCGCTGCCAGCTCGTTCACGTTGTCCGTCAAATCTCTCCAGGTTCCTGCTGCACCCGGCACTTTAGCTTGTCCGCCCAACTTACCTTCAATTCCGACTTCACGAGCAACTGTAGTCACCTGATCCGCAAAGGTTGCCAGGGTATCGATCATCTCGTTGATCGTATCTGCCAGAGTTTCAATTTCTCCCTTAGCCTCTAGCATTAATTTGCGCTTCAAGTCCCCATTAGCCACCGCCGTCACAATTTTGGCAATGCCTCGCACCTGCGCTGTCAGGTTACCCGCCATCGAGTTAACGTTGTCGGTCAAATCCTTCCAAGTCCCTGCCACACCTTTAACTTGTGCCTGACCGCCCAACTTGCCTTCTGTACCAACTTCACGCGCCACCCGTGTTACTTCTGAGGCAAAGGAACTCAGCTGATCCACCATCACGTTGATGGTATCCTTCAGATCTAAGATCTCGCCTTTGACATCAACTGTGATTTTCTTGGATAAGTCGCCGTTAGCCACCGCCTTGGTAACTTCGGCAATGTTACGCACCTGTGCCGTCAGGTTGCCTGCCATGGAGTTGACGTTATCGGTCAAATCTTTCCAAGTCCCTGCAACTCCGCGCACATACGCTTGCACGCCTAATTTGCCATCATTACCAACTTCACGCGCCACCCGTGTTACTTCCGAAGCAAAGGAATTGAGCTGATCCACCATTGTGTTGATCGTGTTCTTCAGCTCTAAGATTTCCCCTTTAACATCAACGGTAATTTTCTTCGACAAATCGCCGTTAGCTACCGCTGTCGTCACTTCCGCAATATTCCGCACTTGGGCTGTGAGACTGCCAGCCATGAAGTTAACGGAATCCGTAAGATCCTTCCAGGTGCCTGCAACTCCCTTAACTTCTGCCTGGACGCCTAACTTGCCTTCGGTTCCCACTTCACGCGCCACGCGCGTCACTTCTGAGGCAAAGGAGTTGAGCTGATCCACCATCGTGTTGACGGTGTCTTTTAGTTCCAGAATCTCCCCTTTAACATCGACGGTGATTTTCTTGGATAAGTCGCCGTTAGCTACTGCCGTCGTCACGGCGGCGATATTACGAACTTGTGAAGTTAAGCTGCCAGCCATGAAATTGACGCTATCGGTCAAGTCTTTCCAAGTGCCTGCTACACCCCGGACATCGGCTTGAACGCCCAGCTTGCCTTCACTTCCTACTTCACGGGCAACCCGCGTTACTTCTGAGGCAAAGGAACTTAGCTGATCCACCATGATGTTGATCGTGTTCTTCAGCTCTAAGATTTCCCCTTTTACCTGAACTGTGATTTTCTTGGAGAGATCCCCGTTGGCGATCGCAGTTGCCACTTCCGCGATATTCCGTACTTGCCCCGTCAGGTTGCCTGCCATGGAGTTAACGTTGTCCGTCAAATCTTTCCAGGTGCCAGCTACTCCCTTAACTTCCGCCTGAACACCTAATTTGCCTTCAGTTCCCACTTCACGGGCAACCCGCGTTACTTCTGAGGCAAAGGAACTCAGCTGATCCACCATGATATTGATGGTGTTCTTCAGCTCTAAGATTTCCCCTTTGACATCGACAGTAATTTTCTTGGAGAGGTCGCCGTTGGCTACTGCCGTTGTCACTTCCGCAATGTTCCGCACCTGGGCTGTGAGGTTCCCTGCCATTGAGTTAACGGAATCGGTCAAATCTTTCCAGGTTCCTGCAACACCTCGGACTTCTGCTTGAACACCTAATTTGCCTTCTGTTCCCACTTCACGAGCAACCCGCGTTACTTCTGAGGCAAAGGAGTTAAGCTGATCCACCATAATATTGATAGTGTTCTTCAGCTCTAAGATTTCCCCTTTAACATCGACGGTAATTTTCTTGGAGAGGTCGCCGTTAGCTACTGCGGTTGTAACTTCCGCAATGTTTCGCACCTGGGCTGTCAAACTGCCAGCCATGAAATTAACCGAATCGGTCAAATCTTTCCAGGTGCCAGCCACCCCTCTAACTTCTGCTTGACCGCCTAACTTACCTTCACTCCCTACCTCACGCGCTACCCGCGTTACTTCCGAGGCAAAAGAGTTGAGCTGATCCACCATAATGTTGATGGTGTTTTTTAGCTCTAAGATTTCCCCTTTAACATCGACGGTAATTTTCTTAGATAGGTCGCCGTTAGCTACTGCGGTTGTAACTTCGGCAATATTCCGCACCTGCCCAGTGAGGTTGCCTGCCATTGAGTTAACGGAATCGGTCAAATCTTTCCAGGTGCCAGCTACTCCCTTAACTTCTGCCTGGACACCCAGTTTGCCTTCGGTGCCCACTTCACGCGCCACCCGCGTTACTTCTGAGGCAAAGGAACTCAGCTGATCCACCATCACGTTGATGGTATCCTTCAGTTCTAAGATTTCCCCTTTAACATCAACGGTAATTTTCTTGGAGAGGTCGCCGTTAGCTACTGCCGTTGTCACTTCCGCAATATTCCGTACTTGGGCTGTCAAACTGCCAGCCATGAAATTAACCGAGTCGGTAAGATCCTTCCAAGTGCCGCCCACGCCTCGGACTTCTGCTTGCACGCCCAGCTTGCCTTCACTGCCTACTTCTCGTGCCACCCGCGTTACTTCTGAGGCAAAGGAATTAAGCTGATCCACCATGACGTTGACGGTATTCTTCAGCTCTAATATTTCCCCTTTGACATCGACTGTAATTTTCTTGGAGAGGTCGCCGTTGGCTACTGCCGTTGTCACTTCCGCAATGTTCCGCACTTGGGCGGTCAGGTTGCCTGCCATTGAGTTAACGGAATCGGTCAAATCTTTCCAGGTTCCGGCAACACCCCTCACATCTGCTTGAACACCTAATTTGCCTTCACTCCCTACATCTCGTGCCACCCGCGTTACTTCTGAAGCAAAGGAGTTGAGCTGATCCACCATGATGTTGATGGTATTCTTCAGCTCTAATATTTCCCCTTTGACATCGACTGTGATTTTTTTGGAGAGGTCGCCGTTGGCTACTGCGGTCGTGACTTCGGCAATGTTCCGCACTTGGGCTGTCAGGTTGCCTGCCATTGAGTTAACGGAATCGGTCAAATCTTTCCAGGTGCCAGCTACGCCTTTAACTTCTGCTTGGACACCTAATTTGCCTTCTGTTCCCACATCTCGTGCCACCCGCGTTACTTCTGAGGCAAAGGAACTCAGCTGATCTACCATCGTGTTGACAATCTGCGCCGTTTGGAGAAAGTCACCTTTGAGGGGCCTGCCTTCAATTTCTGGGGCGATTGTTTGTGATAAATCGCCATTTGCCACCGCCCGGATTACGCGAGATGTTTCAGCAGTTGGCTGAACTAAATCTGTAATCAGGGTATTGACAGAATTAACAGAAGCTGACCAAGAACCGCCAGCGTTTCCAATTGAGGCTCGCTGTGTAATCTGGCCTTCTTTTCCAACAACTGTGCCTATTCTGTCTAGCTCATCTGCCATCCTCTCATTCATGTCAATAATGTCGTTGAGAGTATCGGCTATTTTTCCAGCCATGCCAGTCTGATCTATGGGCATACGCACAGAAAAGTTACCTTTTTTAACAGCCACCAAAGTTCTCAGGAGCTGTTTGAGATCTAGATTATCGGTATCATTAGTTGCCTGTGCAGTTGGCATGGCCTTATCCTTCGGGGGTTGTTACTGTTTACCGCAGCCTTAGAGCAAGTTTGAGCGCACTGATATAGGTTAACGAATAGTTGTTAACTTAAAACGGTTGGGAGTGGTGTACCTTTTGAGCGTGCCCTGAGTCTCCCCACCGTTAAAGAGCTTGTCATTACCCATATTTTTCCCAACGTTACATTTACCCATTTTTCCACATCCCGCCCTTGACTTAAGTTCCACAGCTTACAGCTGAAGTCAGTTAAAACTGACTACACATCCCCTAATTTGCAGTCCATTTTAATGGACTTTCGCTATGAGCCTCCGACTTAAGTCGGAGGCGGAATGCAGCGAAGGCAAGGATTTAAGGAGATGTGGGTAATGACAAGCCGTTAAAGAGGGGGTTGCAACTCCCGGACTCTTACGGGCGGGATATCCAATTTTGACGATTCTCGCCTTTGGGCTACAGCATCCTGGCTTTTAGATATTTCGGGTTGGGCGATCACTTCCCAGTTACTATTATCAACTGTGTTTTACAAAATTTGTAAAACTTTTGGAGCCACAAGCTGATGTGGTTTGGCAATCGGCATCGGCGATTATTCAGCATCAAGTATGATCAGCCTTTTTGCCTCTGACAAAATTAGATTGCTATCCAGACAGCATGGTCTAAAAAAGCCCTACTTCAACAACTATCTAGAAAATATTGTATATACTTATTTATAAGTTGAATATTATCAGCATTTTTTGAAGCGAATCAGCTAGTCCCTGCAATATTAAGATCATGGGGATAAAAGGCGCGATCGCCAATTGTCTGCTTTTAAGCTTTATCACTCTTTCTTTATGTAATATATAAATTGCGATTAGATGCTTACGGGGGCAACTTCCTTGAGTTCTGGTTCAACTACCTGAAGATGTTGTTCCAAAAGAGCTAAATTACGGATGTTGGACTTGTAGTAGGCATCAAATAAGTCACCCACTAGAGGCACTGAACCGACTACTGCTTCTAAACCAATGTTGAAGATCATCCGCGTTAGGACTTCACGCGGTAAGCCGAAGCGTGCAGCGAGAAAAATGATGTAAGCGGAAAATGCTGTACTTACTACATCCCCAGCACCTGGTATCAGACCAACGATCGGATCTAAGCCAAAGCGAAAGCCTGTTCCTGGAATTCTAAATGCAGTATCCATCAGGCGGCTGAATTTGCGGATGCGGTTGAGAGTGGCGAGGCGTTCAGCAGTATCCATGATTAACTATATCTATCCTTATTATCCTGTCATGAGTAACAAGGCTGAGTCTTGTACCCAAAGAAGGAAGTAAGGATATATGCCCAGGTAGGTTCAACCATGCAGGGCGTAGAAAATAGTAGTAATTGATTCAGTGCAGCTTAGATATCTTGCCATGTCTACCTCTCCTCTCCGTAAGCAGCAGTTCTCAGTCTCTCTCAATGCCGACCTCGTAGATCAAGTTGATCAGTTGACAAGCGATCGCGATCAGGCCATAGAAGAAGGTTTGCAATTGTGGTGCGCCCAGCAAGCTGAAAAAGAGTTGCAGAAATATGCTCAAGCTCGCAAACAAAGGCATGATCGAGACGAAACAGGGTGGCTAGTATAGCTGCTCCCCTGCTCCCCCTGCTCCCCTGCTCCCCCTGCCGCCTCGTATTCTTTTGCTGGTAAGGAATTAATTTTCTAAATGGATGTCAAAATTGGCTGCACTTAACTCGTACAATTGATTGGACGCATTCCAATGATTTAGGAGATCCCCAATGCCAGCTGCGGTGGGAGTTATTGAAACACTAGGTTTTCCAGCAGTACTAGCCGCAGCAGATGCGATGGTCAAAGCAGGCCGAGTCACGCTCGTCTACTACGATCTGGCTGAGAGTGGTCAGTTTGTCGTTGCTATCAGGGGAAGCGTTTCTGAGGTGAGGCCGGCTGTAGAGGCGGGAATTGAAGCGGCCCAGAAAGCTTTCGGCGGTGAAGTCATCACTCACTACATCGTTCCCAATCCCCCAGAAAACGTCGAATCTGTTCTGCCGATCGCCTATACTGAAGCCGTTGAACGGTTCCGATAATTTGGGCGAAATCCTAGAAACTGAATAGCCAAGCTTAAAATTACTTCTAGTTTTGCAGGCATTGGGGGCTAAAATTCCTAAAATTCATCGAAATAATTGGGTCTGAAACCCCGTCATAAAGGACGGCTTTGACTGATACAATTAAGGTAGCCACAATGACCTTAATTGGTGGGTGAAACTCCCAGTGGCGGGACATTCTAGTTAAAAGGCTTTTAACCGAAATGGTTAAATCGGTGCATTGCACTTTAGTTCTAGCCCCCACGAGTACAGACAATTGAGTGAGTGAAGCCTTCTTATTTACAAGTAGACTCAATGCTGGCAACAGCGGAGAGAGTAGGCGCAATTGGCACCGCGCATCGCACAGCACTGAGACTCGAGTAGCTGGGGTCTGGGAAGTTGTGGTTCGAGCAATGTCCAACGGTGGATATCTCCTTTTAAAGAATCCTCGTCGTTTCAGCGCGAGGAGTGTCAAACGCGATTTATTACGTTAGGAGATCAACAATGTCACAACAAGCAGTCGGTGCACTTGAAACAAAAGGTTTTCCAGGGGTTCTAGCAGCAGCCGACGCTATGGTTAAAGCAGGCCGAGTTACCCTAGTCGGTTATATCAGAGCTGGAAGTGCCCGCTTTACAATCATGATTCGCGGAGATGTCTCTGAGGTAAAAACATCGATGGATGCTGGAATTGCAGCAGTAGAAAATGTTTATGGCGCAACATTGGAAACTTGGGTGATTATTCCTCGCCCTCATGAAAATGTCGAATCGGTTCTCCCCATAGCCTATACGGCAGCCGTCGAAGAGTTCCGCGAATCAGTAGAAGGGCTTAGGCTTCCGCCGGGACGCCCCAACAATTAGCCGCGCCGTTAGAGGTTTGGCTGCTTAGTTCCTGCAATTGGCAACAACAAGTTTTTCTGAATCTCCTCACGTATAGCGGCAGTTATCTGACAATTGCTATTTAAACAATCCAGCAAAAATTGATTAGCTTCATAATACTGCCGCAGGGTTTCCTGTTGGCGATCGCTAAACTGCCAAGAATGCGCGATGCGGCGATACTGAATCATGACAGTTCTTAACTCTTCTGCCCAAGCTTGACCGTTATCAACCCACCATGCTTTCAGTTTTTTGCTACCTTCTTCGGGGTTGGGGAGTTGCGTTTTCAGGTGTTGCAGCAGTTCGCTTAGCGATCGCTCCTTGCCTTGATGTTCTAACTGAAGATCATGAGTAAAACCCGACTGCATCGGCAGGGCAAAGCTAACAGCAAGAACACGGTCTAGTGTGGGATTTTCATGCAGAGTGAGGCTCAAGGTTAAAACTCGCTCTAGCGCCAGATCGAGATTTAGCTCTGCTGCCAGATTACCAGCCAGGGACAGATCTAGGGCAAGAGCCAAGTTAAGGTCACGCGCTAGGTTAAAGTCACGCGCCAGCGCCAGCGTTAGGTAAAAAGCGCGAGTAGCTGCGGGTTTATAGGGAACATCGACAGCAGCAGACTTCTCAGCAAGCCAGATGAGGAATTCCTGCAATTTCTTATCCCTAGCCATCATCTGATCAACTTGCTGCTTCATGAACTGTAACATTTCATCAGCATTTTCTAACAAGCCAGCCGTGAGTAAAAAGACTTCCCGCCAGCGAGGTTCATTTATATGAGTGACCAAATTTTTCAGCTTTTTGCTTAAAATTATGGGATCAAAGTTAGCAACAATGCTTCTAGCGGTTAAATATTCTTGAAAGGTTAAATGAGAGAAAGAGTAAATTCCCCGCGCCCGTTCTACCAAAAGTCCATGTTGAACTTCAATCGATTTCAGCAATGCCTCACTAGCAAGTTGCAGGGCATCTGTATCTGAGCTACTACCAGGTAAGGTATGTAGATAGTTTGTGATATATTGCTGGAGTGTGCTTTGCTCAAAAAAGTAATGACCCTGCTCAAACGTAATAGCTGCTATCATACTCAGTAATTTGAGCTTTTGAAGTAAAGACAAATTGCGATAAAGGTCATCTCTTTGAATGCCTCTGGCTTCATCCCAGCGAGTTAGCAGAATGTCTAATCCTTGTTTATATAGCTCTGAACGTTTAGCGGGAAAATCTGCTTTTGCTTGAAAGACAGAACAAGTTAAATTAAGCAGAAGCGGCGTCACAGATAGTTCTCTGACTTGCTGGTTTTCTGCCAATTTTAGCTTCTCAATAAACTGCTCTGCCTTGGCTAAACCAGAATTAAAATCTTTGCCAACTGCTACAAACCACTTTTTAGCAAAAGCTTCAATTTGTGCAAAGTCAAAATCAGCAATCTCTATATCTGTAAATTCTTCAAGCTGATATTGCTTAGCAGCAATACGGCAGGTGATAATAAACCTGTTTTTGTAATAATTCTCAGACAAATGGCGAATTTGTTTCAAAATTTGATGTCTGTCATCACCTGGCACTTCATCCAAGCCATCTAGCAGAATCAAAGCGCTGCCACGTTGAAGTAAAGTTTCAACTTGCTTTTCTGAGATATTGCTACTACCCAGTTGATGACGAATATAATTCAAGAGGGGTGTAGGGTTATCTGGCTCTACATCTACAGTTAAACTTTTTAACCTAATAAAAATTGGTATGCGCTCTGGTTGCAACTTGCCTTGATTACATTGAATAGCTATCTTTTGCAAGAAAGTGGTCTTTCCTGAGCCGGGCTTACCGAGTACCATTAGCTTGGGGTAAGTAGCAACTGCCTTCAAGCCTGGAACTCGTTCTTGTGCGACTTTGCCTAATCCAAATCGATCAAACTTTTCTTGATTAAAATCTTGTAAATTAGAAACATCTAACCATTGCTGGCTGGAGGGTGTTTCTAAAATATTAACACTAACATAAATATTGTTTAAATCAATTGGTTGGGCAACATCTAACAACCGCATGGTGCCACACTGAGATTGAATTCTATCGTAAAAATGCGATCGCACCTTCTGCACCAAGGGATTAATATCCGGGCGATGGTCTTGTTTCTGCTCCTTTACCTCTGCTTGCTCCTCCAAGGGAATATCAGCGATTTCTTGCCAATCCAAATTAAGGTTAAAGCAAATATCAATAAAAATATGACGCTCAACCGGGCTACCTTTAAAAAATTTCCAAATCGACTGACGAGTTTGTAGCCCCACCTCAGCCGCTAGGTAATCTTGCGTCCATCCGATTTGTTTAAAAGCTTTCTTAGCTTTCTCAATACCCGTTGCAGATGCCTTAAGCGATCTCTTTGCCATATTTAATAATTAAAATAGTTATTGCTGCTAGAAAAATATTATTTTTTTTGTAAAATCATTCTGTTTTAATATGCCCCGATAGAACCGCTTCATCAACTCCCCACGGAAAACGTCTCTAAAAATTTTTGACAGAAATCCTACTAATGTACTTGGAATTTATTAATTTATTAGGTAGGAATACTTAATAGAATCCTGGAATCATAATCATTCTCGTGGAGTTCGTTCATTCCTAAACTTTCGTTCACAAAGTTTTTCCCTATTACCAATAATTACAAGCTAGAGAAAATTTGAAAACTTTAAGCTATGAGGATATATGTACTGAAGAGCCACAGGTTTTAAAAATGTATATGGTACTCCACTATCATGCCCATTTTAGTCAGCAGAACTATCAGCAACTATAGAAATTACACAGCCTAACGGCTAAAGTAGCGGTTACACAGATAAAGACCGCATACACGGTCTAAAATACAAAAATTTATTTGAGCCTACATAGGCAAGCTTGGTTCGTGTAGCTCTAGGCTTTTGTTTGTGAGAATATTGCTGTAATAAAATATAACCAAAAAGCAATTGATTCCATCCTAAAAAAGCGGGCTAACTTGGCAAGATTTTGAAAATGTTTACAGCCTTGTAGAGGAGTTTTTTATGGTAGATACAACAGATGACCTGATCGGAAGTATTCGAGCGACATGGGAAAAGATGCAGGAGGCTCCCGGTTCTATTGTAGAGGCGATCGCCTTTACGGACTTTAATGGCTGCATTCATTGGTCTAACGCCACTTTTGACCGTTTAGTGGGGCGAGGACATTTCCAGGTTCTGGGGTCAAGGCTTATTGACATGCTGCCACTAGAGCAACAAGGTAAGAACCTCCCTGTAGAAGCACACCCAGTTAATATAGCACTGCAAGGTAACATCAACACCCCTATAGTTTATGAATTTCGACAGGCTGATAGAAGATTAGTGCTGGAGATCTCTTGGACAAGCATTCAACTACAGGAACAGGGAACAAACGCTATTCTCACCATCCGAGACATCACGCTTTGCAAGCAAGCAGAAGCATCTTTATCAAAGCTGATTGACGAGCTAGAGATTCAAGTCAAGAATAATACAGCTGAGTTAGAAGAAGCAATCGAGCAGCTGCAAACCGAGATTGCTCTTCGTCAACAGGCAGAGTTAGCACTGCGAGAAAGTGAAGCGCGTTATCGCACTATCTCAGAACTAACTTCTGACTACGTTTATTCCGCAAGCATTGAACCCCATAGCCAAGTAGTGACCGAATGGGTGACTGACTCGTTCCAACGCATCACGGGCTACAACATAGATGAAGTGAACGCTCGAGGCGGCTGGGTATCACTTATCCACCCAGAGGATTTGCCAATTGCTGAAAAATTTGCTCAAGCTATTTTGGCCAATCAGGCAGTTGTCGAGGAATACCGAATTTTTACTAAGCAGGGTGAGATATCTTGGCTGCGCGATTATGCTCAACCACAGTGGGATGCACAGCAGCAGCGAGTTGTTCGAGTTGTGGGCGCAGTACGAGCGATTACTTACCGCAAGCAAAAAGAGGCAGCGCTGCGGGAGAGCGAAGAGAGGTTAAGGACGCAATACAAAAATATTCCTGTGCCCACCTATACCTGGCAGAGCGTTGGAGAAGATTTTGTATTAATTAACTACAACGATGCTGCTGAAATTATTACTCAGGGGCATATCGCTAATTGGGTGGGAATAACAGCCAGCAATTTTTACCGAGAACAACCAGAAATAGTAAATGACCTATCTCAATGTTTTCTTGAAAAGGCTACCATCAAACGCGAGATGCTATATCGGTTTCAAACTACTGACGCTCGCAAGTATTTAGCAACCACCTATGTTTTTGTAGAACCAGATTTAATTATGGTTCACACAGAAGATATTACAGATCGCCAGCGTGCTCAAGAGGAACTAGAGCGATCGCGATCGCTATTGCAAGCAACTATTGAATCCAGCGCTGACGGGATTATGGCAATCGATAGGGAGCGCAATATCACCTGTTTTAATCGAAAGTTTATAGAAATGTGGTCTATGCCCGATGCGATTATCGCCACACCGGATTATAAGGAGCGCTGGGGATTTATCATGAATCAGATAAAAAATCCCGACGCCTTTCTCAAGCAGATCAACAAGTTAGACCGCCAACCTGATGCTGAGAGTTACGACATTTTGGAATTAAAGGATGGTCGAATTTTTGAGCGCTATAGTCAGCCTCAGCGGATGGGAGAAGCTATTATTGGCAGAGTTTTGTGCATTCGAGATATCACCGAACGTCGGCGGATGGAAGCGGAACTAGAGCGATCGCTCTCACTGCTGCAAGCAACCCTCGAATCTACTGCTGACGGGATTGTTGCGCTTGACAATGACTGCCAAATTACCTGCTTCAATCAAAAGTTTAAGGAAATGTGGTCTTTGCCTGATGAACTGATTACAACATCAGATTATCAACCGCGTGTTGAATTTATGATGGAGAAGCTAAAAGATCCCGAATACTTTTTACGAAAATGTCAACAAATACATAACTCTACGGATGCATCAAGTTTAGAAATTTTAGACATACTGGAATTAAAGGATGGTCGAATCTTAGAACACAACAAACAACCGCAATGGCTGGGAGAAACCATTGTTGGCACGGTATCTAGTTATCGTGACATCACCAAGAGTAAACAGGTAGAGGAGCAACTTCAAGCAGCAAAGGATCAACTCCAAGCTGTTTTGGATGCAGTACCTGGGGGTGTAACCTGGATTGATGCTGATTTGAAATATCTAGGCGTAAATCGCTCTTTAGCTAGTGCCGTTGGCTTGTCCCCAAACGAGTTTGTCGGCAAGAAAATTGACTTTATCAAGCCTCTTCCTGAAATCACTAACTTTTTGCAGAATTTCTTTGCCCTACCAGCTAAGAATGAAACCTCTCTAGAAATTGACTTTGATGTTGAGAATTCACTGTTAAGTTATCTAGTTGTTGGTCACAAATACATTCAAGGTCAAGCTGCTGTATTTGTTGGTATTGACATTAGCAAACGCAAGCAGGCAGAGCAACTGTTGCAGCAGCAAGCGGCATTTATGAAAGCATCAATGGATGGAATCGCTATTCTAAACCAGGATGGAGAATATATCTATCTAAACGATGCTCACCTTAAACTTTACGGATATGACAGCCCTGAGGAAATTATCGGGAAGAACTGGAAAATTTTTTACCCGTCAGAAGAACTCAGAAGATTTAAACAGCAAATTCTACCTGCCTTTTGGAAAAAAGGTCAATGGCAAGGAGAAGTGATTGGCACAAGGCAAGATGGGACTACCTTTCCCCAAGAGATTTCTCTGACTCGAATTGAGGGAGGCGGACTTGTTTGTGTCATTCGCGACATCACGAGGCGAAAGCAGACAGAAAATGCGCTGCGAGAAAGTGAAGCTTCGCTAAGGGCGCTGTATGAAGTAACTGCTGCTAAAGAACTTAATTTTGAACAGCGCCTTCAGCAAATGCTAACAATTGGTTGCCAGTGGTTTGATCTTGAAACTGGGTTATTAACTCGGCTCAAAGACAATGACTTGGAAGTGATCGCTTGCATATCGCCAAATTCTGCTATAACCAAAGGCATCCTTCTTAAAACGGTGCATACCTATTGTAATGAAACATTGCGAGTAAGAAAACTCCTTAGCTTTGAGGCTGCCCAGAAAACTAATTGGCGCTACCATCGCTCCTACGCTGTACTCGGACAGGAAGCGTATATTGGTGCCCCGGTGATGGTAGCGGATCGCGTTTATGGCACGCTTTGTTTCACAAGCTCAACACCACGCCCAAGGCTATTCAAAGCAATGGAAAAAGAGCTATTGAAGCTGATGGCTCAGTGGGTGGGAAATGAAATTGAGCGCTTAGATTCTCAGACTGCCCTGGAACAGCAATTTTCACGTGCTGTACTGCTCAAAAAAATTACAGAGGAAGTTCGTCAAAGTTTAGATACGCAAAGAGTGCTTGAGACTGCCGCCACTCTTCTTGGTCAAACTTTTCGAGTCAATCGCTGTGTAATTCATACTTTGAACAGCAAGCTTTCATTAAGATCCCCGTGCGTAGCTGAGTATGTAGAGACTGGGTATATATCATTACTACATAAAGAACTTCCCATTGTTGGCAATCCTTTTGCTGAAAAGTTGCTTGATGAAGATATGGCGCTCGCTGCAAATAATATTTACCAAGAGCCGCTTTTAGAAGCAGCTTTAGAAGCATGCAAATTTGCACAGATTAAATCAATGTTAGCTATTCGGACTTCTTATCAGAGAGAACCGAATGGATTAATTGGGCTGCATCATTGCTCTTCGTTTTACAACTGGACAGAGGATGAAATAGATCTACTAGAATCAGTTGCTGCTCAAGTTGGCATTGGTTTAGCCCAAGCCAAACTTTTAGAGCAAGAAACTCGCCAACGGGAACAATTAGCCCAACAAAATCTAGATTTAGAAAAAGCTAAAAAAGCAGCGGAAGCAGCCAACGAAGCTAAAAGCCAATTTTTGGCAATGATGAGCCATGAAATCCGCACCCCTTTGAATGCTGTAGTTGGGATGTCCAGCCTACTTTTAAATTCAGAACTGAAACCTCAGCAGCAAAGCTTTACTAAAACTATCCGCACTAACAGCGAAGCGTTACTCAGCATTCTTAATCACATTCTTGACTTCTCCAAGATCGAATCGGGAAAGCTGAATTTGGAACAACAGCCTTTTAATTTGCTTCGCTGTGTAGAAGACTCTGTGGCAATGTTTTCTTTTAAAGCAATAGCAAAAGGTTTGCAGTTAAATTACTCCATAGAGCCGCAAACCCCAAACACAATTTTGGGAGATGCAACCCGGCTGCGGCAAATCTTGGTGAACCTACTCAGTAATGCTGTCAAGTTTACTGAATCTGGGGAAATTCTCCTTTCAGTAACCGCTCGTCCCCTAGAAGCCGAGGCAGCATTGTCCTCTACTTCCCCGATCCCAGTCCCCCCTAGCCCCTGCTACGAAATCCAATTTGCGGTGGCAGACACAGGTATGGGCATTCCCCAAGAGCGGATGCAGGATGTGTTTAATCCCTTTAGCCAAGTTGATTTCTCCATGAGCCGTCGTCATGATGGCACAGGATTAGGGCTGGCTATCTGTAAACAGCTAACAGAAATGATGGGGGGACATATTTGGGTTGAAAGTGGAGGAGTAATTGCCGGAAATCCAACAGCAGATTATAGAAAACCAAATAACCCAAAATCCCTAGGCTCCACCTTTTATTTCACACTGATTGCCCAAACCAGTACTACGCAACTGGATAACAATCAGGTGGAGTCTATGGAAGTGATACCTAGACTCGCCGAACAGTTACCCTTATCGATACTGTTAGCCGAGGATAATCAGGTAAACCAACAGGTTGCCCTGCTCACTTTAGAAGCTCTTGGGTATCAGGCTGATGTCGTTGCTAATGGACTGGAGGTACTACAAGCGTTACGTCGCCAAACTTATGACCTAGTGTTAATGGATGTACAGATGCCAGAAATGGACGGATTAACTGCCACCCGCCACATCTACCAGGAATGGGGAACCAGAAAACGACCCCGAATTATTGCCATGACAGCTTATGCCACCAAGGGCGACCGAGAACGCTGCTTAGAAGCGGGTATGGACGACTACATTAGCAAGCCTATATACATAGGAGAACTTGTCCAGGCACTCTCGCAGTGTCAGCAGTCAGGAAGCAAAGGGGTAGAGGAGCAGGGGGAGCAGGGGGAGCAGGGGGAGCAGGGGAGCAGGGGGAGCAGGGAAGAAGAAAAATTTACTTTTTCCCCTGCACAAACTCTTGATAATAAGGTGCTGCAATCATTACGCCAGATGGCGGGTTCCAGAGCCACGGAAATTTTGGCTCAAATCATCGATAATTATCTCGAAGAAGTTCCTAAATTACTGCAAGCAATACGTGCTGCTATTGCTATCGGAGATGCAGCAGCTCTGCAACGGGCTGCTCACACGTTGAGATCGGCAAGTGCCAACTTGGGTGCAACAAATCTCTCCCAGCTTTGTAAGGATTTGGAAGCAATTGGTCGCGCTGGTACTACAGAGGGGGCAAAAGCTAGGATGTCGCAAGTTGAGGCTGTTTATGAAACAGTTAAAGTTGCTTTGCAAAGGGAACTTCAGAAGTTTTGAGTTTTGAGTTTTGAGTTAACCCCATAGATAAATCAAGGGGCTTGAAACTGTGAATTACGAATTACGAATTACGAATTATTTTGGTTAGGAAGGTTAGCTATGAGTAACGACTTTGTTCAGGAAGACTCCCCTTTAGTGCTTGTTGTCGATGACGACAAGTCAATGCGGATGCTGCTACGCCTAGCGCTGGAACAAGAAGGTTATCAAGTGGTAGAGGCAAATAATGGCGAAGCTTGTTTAGCCGCCTATAGACACTATCAGCCGGACGCGGTTTTGTTGGATGCGGTGATGCCAGTGATGGATGGTTTTGCCTGTTGCACTCAATTGCAGACTTTATTTGGAAACGATTCGCCATCAGGCGATCGCTCTTCGTGTTACCTTGCAACGTATCGCGGCGCTTCACGCACACCTATATTGATGATTACAGTACTTGACGATCCAGATTCAGTTGAGCGAGCGTTTGAGGTTGGCGCGACAGATTACATAACTAAACCGATTCACTGGGCAGTACTTCGCCATCGCGTGCGCCGCCTGATCCAAGAATCTCAAAAGACAAGAGCATTTGAGTCTCTGCTTCAACAATTAGATCAAGCACATCTTGAGTTAGAGCGTCTCACAAGTGAACTTGCTCGTTACCAAGAGACTTCTTTGCACTAGACCTTTTGCTTGTTGATTAAAGTTTTCCCCTTGGGAAACCCCACGCCAAGAGTGGCTGGGTCATAAAGCGGAGCAGGGTATAACGCTTTCCCTGAAAAACGTATTTTATAATTTAATTAGTAGAGACGTTCCGGCGGAACGTCTCTTATGCATAAATTGCCCAAGTTATACAACTTATACATTAAGTTATACGTTTGCGTGTACGCGATCGCAAACACCCTGTTTGCATACTGATTTTATAGGCATTACAAAGATTATTGCCTCTGGAAAATAAATTTTATTACTCCAGGAAAATCAGAATATGAAACTATTCTATGATGATGTATCCTCCCCACGCAAACGTTTTTTAATCAAAGTAATAGAGGCTAAGGTGCCAGACAAGTATATAAAAGTCAATTGGAAGTTGCTAAAAATCAAAGAGGTGCCCCTTCCTGAACTCGGTTTCCCAGCCAGTTTGGGAATGTATGAGGTGAAAAAAAATCCACTAGCTTAGTTAACTTCTACTGAAACAAAGCTAATTTGATCAAGAAGATTGAAAATATTCAGGTTCGGTCTGGTAGCAAGTTCACCATGCTAAAGTTGCTAAGAGAAGCTGTGAGCATCTAGCTACCTATGCCGCGTCGGTTTCAAGCTAAACGGGAGTCTCGCCGCTCCTTGCATCCCCTCAAACGTCTCATAGATTATGGGCACAACTATCGCCAACAAATTTGGCAGGCGATCGCTTGCTCTATCCTCAACAAAATATTTGACCTCGCCCCACCCGCTTTAATCGGCGCGGCGGTGGATGTGGTGGTGAAGCAACAGGATTCTCTGATTGCTCGTTTAGGCGTCAAAGATGTATTTAGACAACTGTTAATACTTTCCTTCCTTAGCTTGATAATCTGGGGGCTGGAATCAATCTTTGAGTACGCCTATGCTCGAATTTGGCGCAATTTAGCTCAGAATATTCAGCACAACCTGCGCCTGGATGCCTATAGTCATCTCCAGGAACTGGAACTGGCTTACTTTGAAGAGCGCAGCACCGGAGGTTTGATGTCGATCCTCAGTGACGATATTAACCAACTAGAGCGCTTTCTAGATATTGGCGCGAATGAGGTAATCCAGGTATCAACAACGGTTGTGGTTATTGGGGGCGCTTTCTTTATCCTCGCTCCCAGCGTGGCTTGGATGGCAATGCTGCCGATGCCGTTTATCCTTTGGGGTTCGATTGCCTTTCAAAAGCGCCTTGCTCCTTATTACGCTGAGGTACGGGAAAAGGTTGGTTTGCTCAATGGTCGTCTTTCTAACAACCTCAGCGGGATAACGACGATTAAAAGCTTCACGACTGAAGCTTATGAGCAAGAGCGAATTGCTATTGACAGTGAAGGCTATAGGCAAAGCAACCGTCGCGCGATCGCCCTCAGTGCTGCTTTCGTCCCCTTGATTCGCATCATCATTTTATTCGGCTTTACAGCAACGCTATTTTATGGGGGACTGGACGCTGTTGCTGGCAGAATGTCTGTAGGAACCTACAGTGTGTTGGTGTTCCTGACACAGCGCTTACTTTGGCCCCTGACTCGACTGGGAGAAACCCTAGATCAATATCAACGGGCAATGGCATCCACTAATCGGGTGTTCAATCTACTAGATACTCCAATTGATATTCACTCAGGGCACATCTCCCTCCCTGTCAAGGCAGTTAAGGGCGAGGTAGAGTTACGGGATGTCACCTTTGCTTATAAAGGTCGAGTTCCAGTTATTCAGAATTTATCTCTGCACATCCCGGCTGGAAAAACGATCGCGATTGTTGGTTCTACAGGCTCAGGTAAGAGTACGTTAGTGAAACTGTTGCTGAGGCTGTATGAAATTGAACAGGGAACTATCACCCTTGACGGTATTGATATCCGCGACTTGAAGTTGAAGGATCTGCGCTACTGCATTGGCTTAGTCAGCCAGGATGTTTTCTTGTTTCATGGCACAGTGAAAGAAAATATTGCTTATGGCAGTCCTGATGCCACGTTAGCGGAGTTGATGGCAGCGGCTCAAGTGGCTGAAGCCCACGATTTTATTATGGATTTGCCCCAGGGATATGACACGATTGTGGGTGAGCGAGGTCAGAAATTATCGGGTGGACAGCGACAGCGAATTGCGATCGCACGGGCAGTTTTGAAAAACCCACCTATCCTGATTTTGGATGAGGCTACCTCAGCGGTGGATAATGAAACGGAAGCCGCAATTCAGCGATCGCTGGAACGCATTACGATTGATAGAACCACGATTGCGATCGCTCATCGCCTTTCTACTATCCGCAACGCTGATTGTATCTATGTCATGGAGCAGGGCAAATTGGTAGAGTGGGGGCAGCATGAAGAACTCGTCGCTCGACAGGGGATTTATGCTAGCCTTTGGCGCGTACAGTCGGGTTTAAAATTGTAAACCCCAACAGTTGATCGGGAATGACTTTCCGACTTCCCCCGTTGAAGGGGGAATTGAGGGGGGTTAAATGTTTCGCGGATAGATGAAATTAGTAACGGCAGAAAGTAGACCATGATAATGTTTGGTAGCATCCAACCCGATCGGGGAGAAGACAACTGGCGACACCAGTTAAATCAGTTTGTTAAAGCTAATCAGCAAGAATTAGCAGCGTTATCCTGGGGGCTGTGGCTAGAAAATGGAGACACTAAGGGAACTATGGGCATTAATCTTGAACCAACGCCGCATTTCGTCTATTGTCCTAAAGAAGCTATAGAGACACTCAATAATAAAGTTGAGAACAAGCTTCAGGAACTCTTAGGAGTTGTAGATGCCTATAATCCTGAGAAAGAAGTTCTCATCCTTGGGATTGGTCGCGAAGAAATTAAGCTGGTTCAGTTTGAACCCGAACCACCGCCTCCTACCTGTTTTGAGCAAGGTACAAAAGATGTCAATACATTAATAGAGCAGCTAGAGCAGCTTATGAATGAACAGATAAAAAGTTAGTAAATAGTAAGGATAAATCGTTATAACAATTAACACTGTGAGCAGTAAGAATACTTATTATATGAATAATTAGTAGGTATAATGAGTAATGCTGCGAAGTAATTTAATAGCAATAATTTTTGTATTTTTCTTACAAAAATAGCGAGTCAGCAATATTATTGAATAGCCTGCTTTCTGTTGATTCGGGTATAGTTATAAACAGAGCTATTTCCTAAACTCAAGAACGCGCTGGGTGCTGATTTGTGGTTGTTCCCGGTGAGGAATGTCTCCATAATCTTAGCTCCAGCTTCAATACAGTTGAGTTAGAGCTTTTTACCTTTCCTTCTTCTTTGTGTCCTTTGTGTCTTTGTGGTTCACCCCTAGCCTTAACTGAATCGTATTGGCTCCAGCTTAGTTGACTATGTGCGATCGCCCTCTTAAACTTGAGCAAAGTAGCAACAGTTTGTACCTGAGCGGTAATCGGATTTTTATTTTCACATAACGCTCAAACAAATACATCGCCTGATGGAGAGTACGATTAATGGCTTATTTCTGGTTTAAGGCGTTCCATATTATCGGCATTGTCGTCTGGTTTGCTGGGTTATTCTACTTAGTGCGTCTTTTTATCTATCACGTTGAAGCTAACGAACAGCCAGAACCAGCCCGCACGATTCTCAAAAATCAGTATCAGATTATGGAGAAACGCCTATACAGCATTATCACAACGCCAGGGATGGCCGTGACAGTGGCGATGGCGATTGGTTTACTCGCTACCGAGCCGGAAGTTCTCAAAGAGGGTTGGTTACAGATTAAACTGCTCTTTGTCGCCTGTTTGATTGGCTATCATTTTTACTGCCGTCGTCTCCTCAAACAGCTCGCAGCCGAAGAATGCGCCTGGAGTAGCCAGCAGTTGCGTGCTTTAAATGAAGCGCCTACGATACTTCTAGTTGTGATTGTCTTGCTTGCTATTTTCAAGAATAATCTACCCACAGATATCGCCGCTTGGGCAATCTTCGCAATGATCGTTGCTATGGCAGCTACTATTCAGCTCTACGCCAAAAAGCGCAAACAGGATAAAGAAAAGCTCATGGCACAGGTACCGCAAGAGTAAGTAATAAATTTAAGCCTACTCAATTAGGGTTTGATTCTACCTGTAAAGGTGAAGGGTAAAGAGTAACTATCCTTACCCTCTACCCTTAAAAAAAAATTACATAGTTGAGTTGAATTAGGCAAGCCTACTTAGATTTTTTACAACATATGTGTGGTACAAGTTGATATTTTAAAAAGTCTAAAAACCGTTAAAGCAACTAACGGGTATTGAAGCTTGCCAAAGTCAATTAGCTCTTAGCTATATAAATCACTTGTGCTGTTTTTGTGAAGTTTATTATAATTCAAGTGATTTACGCAAAATATCCTTTAGTAAACCAGTATCTCTAAGATGTTTAACCAACCCATGCCCACCCTCATCGTAGAGATGCAGAACAACATTAGATATATTACGCATGCGCTCTGCGTGAATTTTATCAAGTCTATCTTTAGAACTGTAATAAATGTTAAATACTGGTTTATTAGTTTGATTAGAGTTAATATATTTTTTTAAATCAGCAAAAATTTTCTGTGTGCTATCAGCTTTATATAAATCTTTAATTTGATTTTGCCATCTTTTATCTCGGTATATAAATCTTTTAATAGGAGCAATGAAAGTTTGAGGAGAAAAGGAATGAACTATATCCACATTAAGGATAGATCCAAACAAAATTGCAGCATATCCCCCCATAGAATTACCACAAGTAACAACACGTTTAGCTTGCTCTTTGGTAACTTCTTGCTCTAAGTATTTGGCAACTCCATCTATGCTATTAGCGATTCCTGGTAGCCCCTGATGATACCACGACTGCTTTAAATCTCTAAGGTAGATTTTTTTTGTATTAAAATCTGAGGTTAAATTGAAAAATTCAAAAGGTGGTATTCCTAGTGCGCCTTGTATTCCTCCGAAACATATCAGCATAGTTTTACTATCAGAAGAGAAGTGAGTGACTATAGATGTCTTATCATCTTCTAATCTTTTTTTGAATTCCGATGAATCATTCATAAACATTAAAAATTTTTGTATGTTTAACAAAATTTAAGTTAATATGTTAACATTAAAATCAGCTATTGTCTATATAGCAATAATATTTTGCTACAGCAATATTGGGTTAAGTTTATAACCCGCTGGCAGTTAATTTTTATCATTGCTATTGGCAGTGGGCTTTACACTTGGTAAATGTCTACTGTATGGCTGTGTAAGGGCTTATTGCCGCCATAGCTGTTTTAACTTTTGTAAGTTCGCTGGTCGAGTCAAAATACCTTGCGAAGGGCTAAACAGTAGTGCCAATAAAAATAATCCAAAACTTACTAGCACAATAGCTGGCCCAGAAGGAATATTCAAGTAATAGCTACTATAAACACCAGTAATACTGGTGATAATGCCCAACATGGCACCAATGCCCATCATCAGGTGTAGTTCTTTTACTAATAAATATGCAGTAATTCCTGGTCCCACTAGCAGGGATATCACTAAGACGACTCCTACTGTTTGCATACTGGCAACAATAGTGAGAGTAATAGCCGCCATTAGTCCCAGATGCAGGGCGTTGATAGGCAATCCTATAGCTTCAGCACCTAGCGGATCGAAGGTATAAAACAGCAATTGTTTGTAAAATAGCTTGACCAGAAGTAAAACAATCAGGGTGATGATGCCGGTACGCACCACATCAGCCAGTGTCACCCCCAAAATATCGCCAAATAACAGATTTTCCAGGTCTATATTGCTTCGTAGTAAAGTGAGCAGGGTAATACCCAAGGCAAAAAAACTTGAGAAGGTGAGTGCCATTGCGGCATCGACTGTGACACGAGATTGAGAGCGAATCCAGGCAATAACAAAAGTACTGAAGATGCCGGATATAAATGCTCCCACCAAAATATCAATACCCCAGAAGAAAGCGATCGCTAAACCTGGTAAAACTGCATGAGCAATCACATCGCCTAGTAGTGCCATACGTTGCACAATTAGGTAGCTGCCCACCACCGGACAAAGAATACCCACCAGAATGCCCATGGCAATCGCATTCCGTATAAATTCATAACTTAGTGGTTCGAGCAGCCAATCGAGCATTAACATTGTGGGTCGTACTAGAGGGGTGAAGTGGAAGGGGAAAACTGTTCCCATCCACCAATCACCATTCAACAAAAATATAATGTCTCGACTGGTGATTTAACATTTGAGGGCTGTAACCCTTCGCCGTAGGCACGTTGAATATTCTCTAACGTCATCACTTCTTGAGGTACCCCGGAGGCAACTAGTTGTTGGTTCAACAACAGTAATCGATCGTAGTGGTTCAAGGCGTCTCCCCACTCGTGGCTGCTCACCAGTAACGTTTTGCCCTCGGCTTTAAGTTCGGAAAATACTTCAAAAATAATAGCTTCCGTCTTTTTGTCAATGCCTGTAAACGGTTCGTCAAACAGTAATAATTCAGGTTGCTGCGCGATCGCACGGGCAAGAAAAATTCTTTGCTGCTGTCCACCTGAGAGTTCCCCAATTTGGCGGTGGCGCAGTTCCCACATCCCTACTCGCTGCAAAGCCTCTTTGACCAGTTCCCGCGATTGACGGCTAAAGCCACCAAACCAACGTGTATGCATTGTACGAGCCATCATCACCACATTCTGTGCCGTGATCGGGTAATCCCAGTCAATTTGCGATCGCTGTGGTATGTAGGCTACCTGTTGCCGCTGCTGTTTCAGGGGGCGCTGAGCAAACTTTACGATGCCCCTAGATGCGGGAATCAATCCCAGCATCGCTTTGACCATCGTGCTTTTCCCCGCCCCATTCGGACCAATTAAACCCACCAGCTGTCCCGGATAGATGGTAAAAGTTACACCTTTGAGCGCAAATACCCCCCGGTAACTGACTGTCAGGTTTTGGACTTCCAGCATGACTCACTTGTTTGTATAATGAATATCATTCTCGCATAGTACTATAGGAATTTCCCTAAATAAGCAGAGGAGCCGAAATCCACTTGCAGTTTAAAACCCATCAGATCTGGGGTGCTATTGCTTTGGCGATTCCGCTCTTGTTGGCTGGCTGTAATTCTGGTACTCAGCCAATTAATCCCACTGGCACGGGCGGCACCTCAAACAATAATTTGCCGAAAGTAGTGGCAACCCATAGCGTTCTGTGTGACTTGACAAAAGCGATCGCCCAAAACACCGTTGACTTAACTTGTTTAGTCAAGCCTGGTGAAGAGGCTCATGTTTATAAAGCAACGCCGCAAGACCGCAAAGCGATAGAGAAAGCTCAACTCATTCTCTATGGGGGGTACAACTTTGAACCTCAATTAATCCAGATTCTTAAGGCCAGCAACAACTCTGCCGCCAAAATTGCCGTACATGAGGTGGCTGTCCCTAAGCCAATTATGGCCGAGGAACAGCACGAAGTTGGGGAAAAGCCTGCTGAGGAGGAAATCGCTGCTGATCCCCATATCTGGCATAACGCCCAGAATGGTATCCGCATGGTGGAAATTATTCGAGAGCAGCTAACAACAGTAGCCCCGGCGAATTTTAACTTTTATGCTGGCAACGCCCACAAGCTCACCGACGAACTCAAGCAGGTGGACGCTTGGATTAAGGCACAAATTAATACTATTCCTGCCCAACAACGCAAATTAGTTACCACCCATGACTCCTTGAATTACTATGCCAATGCCTATGGTCTTACTATTGAAGGGGCATTGCAGGGTGTCAGTACCGACGAAAAACCCACAGCCGCGCGAGTTAAAGAACTGGTAACAGAAGTTAAAACGGCTGGCGTACCCACAATTTTTGCGGAAGTGTCAGCGAATGACAAGGTAATTGGAACCGTTGCCAAAGAGGCGGGTGTTAAAGTTGCAGATCGAGAACTCTTTGTCGATGGTTTAGGAAAACCAGGCAGCAAGGAGGAAACCTACATGGGAATGTTAACAACTAATACCTGCACTATTACCGAAGGGTTAGGCGGTAAGTGTACTTTATTTACAACGAAAATCTCCAACAAATAATCGTCACCTTTTAATTAACTTTTTTGTAAATCTGATTATAAAGATGTGCAACAACAGTGGACAAAGTATTGTCCCTGCACTTGTGGTGTGCTAAACAAAAAAGGCGTAAGTACTACAGATATAGCAGCTGCCATAATGATTGTTGACAATCAACCTCACCTTTATCTAACTAGATCTGCTGCTATAACAGTCTAATTGCTAAAAGCTAACTGCTAATTGCTAAATTATGGTGAAAAACACAAGTATTGGAACTTGGCTGGCGATCGCCTTTGCCTTCTCAACTAACTCTGCTGCTTACCCCTGTAAGCCAAACAACACCCAGGCATCAGTTTCAATTAAGCAGCAAGTAGATGAGGTAGTTTCGCATCTAGTGGGTTCAATGAATACCTCCGCACAAGCTAAAGCTAACCCTAATGCTCCAGATGTCCGAATGACTACCTGCAAAGTAAAAGTCCTCAGCGAGACTCTAGAGCCTAAAGCCTTGAATCCAGATTCTGTTTTCCTCTACCAAGAACAAGCCATCTCCCGGAATCTCTCCAAACCTTACCGACAGCGATTTTTGCAGATTACCCCCAATAGCGATCGCCTTGGTGTTGAATCCGCAGGGTTTAAACCCCCAACCCCAGAAGCTTGGGTAGGATTCTGTAACCAACCGGAAGCAAAGCGCATTGTCCAGATCAGTGATATAGGTAAAACTGAGTGCAGCGTATTCTTGCAACGTCAGGAAGATAAATATATTGGCGAGACACAGGGAGGCGGTTGTCCTAGCAACTATAAAGGCGCTGTGAGGATAACCAATAGAATTGTGCTACATCAAGCAGGCATGGACACCTTAGATCGTGGCTTAGATGCCGCTGGCAATGTGATCTGGGGTGCAAAAGAGGAGCCTTATCAATTTCGGTGGATTAATTATTCCACACCCGCTAGGTGAATTCATCGTGTTTCTAGCTCCCCTAAATAAATTTAGGGGAATTTAAGAACCTATCCGAAAATTGGTTTTCAGATATTTTTAACCACAGATAAACACAGATGAACACAGATACCAGTAAGTATTGGACAACTGCAACGGATTTTTCGGATAGGCTCTAACTCAAAACTCAAAACTTGACAGATTTATCTTCAGCCTCCTGTGGTTTTTCTGGCTTGAGGAGAGGGAAGGCGATCGCATCCCGAATACTGGCACAATCCGTCAACAACATCACCAAGCGGTCAATTCCAATCCCTAAGCCACCCGTAGGCGGCATCCCATACTCCAGTGCCGTCAAAAAGTCTTCATCAACCCCTTGCGCTTCCAAGTCACCAGCAGCCTTACGCGCTGCTTGGGCTTCTAGTCGCTGCCGTTGATCTATAGGATCAGTTAGTTCGGAAAAGCTATTAGCTGTTTCTCGCCCGACTATAAACAACTCAAAACGCTCCACCAAACCGGGCTTTGAGCGGTGAGGCTTGGCGAGGGGAGAAATTTCCACCGGATAATCCAACACAAAAGTAGGCTGAATCAAATTAGGTTCCGCTTTTTGCTCAAACACCTCGTTGAGTACGCGCCCAATCGATTTGCAATCCTCCAATCCCTCAATGCCAACCTCAGCAGCGGCGGCTTTGGCGTCCTCAACTGTTTGGAACTGCTCGAAATCAAGCCCTGTTTGTTCCTTTACCAAGTCGTGCATCGTCACCCGACACCAAGGCGGTGCCAGGTCAATAGCCTCCCCTTGGTAAGTAATTTGCAGCGTTCCTAAGACCTCTTGAGCAACGGTAGTAATTAGATTCTCCGTCAGCGCCATCATGTCGTAATAGTCCGCGTAGGCTTGGTAAACCTCAATGGTGGTAAATTCCGGGTTATGGCGGGTAGAGATGCCCTCGTTGCGGAAAATGCGACCCAGTTCAAACACCTTTTCAAACCCACCCACAATCAGCCGCTTCAGGTGGAGTTCTGTAGCAATCCGTAGGTACAACTCCATGTCCAGCGTGTTGTGATAAGTAATGAAGGGGCGGGCATCCGCGCCACCAGCTTCAGACTGTAGCACTGGTGTCTCAATTTCAATAAATCCTTGCCGATCCAAGTCCCGACGAATTGCCGCAGTAATTTGTGCACGACGGCGAAAGGTTTGCCGCACTTCTGGGTTAACAATCAAATCCACATAGCGCTGTCGGTAGCGTTTGGCAACATCGGTGAGACCATGCCACTTATCAGGTAATGGCAGCAGAGATTTTGTCAGCATCGCGTATTGCCTGACGTAAACAGATAGTTCCCCTTTCTCCGTCCGCTTGATTGTGCCTCTGACGCCCAGGATATCCCCAACGTCAGTAAGTTGCTTCAGGTGATTAAAGGCATCTGGAATATCTGCCATCCCTTCCTGGATTCTTTTCTTATCCAAGTAAAGCTGAATCGTCCCGGTTTCATCTTGCAAGTTGAAAAAGGCTAGCTTACCGAATACCCGGCGTGTCAGGATGCGACCCGCGATCGCTACTTCCAAGTCAACCTCTTCGCCACTGGGTAGGTCTGCATATTTTTCCTGGAGTTCTGCGGCATGGTGGGTAGATTCCCACCGATAAGCGTAAGGGTTAAGCCCCAATTGTTTGAGTTGTTCGACTTTCGATTGCCGCGTCGCGCGAATTTCTTCCAGGGTTGAGGTGCTTTGGTGTTCGGGTTGAGATTGATGGTCGGACATAGGGACTTATTCCTAGATGCAAAACTGGGGCACGCTCCTGCGCCAAGGCGTAGCTTCTCTCAAGCTGACCATAAAGTTTAACTCTACGCAACAGGGCTAAGTTGTTTAGCCGCGCTAATGTAAACAAATGTAACAATTGTGCCGTTATGCTGGCTTGATGTATTGACAGCCTAAAGCGAAGCCGATAATCTAAAAGAACATACCCGGGTAGAAAGATTGAGAACTATATGCAAGATAAGCAAAAAGTTACGTTATATCTTCCACCAGGACTCCATCGCCAGATAAAAATTCGATCAGCTGTTGAATCTGAACCAATGTCTACGATGGTCGAGCGAGCGCTTGTCTTTTATCTGAATCACCCAGAGGTGGTTGATGAAGTAGAGGCATCCTACGGAAGAACTCATCAAATTTATAGCTGTCCGGAGTGCGCTCACCCGGTAGTAATACAAGATGGGGAAATGGTCGCGCTAGGAAATCAGCCAGGTCTGCTGACAGACGAACTTCCTGTTGAGAAGGTGCGAGAAGAAGTAACTTCCCGTATCGAGCCTCAAGAAGAAGAGAAGTTGGTTCCTTCCCTGAGTAGGTAACGCCAGATAAAATTTTGGGTGCCAGTGGTTTTTGGCAGTGTCTGCACCGTCTCTAGTTAGGTTGATGGTTATGCAAGAAGAGCTAAACATTCTCATTCAAGCTCAATATCCTCTCATCTACCTCGTGACCTCCGAGGAAGAGCGGGCAGAACGAACAATTGCCACGATCGCTCAGATGAAGCCCCAACAAAGACGCGTATTTATATGGACTGTTACTCACGGCATTATTGAGTATGGTCAACCCCGCCACACTACCCACCAGCACAATACCCTCTCTCCAGAGGCAGCAATTGAATGGGTAATTCGGCAGCGCGACCCTGGTATCTTTATATTTAAAGATTTACACCCTTTTATTGATTCTCCCGCGACAACTCGGTGGATACGGGATGCGATCGCCAGCTTCAAAGGCTCGCAGAAAACCCTCATATTAATGTCGCCAGTACAGCAAATTCCTATCGAGCTGGAAAAAGAAGTAGTTGTTATTGACTACCCCTTACCCGATTTGGCAGAACTCAACCAAGTGCTGTCTAACCAGCTAGAGCAGTCGCGTACCCGTCGCATTACAACTGATACAAGAGAAAAACTGCTCAAGGCTACTCTGGGTTTGACACGGGATGAAGCGGAAAAAGTTTATCGCAAGGCACACGTCAAAACTGGACGTCTCACTGAAGCAGAAGTCGATATTATTCTTTCTGAGAAAAAGCAACTAATTCGCCGTAACGGCATTTTGGAATATATCGAGGAAGATGAAACCCTTGATTCCGTTGGTGGCTTGGAAGAATTAAAGCGGTGGCTGCGACAGCGCTCTAATGCCTTTACCGAAAGAGCAAGAGAATACGGTCTGCCTCAACCAAAAGGGATGTTAATCCTAGGTGTACCAGGCTGTGGTAAGTCTCTAATTGCCAAAACTACGGCTCGTCTTTGGGGTCTACCTCTGCTGCGTTTAGATATGGGGCGGGTATATGACGGTTCCATGGTGGGCCGCTCAGAGGCCAACTTACGTAATGCCCTCAAAACAGCAGAATCAATTTCTCCCACAATTCTCTTTATTGACGAGCTGGATAAGGCTTTTGCGGGTACCAGTGGTTCTGCTGACTCAGACGGGGGTACATCTAGCCGTATCTTCGGCTCTTTCCTCACCTGGATGCAAGAAAAGACCTCTCCAGTCTTTGTCATGGCAACGGCTAACCGAGTTGAACGCTTACCTGGGGAGTTTCTCCGCAAAGGTCGCTTTGACGAGATTTTCTTTGTAGACTTGCCAATTCCGGAAGAGCGTCAAGAGATTTTTAAAATTCACCTGAGTAAGCGGCATCGAGACCTTGAGCGCTTTGATATCGAACAGCTAGCTAAGGTAGCAGATGGCTTTTCTGGCGCAGAAATTGAGCAGGCACTGATTGCGGCAATGTACGACGCCTTCGCTCAAGAGCGTGAATTTACCCAGCTAGATATCATTGCGGCTATTAAAGCGACTCTGCCGCTATCTAAGACTATGACCGAGCAGGTAACGGCCCTCAGGGACTGGGCCAGGCAGCGAGCGCGACCTGCGGCGTCCTCCGTCGCGGAATACCAGCGACTGGAGTTCTAAAAGGCTTTCTCCTGCTCCCAACAGGAGGAAAGGCTAGCAAATTGCTAGCAGTTTGACAAAATGCCGCCCGAAGATTTCCATTGGCGGCCCCCATCAAAACCAAAACGTTGTCGTTTCTCTTACTTCTCTACTGGAGGAAACCCAAATGTCTCACTTTAGCACCCTGCGCACCAAAATCACCGAAGCAGAAATCCTGAAAGCCTCTCTCCGCGATCTGGGTATCTCTGTTAAGACTGAAGCTGATGTTCGGGGTTATAACGGTCAGCGGGTTCGCTCAGACATCGTTGCTGTTCTGGAAGGCGAGTATGACCTCGGCTGGTCTCGGAATAGCGATGGCTCCTTCGATCTGATCGCCGATCTGTGGGGTGTCGCCAAAAAGCACAACCAAACCGAACTGATCAACTCGATCAACCAAAAGTACGCGGTTAACAAGACTTTGTCTGAAGTCAAACAACGCGGTTTACAAAATGCCAACGTCAAGTTGGTTCTGCAATAACAATTGCTGTGCGCGTTCCCAAACCGGGCGGGTTAATCAAATCTAGATTAACCCGTTTTTCTTCTCTATAGCAAGACCCCGCTGTAGGCAGCTGGGTCTGTTCTATTTGAGATTGGCTCAGGTGTTCGGACTCTATTTAGCTTTAATGCAGCTGATTATATTGCTCTACATTTGGACTACCTGACTCAAGGGCGCACCCACGCAGGCATTGTTGTGGCCAAGCAGATACCTATTGGCGAAACCGTGCGTCACCTATCACGCCTACTCGATCGAGTCAGCCCTGAAGAGATTGGTAATCAACTGCGTTGGCTGCCCTCTTTTTGACAACTCCACAGGGAGTCTTAAAGTGGGATTGCCCCGAAAAGACAAAATTGCGGAACACTATTGTTAAAGGCTAACGCCCTAATACTTCGCTTCTACCAAGACCCAGCTGATGCCCGCTGGGACTGTTGTATTTTCCAAAGCAAGTTGCTTGAGCGTTTATGCCTGCTGGAAATATAGCAAATGAATTAAGGCAGCTAGACACTACTCCAATTGAGAAACCATTTCTGCCATACTAATTATAAATTGAAACAAAAAAAATTAAGGCTTAACAAATGTTTTTTGTGTCCGTTCAGCGTTTAGCCTTATCACTAACTATTCCAGCCGTAGGTCTGGGATTACTAGCTATCTTCACTAATGGAATAACTAAAGCCCAATCGCCGGAGGTTGTGAGCCGAACCTCTCAAGGGGTCACAATTCCTCCTCCTAGCTTCTTCTAGTAAAGTGATGCGATCGCTAGGTATAACCCTTAGCAAGACTCGATTTAAAGTTGAACAACTGACTGGCTTTGGTCCTGGAGCTACAGATGACGAAGTTATTATTTATTCACCAAGAGCCCAACGTGTTGTAGTACTATCTTCTGAAGAAGCATTAGAACTTGGATCTAAGTTTATTGATACTGAACACCTGTTACTAGCTCTTATTCAAGAAGAAGATAGCATAGCCGCCAAAGTGCTAAAAAGCTTGGGAGTAGAGATTAAGCAAGTCCGTACTGAACTTTATAAGGCAATGAACGAATAACCTGTTTCAGAAGGACTCTGACTCAATGAGCTTTCATTCTAATCTGGCAAGCTAGGGTCGTTAAGCGCACGACGGAAGTACTCCCCTGTCAGGCCAGTTGCTGTAAGACACGGCATCCCAGCGCGGAGGTCAAAAACATAGCCAATGTACTTCACTTGAGTAGGAGAAGATGAACTGTCAAAAGCACGAAATCTTCCGAAGTTGCTAACATCAAAGTCCCCTTTGACTACCACGAGCATTATTGGTGGTTCTCCACCCCCAAAGCCCATCTGACCAAGACCTGTAACACTGAACTCAGCCGCCGTCATCCGACGGGTAAGGACAACTTCAGGTGTTCCGCTCAAAATAGTGAATTGATCGCGTGTATAGTCAATGGCAGACTGTCCTACTTCCTCTGCTGAAGCATTAATCAGAGGGCGTACCCTAAAAAAAGGCTGATGCTCTGGGGAACTGTCACCTTCCGAATGGGATTGAGCATTATCAGTCATGAGAAATTAAGTGGCAGTTTTTTTGAATAGGAGATGCACCTTCGGCGATCGCAGCTAACTCCATAGCTGGGACGCACTCAGCACGACCAGTTCCGTGGCTAGGTTTGGGCAGCCGCGCGTTTAGCCTCAGCTTTACGCTGCCACTTTTGGGCAACTTTGTCTGATTCCTCACTAAACTCTTTAAGTTTCTGTTCAGCTACTCTAGCAAGTTCAAGGAGTTCATCTAGTTCTGCCAGTTGTTGTTCGTTCAGAGATGCTTGTGTCATTGTAAGTTCTCCAGACGATTTTTCAGATTACCGATCAGCATTTTAGTTTCTAACACTCGACCCAGTTCAGTTGCCAAATCTTCTCCTGCTTCCTGAATTTCCTCATCTGTAGTTACATCAGTTATCGAAAGATTTTTAACAATACTCCTGAGGCGTCTTTTTTCAGTTTCTACAAAAAGCATAGCGCTACTAAAAGAGGCAAAGAACTGAATAAATCTAGCATTTTCGCCGAAACGAGCGAGAAGCACTCTAGTCAGGGTTAGTCCCTCTGTAGCTAACTGCTCAAGTTGATTTAGCTCTTGGTTCACGCGGTCAACTAGAGCGGTGATTTTTGATGGGATAGGCATTGTGAGATTATGTCATCGCACGACCAGGGATTATCAACTGGTACGCGAGCGGGAAATCTACTAATAAAGGTTTTCTTTCTTGTTCCCGCATAAAGTATACCCCTGGGTTAACCCAGGGGTATACAAAAAAGAAATTCTTTCTTTTCCCCCGAACTCATACTGGGAGACACTTCTATGTTTTGTTGAATAGCTTTGCTTCAACCGCTTTAGGCCAGAACAGCAGCTGGTTGAGGCCAGCGACCTACTGCTTTGCCAATTACCGCTAGTTCTTGCACCAAGCTATCAAACCGATCTGGAGTCAGGGATTGAGGCCCATCAGATAAAGCTTTGGCTGGGTTGGGGTGAACTTCAATCATTAGAGAGTCCGTTCCTGCTGCGATCGCCGCCATAGCCATCGCTGGGACGTACTCAGAACGACCAGTCCCGTGGCTGGGGTCAATCATAATCGGCAGGTGGGTGAGCGATCGCAACACTGGCAGCACCGACAAATCTAAAGTATTGCGGGCGTATTGCCGATCGAACGTGCGAATACCTCGCTCGCACATAATTACATTTGGATTACCAGCCGCCAGGATGTATTCCGCAGCCATCAACCATTCCTCAATCGTGGCTGACATACCTCGCTTGAGCAGAACTGGTTTTTCCTGGGCACCTACTTTTTTAAGCAACGAGAAATTATGCATATTTCGGGCACCCACCTGGACTACGTCCGCCACCTCAGCGACTATATCCAGTTCAGCAGCATCCATGACTTCTGTAATAATGCCCAGACCTGTAGCCTCACGCGCTGCTGCCAGTAAACCCAAGGCACTTTCTCCATGACCCTGGAAGGCGTAGGGTGAAGTCCGAGGCTTGTAAGCCCCGCCCCGCAGGAAATGGGCCCCGGCGGCTTTAACCCGTCGCGCCGTCTCAATAATCATTTCTTCGTTTTCTACCGAGCACGGACCAGCGACTATCGCCACCGGGTATTTTTCCCCGATGTGTATTGGTCCATTGGGCGTGGGAACCACGACCTCACTGGCTTCACCGTGACGAAACTCGCGACTGACACGTTTAAAAGGTTGCTCTACTCGCAACACCAGTTCAATCCAGGGGCTAAGTTCTTGAATTCGTAGGGGATCTAAGTCAGCCGTATCACCTACGAGACCGACTACAACCTTGTGCTGACCAACAATTTTTTCTGGAGTCAGCCCCCAAGTCGTAAGTTCGGAGCTAATGCGAGCAATCTCGGCTTCTGGAGAGCCGCTTTTCATCACCACTATCATCTTAAATTTCCTGCTTAATCAGTTGTCAGTTGCCAGTTGTCAGTTGTCAGTTGTTTTTCTACCGACCACTGACTACTGATCACTCACTTTAGTTCGGGTCTTGAACGCCATGCCGATGTCAGCCGTCCCCAGTTCGTTGTGAACTCCTTCCAGCCTAGCTTACTGCCTGGAATCTCTTCATCCCAGGAGGCAGAGAGGACGCCATAACTCAACCCTAAGACGCCCAACCCAAAAAAGCCTATACTCACGAGAAGCACAACTACGTTTGGCAATTTAAACCAGTTGTGGCTCACTATGAGATAACTGACAATAAAAGTTAACATGCCCAAAGCTGTGGGCAACCCGCAGAACAAAGCTGTACGGCGAACCATGCGCTGGCTGACAACGGCTGGTATTGCCGTTGAATCTGGAGTATCCCGCTGTCCCTTGTCTTGTTTTTGAGTAGCGGGACCTTTTACTGGCTTGGTTTTTGCAGATTTGTGGCGATTGCTCCTAGCCGGTTCAAAGGGTAAGCGTCCCTGACTCGAAGCTTCTCGCTCGTGTTGTTCTGAAGACATAGGTTTGAGTGCTTTTTAACCGCGAATGCCGAGACGAGCGATCAATGCTTGATAGGTTTCCTTGTTCTCCTTCTGGAGGTATGCCAGTAAACGCTTCCTCTGACCAATAATCATCAACAATCCCCGCCTAGAAGCATGATCGCTCTGATTCGCTTTTAGGTGAGTGCTCAGCCTGTTGATGCGTTCTGTGAGCATGGCAATTTGGACAGGTGCCGAGCCTGTATCCGTTTCATGAACTTGGTACTCGGTGAGAATTTCTTGTTTACGCAGTTGCGGCAGGGGCATGGATTATACACAAATAATTCAGCAAACTATCATAATATCACCATATCCCTGCTGATTCCAAGGCGCTGGGCAGTTCAGGCAGGATGAGTGCGATTTTATAGAACGCCTGAAGCAGCGCCGACTATTCAGCGCTGGTATATGCTTGTACTCCAGCCAACCCATGTGTTATGGCACAGTGACTGCCGCTTCTAAGGCTAGATGGCTCATCAATCTGTCAATGTCGAAGTGAGTCTCCATCATCCGCCGGATGCACTGCACCTTGATGGGTTCGTGCAGGCGCACGCTTCCAAAGGCACGGTTAACAATTTCCACTGTGGTGAGCGTATCTAGGTCAACAGACAACAAGGGAATTTCTAAATCTTCAGCGCGGCTGAGGATAAAGGGTTGCGGCGGCAGGTGACCAGTGAGAATGAGGCACTGGGTCGATGTCTCTAAAGCTGCTAGTTGGATGTCAGCGCGATCGCCCCCTGTGACCACAGCCATGTTATTACCCTTGCGGAAATACTCCAGGGCTGAATTGACATTCATCGCTCCAATTGTCAGGCTTTCTACCATCAAGTCTAGGCGATCCGGGCGGCAGAGAACCTCCGCGTGCAGCTGCTTTACCAGTTCCCCCACACTCACACTTCGCAACAAGGGGCTGCGTGGCAACATTCCCAATACGGAAATCCCCTGTTGTTCCAGAAAAGGCCGCACCATCGTATTAGCAGCTTCCATTTCGTCAGTAGGTATATCGTTAATCAAGACACCCACCAACTTGTCCCCCAGTTGTTGCTTGGCGGACAACAGGGAATCCACCAGTACAATTGAGTGAAAACGAGCCACCAGTAACACAGCTGCATCAAGCACCTCAGCTACTTGTAGCAAGGACAGGTCAAACAAGCTGCCCTCGGAGAGCGTTCCTGGTCCTTCTAATAACACCACATCCCCGCCTGGCTCCTGGATATACTGCTGGAGAGACTGACGGTAATCAATTTTGTCTTCTCCGCGCAGGCGTCTTTGAATAGTCTCTTCATCCAGAGACAACAAAGGCAATCTCACGCGCTTTTCCGGCAAAGAAAGTACCTGAGCAAGGAAGCGGACATCCTCTTCCATGACTTCAGTTTCATTGACACTAAGATAGGTGCCCAGTGGTTTGCCGTAGGCGACAACAACTCCTTTTTCTTTCAGCTGGTGGGCGACACCCAGGATAGTAGCAGACTTGCCGCTGTAAGCTTCTGTAGACCCAACCAGCAAGTATTGAGCGGATTTTGCCACTCCCTTACTCCTCATTTTTTAAACTTGTGCTTGCTCATCAACACGTAGCAGCTTCCGGTAGAACGATTTAGAAAAATCGATGGAGCGATCGCGCTGAAAATTCAGGATCAATTCAATTAAGTAATCAATAAACTCCGAATTTAGCATCATAACTTCGTAACTCAGTTCTGCATTCCCATTAAACTGCAACTGACAGCGGGTCAGATCTGAAGGAAGCGTGGAGACAAACCAGCTGGCGACAAAGGGAATGCCCTCACCGCCTTCAATTTTTCGTTCACCTTCTAAAGATTTCTCTTGATAGAGGCTAATTGCCAGAGGTAACGTATTGCGTTTAGCACCCTGGTAGTAAGGCATATAGAGTGCAACTACACCTTTTTCCGCAGGCTGAAGGTTTTCGATAGGCATACTTTAATTTTCCTTAATTCCCCTACTCAGTTTCAACTCCCAACATCATCCTTCTTTCATCTTTGCTCATCACAAGCGGTATAGGCGAAGTGGCTTTCAGCTTTCTATACAATATCCAGATAGAGCGGTTTACTCGCTCTTGGTGCCTATGTATGGAACTTTGGCTCTAACTGTAACCCATGCACTCTCCGGCTCAATTAACCCCCAAATGTACAAACCAAAGTGGAAACTCCCGGCTGGATTACAAAGACAGCCCCAACAGCAGCAATATTATTCGCTATATTGTGGGCAGCATCCATTTTCAGACCGCCGTGTGGGTAATTAAAATTACTAATACCCCTCAGCAGTTGACGGTCGGTTGCAAAGAGCGAAGAATGCTAGGGTAAGGAACTTACTGTAGAAAATTATGGCTCCTCTGGTTGCGAATTACTACCTAACCTATCGTTGCAACGCTCGCTGTCATTTTTGTAACATCTGGGCGTTAGAGCCACCTAAAGAAGCTGACTTTGCTACGATTCAGCATAATCTCAACGATTTGCGACGCTTGGGCGTCAAGTATGTAGACTTTACTGGTGGCGAACCCCTGTTGCGTACCGATGTTGGTGAGATTTACACCGAAGCCAAGCGGCAAGGTTTTGTAACTAGTATGACCACCAACACAATTCTTTACCCGAAAAAGGCAAAGGAAATTCAGGGTCTTGTTGACTTTTTAAACTTTTCGCTGGATGGTGCGGACGCCGAAACCCACGATCATTCGCGGGGTGTTCAGATTTTTGACACATTGGTGGAGTCGGTAGAAATCGCTCATTCCTTGGGTGAATATCCAGTGCTTAACCACACTGTCACCGCTCAAAACTACCAACGCATCAATGAAGTAGGGGCACTGGGTGAACGGTTGGGAGTCCGAGTGTGGCTCAACCCGGCTTTCACAGCTCACGATCACTACAATTCCCAGAAGAATCCCACACCAGATATGGTGGCAGCTATACAGGCAGCCGCCAAGAAGCACAAAAATATTGGCTACAATAAAGCGGCGCTAGCTTTCCTAGAAGCCGGAGGAAATGATACTAAGAATCCCCGGTGTAAGGCAGTAGATGCTGTAATTGCTATTTCTCCCGATGATCAGCTGTTATTGCCCTGCTACCACTTTGCCCAGGCTGGCGTTCCCATTAACGGTCAGCTATACGACCTTTACCGTCAGTCGGAGGAAGTGGAAAAATACCGCAAATCTCAAGGAAAACTATCGGTTTGTGAGGGATGTACGGTATGGTGTTACCTGATCCCCAGCTTTTTGATGGGAATTGATAAGTATTGGTGGTTGAATCAAGTAACCTATGCCGGAGAATTCGTGGCCAGAAAAAGATTCTTACAGAGAGCTTGAACCTATTGACTCTCTGTTGTCTGATGATTTAGAAAGCGACTTATTCCGAGGGCTGGGAGGACGGCGGCGTAAAGCCGCTGTCGTTTTAACCATTATCTGGAGTAGCACGCTGGCGCTGCACTTGCTCTCTTGGGGATTTTGGTTGATATTAGGCTTGACGGGTCTGCTATGGATTCAGGCGTTGCGCGTGTTGTTTGCTCGTCCTATCCCAGTCCCAGAGCCGTATTCTTTTGAAAAAAAATCCGACTGGCCGTATGTCTCATTGCTAGTGGCGGCGAAAAATGAGGAAGCCGTGATTAGCAATTTAGTCAGGATGCTTTGTAATCTAGACTATCCAGCGAAGCGTTATGAGCTGTGGGTGATTGACGATTATAGCACCGACCAAACGCCAGTATTGTTAGACCAGCTGGTGGGGGAATACGAGCAGCTAAATGTGCTGCACCGCTCTGCTGGTGCCGGTGGCGGCAAATCAGGCGCACTGAATCAGGTATTACCTCTGGCAAAAGGAGAAATTCTGGTAGTATTTGATGCCGATGCCCAGGTAACTCCAGATTTTTTAAGGCGGGTGCTGCCGTGTTTTCAGCGGGAACAGGTGGGGGCGGTGCAGGTGCGAAAAGCGATCGCTAATGCATCAGTTAACTTTTGGACTCGTGGGCAAATGGCAGAAATGGCCCTCGACACCTATTTCCAACAGCAACGGATCGCTATCGGCGGCATTGGAGAACTGCGCGGCAACGGTCAGTTAGTTCGGAGAGCGGCTCTGGAGAGTTGTGGCGGCTGGAATGAAGAGACAATCACAGATGATTTGGATTTAACCATACGTTTACACCTGGACGGATGGGATATCGATTTTGTGGAAGTTCCAGCGGTAGAAGAGGAAGGCGTAACCAAGGCATTAGCGCTTTGGCACCAACGCAATAGGTGGGCAGAAGGAGGATATCAGCGCTATCTGGACTACTGGCGTTTGATTGCCAGTAACCGCATGGGAACGAAAAAAACTCTGGATTTATTGTCGTTTATGCTGATCCAGTACCTGCTTCCGGCTGCCGCTGTGCCAGATTTGTTAATGGCGATCGCACGCAACCATCCGCCGATGCTGAGTCCACTGACTGGTCTTGGTTTTACTCTCCCCTTTCTGGGAATGTTTATTGGTCTGCGTCGCACCCGTAGAGAAAAGAAATTTAGGGTATCGACCTTCTTGGCAACAAGCGTGCAAACTATACGCGGCACTTTTTATATGCTCCACTGGTTGCTAGTCATGGCTAGTACAACCGCTCGTATGTCCGTGCGACCCAAGCGGCTTAAATGGGTCAAAACTGTGCATCAAGGCACTGGTGAAGAAAGTTTTGAGTTTTGAGCCATCAGCCAAAGAATTGAGGATTTGGGTAATTTATACCCCAACCTACAATCTCTCAATAGCTTAGTCCCCGCGTCAGCCTCCATTGCCAACTAGATGTGGAACAGCTTATTATTTTGAACCGTCGCCAGCGTTGATAATAATTACACTAGCTGTTGCCTGAGCTGGATAAGATTCGGCAACAGGTCCATTGAACCAGGCTTTCACATCTTGCCCTGTAGAGAGAGCGCCAAAGGCTACAGGGCTTAAGCTCTGCCCCTGCTGCGAAAATATTTTGGTTGACTGCTTGATGGTGACATTAACTTTATCTGAACCCCAACGTTCTTCTGGCTTTTCCTCAATCAAAATTGAGCCTATTGAGTCTTGTGGGACACCAGCACCCGCCTGGGGAGCATCGGTTGATACCGACTGATTAGGAGAGATTGGCTTTGGCAAGGCGCTACTGCGATTGTTAGATGTAGCTGCAAATTTCTGAACTTTGGTAATTGTGCCCCTAATATTTGCTTCCGTGTCGGGTACTGTATTGATTAACCCTAGCGGTGGATCACCGCATCCGCTAGCAGCAGCAGTTGCAAGTAGGAGTGTTGTTGTTCCCATAAACACGGAACGCATAAAAAGCCGACTATTGCCTTTGAGCATAAAAAAACCTTGAAATTCTGTAGGGTTTAATTGACGTGTAACCGCCTTGAAATGTTCGCTCTCATGCGGTTTAAACGATAAAATTTTTAAAATTATGTGGCATAATTGCTGGCTTATACCAATCTGATATTTCATACTATAGCAATTAGCTTTTAGTAATCCTTCAGTGATAGCAGCAGAGCTGGATGTATGGGGGCGATGTCGATTGTCAAGAGTTATTATTGCGACTGCTATAAGTAAGTTCAGGAGGCTAATTCAACCCCTATAATCATCTTTATTTATGGACATTGAGACATCTCGAATGCAGGGCGTACAGTCGCCGATTATTCCTATAGTCGGGGAACTGATCCGCAGTTATCCAGGAACAATTTCTCTAGGACAGGGGGTTGTCTATTATGGCCCGCCACCACAAGCGTTTGAGCAGATGACTCAATTCCTAACAGATCCAGAGAATCACAAGTACAAGCCTGTGCAGGGCATCACACCGTTGCTAGATGCGCTTGAGACCAAATTGAAAGCCTTTAATGGCATCAGCATTGAGCAGGAAAGCTGCATTGTGGTAACAGCAGGCAGTAACATGGCGTTTATGAATGCGGTTATGGCTATAACCGCTCCGGGCGACGAAATTATTCTCTTGACACCTTATTACTTTAACCACGAGATGGCGATCGCCATGGCTAGTTGCCGAGCTGTAATGGTGGCAACAGATGAAAATTATCAGCTGCGTCCCGATGCCATTCGACAAGCGATTACAGACAAAACACGCGCAGTAGTGACGATTTCACCCAATAACCCGACAGGGGTAGTGTATTCCCAAGAAGCGTTACAAGAAGTCAATGAAATTTGTCGCGATCGCAACATCTACCACATCAGTGATGAAGCCTACGAATATTTTACCTACAACGGTGTGCAACACTTTTCGCCTGGAGCAATCCCGCAAAGCAGCCAGCACACGATTTCGCTCTACTCGCTCTCCAAAGCATATGGTTTTGCTAGTTGGCGCATCGGTTACATGGTCATCCCAGCACATCTGCTCGCCTCAGTAAAGAAAATCCAGGATACTATCCTGATTTGTCCTCCGGTAATCTCGCAGTATGCAGCCATAGGAGCGCTACAGGCGGGAGCCAACTACTGCCTGCAAAAACTACAGACAATAGCAGAAGTGCGCCAGATGGTTCTACATGAACTCGGCAACCTAGGAGATTTCTGCACGATACCCCCAGCGGATGGAGCTTTCTATTTTCTGCTGAAGATTCATACTCAGCTGTCAGCAATCGAATTGGTAGAGCGATTGATCCGTGAGTATCGTGTAGCTCTTATTCCAGGCACAACCTTCGGTATGGAGAACGGCTGTTACCTACGTCTCGCCTATGGAGCTATGCTTCATGAAACCGCTAAAGAGGGTATTGGACGATTGGTGCGGGGTTTGCAAGCGATTTTAGAGTCCAATTAGTACATTGAGCACAAAACTGGGCAAACTCCTAACAAACAACAATAGTGATTATTAAAATAATGATCCAGAAATGTTTTCAACCTTAGCGTAACTTTCTCCATAGCTGCTCATTTCGACCCATTTACATGAGAGCAGCAGTACTAAAGTTCAGGCTCTCCGTCCGATAAGAGTGGCTCCCATAAACGGTACGCCTCATAATTTCGGAAATGTCGGGCGTATAATTCTGTACCGTCCTCGAACTCATCGTACAAGACCGAATTCACGTCTACGACCTGTTTTAAAGACCAGGTAATAGTTTCTTTGTACTCATTTTGATAGCTCCCTTCCTGCCTCATGGCATGGATCAAAGCCTTTTCATTGGCTTGCTCCTCGGAGGTAGCTTTGATGAGAACGAAGCATTCCTGATACAGAGGTTTATACTGCGGCGCAGTTGAGGATGTTTCATATAAAATGACAGCAATGTAAAATGATTGCTCTTCACTTGCGCTTTCAGCTTCCATCAGTGTCCCAACTCTCCTGGCTCTTGTATCTTACGAGCTTAAGTGTCGAATCGGCTCTTTTATATTGAGAGGAAACTAATGACTCAGTTGAGAAACCACATTTGGTGTCTCTAATTTTTTTTCGTAACTAATTTCTGCCAAAGGCGGACGCACGCAAAGATAAATAAGCGGACCGAACAAAGGCACCAGCGCTACTGCCCAAAAAATTCGAGAATCTTTGATGCCCCGACGAGCCATGTCATCATCAAATAATGAGGTCAACGGAAATATCAGGCACATTAGGCAAAAATCTAAGGTTATGAGGTGAACAAAGTGCCTGGTTTGGAATTGCTGAATATAATCTCCCCAATCTCCTGCAACTATTGCGTAGATAAATAAGCCTATCGTGCTTAAAAGGAGAGCCACCCCTGTTGAGCGTCTATCTATAATCCTCAGCAACTTATCCTTTTCCCCATAGAATTCTTGATTAGATTCGCGCAGGATTAAATAGGGGGTCAGGCAAAGTATTCCAGTTCCATTTGACGCTAAGAAATAAGGCCATGCAGGTATCTTTTGCATTCTGCCATCGGCAAACATGAGGCAAGCGTAGATCATTGGCCAGACGCCCATAAGGCTGAATATTGCGGGTAGGATGGCGTTAAGTTCTCCCCACTGGAGCATTAACAGCTTTTTAACCAGCGGCCATGTATCTGGTTGATCTATAGGAGCCAATGATAATGTATATGCCACAAATCCCGCCCAAAGCAAAGAAAGTGCAATTTTTCTGCCCATAATCTTGACCGATTATTTCACGTTGTTCAGGCACCTAACTTTAAAGCCTATGCTCAATAGGCAACGTCTATCTTTGGTCAGTTACCTATGGTGTGCTGCTGGTGAGAGAACTTTTACAGGCAAAAGCAGAGGCGAGATTATATATGATGCCACAACTACATAAAACCAGCTACTTGGAAGCTAGCTGCTTCTGAGTCTGTAGTACATCTGCACTAGGTTCTTCTAGCAAAGGGGGACGCAAGCAAAGATAAGTTAAAGGGCCAAATAGAGGCATCAACGCCACCGCCCAAAAAACTTGAGGATTCTTTAAACCTCGACGCGCCATGTCATCGCCAAGAAGTGCCGGAAATAACAGGCAGAACAGGCAAAACGCTAGGCTCATGCCATTAATAAAGCGGCTGGTTTGAAACTGCTGAATAAAATCTCCCCAATTGCCTGCCAGTAAGCCGTAGGCCAGCAAGCCGATTGTGCTTAAACCGAGGATAACACCTGTCTGGCGGGAGTCTACGAGCTTCAGCAAGGCATCCTTTCGCCCTGAAAACTCTTGATTGGATTCTCGTAGAGCTAAATAAGGTAATAAACCAATTACTCCCGTAGCTACTGAGGCTAAGAGAAAATGCCATGCACGTATCTTTTGCATCCTGCCATCGAAGAACATAAGGCAAGCGTAGATTTGTAGCCAGATGCCAACTAGGGAGAATAAAGACAAGATAATTGGGTTGATTTCTGCCCACTGACCTGTTAATAAGTTTTTTATCAGTATGGCTGTGTCCGACTTAACAGGAGGAGCCAGCAGAAGGACATAGGCAATAAATCCCAACCATAGCAACCAAAATCCAATTTTCCTACCCATATTATTAACTGATAGTGTTACCGTGCTCCGTCAAATAACTTTAAATTAGAGAGGCAATGAGCAACGTCTGTCTTTAGGCAAGTTATGGATAGTTTGGTGCTGCTAATAGTTTTGTTAGATAGAACATACTGACTGAAAATCAGCTAAGTATGTCAACCTAATTAAACTAAAGATGAGAATTTTGAACTTCCCCTGCCTCCCCTGCTCGCCCTGCTTCCGCTGCTCCCATATCTGGCAAAGGGGGGCGCAAGCACAAATAAGCTAAAGGGCCAAAGAGGGGTACGAGCGACACTGCCCAGAAAACTTGGGGATTTTTGATGCCCCGTCGCGCCAGATCATCTCCCAATAGTGCTGGGAATAATAGACACACTAGGCAGAAATCTAAAGACATGACATGAACGAATCGACTCGTTTGCCACTGGGCGATAAAATCTCCCCAATTGCCACCTAGCAAGCCGTAGGCAAGCAAACTACCAGTGGCAAAGGTGAGAATAAGACCGAGCCAACGCGAATCTAGTAGTTTCAGAAGCAAATTCTTCTGTCCGGTAAAATTTATGTTTGGCTCCCGAAGCGCCAGATAGGGTAAAAGGCTAAATGCTCCGGCTCCAAAAGACCCTAGAGCAAACGGCCATGCTGGTATTTTTTGCCCTCTACCATCAATTAATAACAGGCAGCAGTAAATTATCGGCAAGACGCCCAGAAGGTTGAAGATAGCTACTACTAGCGGGTTGATGCCTTGCCACTGACCAGTAGAAAGATTTTTAATCAGTTCTAGGGTGTCTGGTTGATCCGGGGGCGCTAACAAAAAGGCATAGGCAAGAAACACTATCCATAGCAACCAAAATCCAATTTTTTTGCTCATAAAGTTAAAAAGTAAAAAGCTAAAATTTTAGATTTTAAATTCAATCCAAAATCTAAAATCCTTGCATCCAAAATCCTTAAGCAGGTTGAGTAAGGGCGTCCGATAAGTAATCAGCAGCAGCTTCAACCAGAGCGATCGCATTTTCGTAGAGCATCCGGGTTGGCCCCAAAACGCCCACGCTCCCCACCGGGACAGAACCCTGGCTGTAGGTGGCAGAAATCAGGGTACAGGTACGCATCGGTTCTAAGGGGTTTTCCGAACCAATCCGCACCGTCACTCGCGAACCTCGTGGTACACCTACCCCAGATGCAACCTCTGCTGTGGGCCATTCAAAGATTAAAGGCCACAGCTGGTCTTGCTCCTCTTCCAATAGGTGTAAAAGCGTCTGGACTTGCTGCAACTCAGAAAATTCTGGCTGACGCAATACTTCTGCAATGCCGCGAATCATAATCTGTGTCGAGGCAGGCTTGGAAGTGCGACGGCTCAAGTCTGCCAGCAAAATTCTCAGAAAGTCGGCATACCTTTCAAATTCCCAGCCTAGGGCACTCCAGTCCAGTGCAGCTAATTCCAATAGCGATCGCCCCCGCAGTTGGCTATTCAAAAAGTTGGAGAGAATCTGCAACTCTCGCTCGACAATTTCCGCATCCGGTTGGGCGTCATCTGAATCTGCCTTGGGTAGTTCCATGACTACAGACTGAGTTTGATAAGCATCTGTGACCACAATTAGCATCACCCGTCCAGGATCGACCTGCACCAGCTGTAGATGCCGCAAGTGAGTGGTACGAGTCTGAGGCATGGCGATCAGGGTAATATACCCACTGAGGGTGGCGAGAATTTGCGCTGCACCTGTGACTATTGCCTCAAAGCTCCTATCCTCCCAATTAAGACGGTCTGTAAATAATTGCTCTACCTGCCGCCCCAGGGCAGGTGAAGGCTTTATCAGCTGGTCAACATATATTCGGTAGCCAGAGTCAGAAGGCACCCGCCCCGCAGAGGTATGGGGTTGATAAAGTAATCCAGCTTTTTCTAAAACGCCCATTGCATTGCGAATCGTGGCTGGGCTGACGCTGAGGTTATATTCCTCTACCAAAGCCTTTGAACCAACTGGTTCTGCCGTCGCAATATAGTGACGGATAGTTGCCCAGAGAATACGTTGTTGCCGATTAGTCAAACTAACTTGCATAGACTTTTAAGAGGAAGCCGTTTAAGGAGTTTTGTGACATCCTCCCGGCGCTGACTGCAAGCAGTACAGCGCGGGCTTCCAACCCTCACGAGTTGATTTTCCTAGTTACTTCCATTTCTGGTTTTTCGCCCACTACCTAGATATGCAGTTACCCACATATCCCCGGCGCTCTGACTGCATAGGCAGTTTCCTTTCCGACGTGTCCCGCCGTACTTCTCGTACAAGTAGCCAAAAGACTATGTACAACCAACCTAATTGGTTTTACCTATCCAAGGTTTCATGCACTTTCATTAATTATTCTGGATAGAACCCCCTACCAATTGTCATGGTTCAGAACACTTCTCAGACTTTGGAGGTCCCGGCAATGCCTGACTTTCACTCTCAACTGATGGGCTGTTTAAACCATGTATATTTTATTACGAACACTCTTGGGTTTGAACCAAAACGTATTGGAGATTCAGGGGAAATCGAGTCCGCTGAATCTCCCTGGGGATACATAGACCCCCAGAACCCCAATACGTTAAACAATGGGAACGATTGATGGTCTTCGCTATTGGGATTGATAATATATCGACCCCTATCCTAAAAATAGCCAGTGATGTTTAATGTAACCGACCTGCTTAGCTTAAGCGGATTAATAGCGAGAAATCGACGGATCAACGACCACAGAGTATGCCTCAATACCACCAGCAACATTCTTAACATTGGTAAAGCCTTGACTCATTAGCCACTGGCACATCTGAGCCGAACGGATACCGTGGTGGCACATGACAATTGTCTCGGCATGGGGATCGAAACGGGTCTGGATTTGGTCAGACCATTCAGCATATTCGCTTAGAGGCAAATTCTCAAATTCTTCAAGAGAAGCGATCGCAATTTCCTGTGGCTCTCGCACATCCACCAGTTGCAGCCCCTCAAGGGAATCTGCCAGACGATTGGCTAGCTGTTCAACGCTGATCTGGGTAACTGGTTGAGCGAAAAATTGAGCAGACATCAGGTTTAGTTGCCTTTGGTTAACTAGAGCATGGCATACTTCCTGGCATTGCCGCAGAAGTACCCGCTAAGCACATCTTAATAGTTTGGGAGGACAATGATTTGAAATAATAGTCTCGTGGAACCTGGATTTTTTCTAGTTCAATCCTCCTCAGGCGACGTCTGAATTTCACTATGAAGCTACGCTCATTTTTTTATGCCCTGATAGCTGGTGTCCTAGTGCTGCTTTTGATTGGCGCTGGTGGCTTTTACTGGTTAACGTCTCGAAGCCCGTTGACTCTACTCAGAGGCGGCGAGACAGCTAACCCAGCTGCTGCAATTTTTGTGCCGAAACAAGCGCCAGCTATGGTGTCTTTGCTTGTGAATCCAGACCGCCTGGAGGCATTTAGACTGCTTGCGGCTGCTCCGGGAGAGCGGCGGCGATCGCGGGCGGAAATTAACCAAATTAAACAAAGTTTGCTGTCCAACGCTGGCCTGGACTATCGGCAAGATATCCAACCTTGGCTCGCTGACGAAATTACCTGGGCAGTGACAACGCCTGACATTGACCGCGATCGCCAGAATGGTTCACAGCCTGGGTATTTGCTAGTAGCCACGACTAAAGACGCCAAGAAGAGCCGCGAGTTTTTACAGTTGTTCTGGCAAAAGCAGGCGAGCGCGGGGACGGATTTGGTTTTTGAACAGTATAAAGGCGTCAAGCTGATTTACAATAATCAGCACTCAAAAATCAAAAGTAAATCTGACCCATTGCCTTTTCTGGCTAGTGCGGTTGTCGGCGATCGCTTTGTGGTGTTTGCCAATAATCCCAAAGTTCTGCGAGATGCAATTAATAACGTCCAAGCTCCTAACCTGAGTCTGAACGATTCCGGTTCCTATCAGCTGGCTTTGGAAAAGCTTAAAGAGCCTCACATCGGCTTGACATTTGTGAATCTACCTACGACAGCGGCGTGGCTGGGGAATGAACAGGTGTCATCAACGCAGGAAGCGTCCCGCTTGTATGAGAATTTGGCGATCGCCCTATCGTTGAACCGTCAAGGATTATTGGCAGAAACTTCCCTTCTAGCAGCAGCAGACCAAAAGCTCGCGGCTACAACCCCAGCCTTGTCTGAACCAGTTGGAGCCTTGCAGTACCTACCAGCAAAGAGCGCGATCGCCGCTGCTGGTAGCAATTTAAATCAACTCTGGAACCAGCTTTCTGCTGAAATGCAAAGCGATAAAACCCTTTCTAACCTCCTCAAACAATCTCTAGCTTCTCTCCAAGATTCTTGGGGAATAGACCTACCCCAAGACATATTTAGCTGGGTGCAGGGTGAATATGCTTTGGGTATGCTGCCTCGTCCTGACCGCAGCGAACCGGATTGGATTTTTGTGGCTGAAAAAGCTACCGGGGCCACAGTTGAGGCGTCAATTGAGCATCTAGACGCGGTTGCCAAGCAGCGGGGATTCAGCGTTGGTTCCCTCCCCCTGGAAAATCAAGCCATTACTGGTTGGACAAAGTTGAGCGCAGTTCCTGTAGGTCAAGACCAAAGTGTGATCAGGCTAGAGGCGCAGGTTCAAGGCGTCCACACAACGGCGGGGAAGTACGAAATTTTCGCCTCCTCTGTTGAGGCGATGACTCAAGCGCTCAAAGCACCTCAAAATTCTCTTGTTGCCAGCAATAACTTCAAAATGGCGATCGCACCAGTACCAGCGCCCAACGATGGCTATCTGTATCTTGACTGGTATTCCACTCAGCCAATTTTAGAGCGTCAGCTGCCAATTTTCCAAGTGGCTGAACTAATTGGGAAACCATTATTTTCTCACCTGCGATCGCTCACGGTTAGCAGCTACGGCAGCGACACTGGAGTGCAACGTAACAAGTTATTCTTTCGACTAGGTAGCGCCAAAAACCAGTGATACCAAGTTGCACCCAAAGATGGTAGATAGGAAGCGACAAGGGGGGCAAAGTGCTATTTATGAAGGCAATGGTATGAACCGTGCTGTAGAGGCGCACTTCCAAACCTCTCATACTGAACATCTAACTGTTGGCACTTTTCCTCACAGCCACCCCACTCCTATATCACCGTTTTTCCAGCTACTTTGTTTGTGGAGGTTCGCCAAAGCACCAAAAGAGCAAG